>Ga0075467_10002565_pt1 | contig 14333 bp, 10 predicted proteins | sample DEB08_DNA_9_FD_75067 | JGI IMG/M metagenome (GOLD analysis project Ga0075467, IMG submission 75067) | Aqueous microbial communities from the Delaware River and Bay under freshwater to marine salinity gradient to study organic matter... | ecosystem: Environmental > Aquatic > Marine > Coastal ...
TCAAGGATGGGACGATCAGTGATTATTATTATGATCCCGCCTCAGCGGAGCTAAAGAGGTAAGTGTATTCCGTCTACTTCAATGCCCTCATAAATCCCCAATAGCTTCTGGAGCATTCTCAAGCGAAGAATTCCGGGCGGGGTAATCATTACTGCCTGGCGAAAGATGCGGGCGCGTTCGATGTTTTGTTTCATGGCTGATTATATTTCGGGGCCAAAAAAACAAAAATTTATGTTTAAAAAAACCGAAAAACAAACAATGAGCACCATTTACCCGTGTTAATGGTACAAAAGGTGTGTTTTTGTGTAGTGTGCATATTCCAACTTGCTCCGGATTATCCACTCGGTGGTTAAAAAAGGTAACCACCAAATCTCACCAAAATTGTTTCGTAAATTTTTTGTGCCTTTCAAACTGACGGCAGCGAAAAAGCAGGCGCCGTTGGGCATAGCTCTAAAATATTCCTTAGCTTAACCCCATGAAGCATACCCCCCGCACCCACTACCGCGCCTGCAACCTGTGCGAAGCCATCTGTGGCCTCGAAATCCAGGTGAGCGGCGACGAAATATTATCCATCCGCGGCGACCAGGAGGATCCCCTCAGCCAGGGCCACATTTGCCCCAAGGGCGTAGCCTTGCAGGATATCTACCAGGATCCGGACCGGCTCCGGCAACCCGTCCGGCGCACTGCTACGGGGTGGGAGACCATCTCCTGGACGGAAGCTTTCGACGAGGTGGCGACCAGGTTGCAGCACCTCCAGGCCACGGCTGGCCGCAGTGCCGTAGGCGTCTACCTGGGCAACCCCAATACCCACAATTTTGGCACCACCTTGTTCCTGCCCGATTTCCTGCGCAGCCTCAAGACCCCCAGCCTCTTTTCGGCTACCTCTGCCGACCAGCTGCCCCACCACTTCGTGGCCTACCTGATGTTCGGGCATTATTTCCTCTTGCCCGTGCCTGACCTGGATCGGACGGACTACCTCCTCGTCCTGGGCGCCAACCCGCTGGTCTCCAACGGCAGCCTCATGACGGCGCCCGCCTTCCCCAAACGCATGCGGGCCATCCAGGCGCGCGGCCGGGTGGTGGTGGTCGACCCCCGCCGCACCGAAACCGCCGACAAGGCCGACGAGCACCTCTTCATCCGCCCCGGTACCGATGCGCTGTTTTTGTTGGCCATCGTCCACACGCTCTTCGCCGAAGGGTTGGTGCAGTTAGGCGCCCTGGCGGATCACGTAAAAAACCTGGAGCCTGTTGCGGCGGCCGTCCAGGCTTATACCCCCGAGCGGGTAGCCGCATCGACGGGGGTAGCGGCGGCCAAAATTAAGGCCATCAGCCGCGAGTTTGCCGCTGCGGAGCGGGCCGTATGCTATGGTCGCATGGGCGTGTCTACCCAGGAATTCGGCGGCTTGTGCAACTGGCTGGTCAACCTGGTCAATATCCTGACGGGGAATTTCGACCGGCCCTGCGGCGCCATGTTCACCACGCCTGCCGTGGACACCGTTCTGCCCAACCGGGCGGGTAAGCTGGGGCGCTGGTCCAGCCGCGTCAGCCAGCACCCGGAGCGGTTCGGCGAGCTCCCCGTAGCCGCCCTGACCGACGAGATCCTGACCCCCGGCGACGGGCAGATTCGCGCCCTGGTCACCTCGGCGGGCAACCCCGTCCTGTCAACCGCCAACGGCGCAGCCCTCGATGAAGCCCTCGGGCAGCTGGATTTTATGGTCGCCATCGATATTTACCTCAACGAGACCACCCGCCACGCCCACATCATCCTGCCGCCGACTACCGGCCTGGAGACCACCCACTACGACGTGGTTTTCCACACCCTGGCGGTGCGCAATACCGCGAAGTTCTCGGAACCCTGTTTTGAGAAAACCGCCGACCAGCGCCACGACTACGAAATTTTCCAGGAACTCACGCGCCGCCTGACGGGCGGCACCTACGACCCGCCGTTTGCTACCCCCACGCAAATGGTGGATGCGGGTTTGCGCTTCGGCGCCTACGGCAAAACAGGCTTATCCGTCCAACAGCTCCAGGACCATCCCCACGGCATTGACCTGGGCCCCCTGCAGCCGGTATTGCCCGGGCGGCTGTTTACCGAAGACAAAAAAATCGACCTGGCTCCGGCATCCCTCCTGGCCGACCTGGTGCGCCTGGACGGCCAGCTAGTCGAATTGGACAACGTGGCGCCCGACTTCCCCCTGCGGCTCATCGGACGGCGCCAGTTGCGCAGCAACAACTCCTGGATGCACAACAGCCAGCGCCTCGTCAAAGGTGGCGACCGCTGCACCCTTCTGGTACACCCCGACGATGCCGCTGCGGCTGGCATGGTGGCCGGCCAGGTGGTAACCGTGCAATCGGCGGTGGGCAGCCTGCAAATCGCCGTCGAAATTTCTGATGAAGTAATGCCGGGGGTGGTCAGCATCCCCCACGGTTGGGGACACACCCGCCGCGGCACGCAGCAGGCCGTGGCCGAAGCGCACCCCGGCGTGAGCATGAACGACATCACCGACCCTCACCTGCTGGATGCCCTGACCGGCAATGCCGTCTTTAACGGCGTGCCGGTGCGGGTGGTGACGGGGTAATAAGCGCGAGGAGCCTGTCTGAAAACTCATCGCTGCACCACAAACGACTTGCTGATGCCGCCGTCTACGGTGTTTGTCGTACTAAAACGGGGTGTACCGCTGCTATCGAAACTGCGGACAATAAAATAAGGAAAGTCAACAAGCGTTGCCGTGTCGGGGACGTTGTCGAAAAAATAACGTTGATCGTAACGACTACCAAATCCAACGGTAACCCCATTGATCCAACGGTGACCGACCGTTGGATCAACCGTTGGATCAATGGCTTTTTGCGCACAGGTATTTAATTCTATCTTGCGAAAAGAAAATTAGCAGTCAATTGATCAAACATGAAAACAAACTGGAACACCACCTATATAGATATGAAAAACCTGATCAGCATTTCGAGAGGAGACAATGCCCGGATGTTGAAATACTTAAACCAGTTTCAGGAATTGATCCCCCCCCGGGTAGAAAACCTCAAGGCGTGCCTGCAGGCAGATGACCGGAAAATGATCCGCCAGATACTGCACCAGATGAGCCCACAGTTGCAGTTCTTTGGTATCCCCGGGATGCTCACGCCCATCCGGCGCCTGGAGCATGAATATGAGACCATGTCCAGGAAGGAGCTGAAAACGCTGGTAGATCGTATGCTGAAAAAGCTGGACGGGGCCATTAAAGAGGTCGCTTTAATCGTGAAAAATAATTTTACAGCGTTCTAAAGCCCCGACAAATGAAAATAAGCACCGTATTCCTGATTATCCCATTTTTTACGCTGTCTTTAGGCGCGCAAGCGCAAGTCAACTCCGATTCCCTTTGGGCTGTATGGCGTGACGAAAGCCAGCCTGTTATCACCCGGCTGAAGGCCATTCACGCCTTTCATGAAGACAAAGATGGCTTGCCTACCACCATTAACCCCGACACTGCTTTCTATTATGCTCAATTAGAGTATGATTTAGCGGAAGCCAATGGCCTAAAAGAATGGATGGCAAAGGCATTGTTTGTACAAGGGAGTAGCTATGCTAAGAAAGGTGATTTTAGAGAAGCGGCAAAATTATTTATCCAAAGCAGAACCATAGCGGAAGAAATCGGTCATAAAATGCTCATCGGACGAAACTCCGGGTACCTTGGAATGGGTTACATGAGACAAAACGATGCTAAAAGCGCATTAGCTGAATTGTCTAAAGCGCTCAAAATTTTTGAAGAATTAGCTGATAAAAAGCGGCTAATATTTATTCTGGGGACATTGTCTTTGTATTATTTTCAGCAACAGGATAACGCGCAAGCTTTGGCTTATATAGATCGGGCTTTGGCCATTCAGGAAGAATTAACTGAAACAACTGACAATGAAAATAGTAGATGGACGCTCAGTGCCATGCAACAGACCCGGAAAATGATAATGGATAAATTTGACGTTACATCCGATCCGCTGATCGGCAGTACGCAAAATCCGACCGCAACTGAAGCGGTATCAATAGCGGCTAATGAGACCAATGATGCTAAAATGCTGATATCGCCCAGGATAGATTCTTTAGCGCAAGTCTATACGGATAAAAACCTTGACCATTTTTTAAAAGAGATTAAGACGAGCGAAGCACTTGGAGACAGCTACAAAATGGCGGATGACTTAACTCGAATAGCGTATATCTACCAGGAGAGCGGTGATCAGGATAAAGCACTGACCTATTATTTTCAATCTTTAAAATTGCTCGAGGAACTCGGAGACAAGTACAAGATATCTGATACCTATTTTGCTATAGGACTTATTTATTACGAAAAAAGTGATTATGACAAGGCGCTTGAAAATATATTTCAATGTTTACACCGGAGTGAAGAACTGGAGGGCGAACTTAATAGAGGAGCGATGTTAAGTATGATTGGTAACATTTACAGTAAAAGGGGAGACATTGATCAAGCGCTGGTTTTTTTAAATCGAAGTTATAACCACTATAAAGCAACGGGAAGAATTTCTGGTCAGGCAAGTGTGCAAAATATGATCGCTGGCACCTATCGTGATTTTGGGGATCACCAGGAGGCGCTTAAGATATATACTCAAAATTTAGCCTATTTAAAAAAAATCGGCGACAAAGCAAACACCGCAGGTACCCTTTTAAATATAGGGAATATTTATGAGCAACAAGGAGATCGTGAAAGGGCCATGGAAAATTACCTGGTAGCTTTGAAGGTTTTTAAAGAAATGGGCTCAATGGACAATATAGCGTTGATAGCTGTAACAATCGGAAATAGCTATCTAGAAGAAGGCAATTATGCGCTGGCATTGGATTACAGTACCCAAAGTTTAGCTATTTCAGAAAAAACGGGAAAGAAAGAAAACGCGGCCTTTGCGCAAGGACAGATAGCGAGAATTTATACGGCTCAGGGCAATCACGCCAAAGCGATTTCCACCGGTGCGCTGGCGCTTAAGCTGGCGCAGGAAATGGGTGCGATGAGCACCGTCGGAGAGGTTGCGAAGCAGCTCGCCACCAGCTATAAAGCAACTGGCAGGTATCAGGAAGCGTTGCAAATGAATGAGCTTTATATGCTGGCACGGGATAGCTTGAAGAGCGAAGAGAACCAAAAAGCGGTCATTCAACAACAAGTAAAATCCAATTATGAAAAACAAAAAGCCACCGACGACCTCGAGAATGAAAAACGGGTAGCCGTCGAAACCGAAAAAAAAGAAGCGCAACAAAAGCTGTCCATCGCCATCGGAATAGGGCTGCTACTCATCTCCTTGCTGGCCCTGGTTATTTTCAACCGCCTCAAAGTGACCCGCCAACAAAAGGTCATCATCGAAGCACAAAAGAAAAAAGTAGAACAATCCGAAAAATACAAGGAGCAGTTTTTGGCCAATATGAGCCACGAAATCCGTACGCCGATGCACGCCATTTCGGGCATGGTAAAAATCCTGAAACGGAATGAACACCTCCCTGCTCAGGATACTTTTCTCAACGCCATGCATACCAGCGCCAACAACCTGGTCATCATCCTGAACGACGTACTCGACCTCTCAAAAATCGAAGCGGGTAAACTGGACATCGAAAGCATGCCGATGCAGCCAGCCGCTGTGCTGGAAAACGTGGTCCAAATTCTAAAATACAAAGCCGAGGAAAAAGGGCTGACACTTACGGGTGAAATTGCGGACGATGTGCCTTCCGTGTTGATGGGCGACCCCACCCGGTTGAGTCAAATTTTGATCAACCTGGCCGGAAATGCCATTAAATTTACGGAAAAAGGAAGCGTCGATATCTCCGTAACCAGATCGGCCGATCAACTCCGGTTCAGCATCAAAGACACGGGCATCGGTATTGCGGCCGACAAGCTGGACAGTATCTTTGTTGCCTTCCAGCAGGGGAAAAGCTCCACGGCACGCCAATATGGGGGTACCGGCCTCGGCCTCAGCATTTCGAAGCAATTGGTGGAGCTGCAACAGGGAAAAATAAGGGTAGAAAGCGAGAACGGGCGAGGCAGTATTTTTTACGTCGAGCTGCCTATCGTTGCCGCTGAAGCGGATGCCATCGGGCAAGACTTAATCACCGAAGATAAGCTGAAAACAATGGCGGCCTCGCTGAAAGGCATTCGCGTCCTGCTGGCCGAAGACAACCCGTTCAACCAGCTGATCGCCCAGGACGACCTGTCTTTTTACATCGAAGACGTGAAAATAGACACGGTGGAAAATGGGGCTTTGGCCGTTGAGAAATTCAAAACAGGTGAATACGACCTCATCCTGATGGACGTGCAAATGCCAGACATGAACGGCTTTGAAGCTGCCCGGGAAATCAGGAAAATAGAAAAGTCGGCCGGCGGCGGAAAAGCGATTCCCATCATCGCTATGACCGCCAGTTTGTTAAAATCAGAAGTAGATAGCTGCTATGCTGCCGGGATGGATAATTATATTCCGAAGCCCTATAAGGCGGAGGAATTGATTGGGACGATTTATGAAGAGGTGAAAGGGTGAGTGATATGGATTCAGCGAAAATAAAAACTTTTATCATTAGGGAAAGTCAATATCAGCCAATCAACTTATGATAAGATCAAAGAATTTCCTGAATATTTATTCGTGAACAGGGGTAAAATTCAAGCCAAAGGAAAAGGAGATATCGAAATGTTTTTCGTGGATATTAAAAGGCCAATGAACCTTTAATTTGTAAAACCGGACAATATGCAGCATAACAAAATAAAATGCCTTGTCATAGACGACGACCCGTTTATCCGGGATTTGCTGCAGGATAAACTGAGCCAGTATTTACCGGAGGTGGAAGTGCTGACTACTGCAAGTAGCGGGCTGGAAGGTTTACAGAAAATTGCACACTACCAGCCAGACCTGGTATTCCTGGATGTGGAAATTCCAGATATGACTGGATTTGAAATGCTATTCAAACTGGAAGATATTTCGTTCGAAACCATTTTTATCACTTCCTACAGTCATTATGCCATCAAGGCTATCCATTTTGATGCGTTGGATTATTTGGTGAAGCCCATTGATTTGGGGGAATTGAAAGCGGCCATAAAAAGGTATAAAAAAAAAGCAAAAAATAGTGACCCTTCCGAAAGCATAAAACAGGCATTGTTTAATTGGAACACAAAAAATGATGCCGACAAAAAGCTGGTGCTACAAACACAGGAAGGTGAAGTACGGTTGGTCTTAAAAGATATTGTTCGGATAGAAGGGGAGCGAAACTACAGTTATATTTATCTCGCCAACGATAAAAGGAAACTCACCACCAAAACGTTGGGCGAATTAGAAGAACTCTTAGGCGATAAAGGGTTTTTCCGGTGCCATAAATCTCATCTGGTCAACAAAGGCCATATTCAGTCCTTGTTGAATCACTTTGCTGTTCTTCTCCACAACGGATTTACAGTCCCCATTGCCAGAAGGAAGCAAGGGGCTTTTAGGATATGGTATGCCATGGATGAAAACCTGCAAAATACCTGAACCATTAGCGCTTCATTACTGCGCCTTCACCTAGGCCACCAGTGCCTGCAAGGAAGCTTTGGCATCGCCGAAGAGCATTTTGTTTTTCGCGTGAAAGAAGAGAGGATTCTCGATTCCGGCGTAGCCAGGGCTCATGCTGCGCTTGAGCACCACCACGTGTTTGGCGTTCCAGACCTGCAGCACGGGCATCCCGTAGATGGAGCTGCCGGGATCATCTTCGGCCGAGGGGTTCACCACGTCGTTGGCACCGACCACCAACACCACGTCGGTGGTTTTGAGTTCTTCGTTGGCTTCTTCCAGGTCCAGCAGCTTGCTGTAGGGAATGTCCACTTCGGCCAGGAGCACGTTCATGTGGCCGGGCATGCGACCCGCTACCGGGTGGATGCCGTATTTCACTTCCACGCCGTTGTTTTCCAGCAGTTCGTCCAGTTCCTTGACGGCTTTTTGGGCCTAGGCCACGGCCAGTCCGTAGCCGGGCACCACCATGACTTTGTCGGAGTAGTAGAGTTGGATAGCGAGGTCGGCCAGGCCAACCTCCCGGATGTTCTGGTCGCCGGTCGCTGCTTTACTGGCGGCGGCTGTACCCCCAAAGCCACCAATGAGGACGTTGAGCAGCGAGCGGTTCATGGCATTGCACATGAGGACGGTAAGAATCGTGCCCGACGCACCGACCAGGATACCCCCCACGAGCATAATCTGGTTGTCGTAGATCATACCAGCCGCCGCGGCCGAAAGACCGGAAAAGGAGTTGAGCAGCGAGATCACCACGGGTATATCCGCACCGCCAATGGGGGCCACGAAAGATAGGCCGTAGACCAACGTCAGCACCGTGAACATGCCGATGGTTAGCCAGCTGATATTGCCCGACGACCAGCCCAGGTAGGCGGCAAAAACCACCAGGCCCAGGAGGAAGATCATGTTGATGCCGCTGTGTTGGGGCAGAATGATCTTCTCGTCTTTTACTTTGCCATCCAGCTTCAGGTAGGCCAGGATACTACCCGTAAAGGCGACGCCACCAATGAGCAGCGTGGTCAGTAGTATCGCCAGCGAACTGGTCGAGGTTTCCTTCATGCCATTGGCCACTTGCCCCAGTTCCAGGCCGGCCAGGGCCACGGCACACGCGCCACCCAGGCCGTTGAAGACGGACACCAGTTGCGGCATATCCGTCATGGCTACTTTCTTGGCGGCACGCCAGCCAATACCCGTGCCGATAACCAGGGATACGGCAATCCAGGCGTAGTTGCCATCGCCACCTCCACTGGGTGCCACCAGGGTAGCGACAATAGCAATACCCATGCCGATGCCTGCCAGCCGGTTGCCTTCCTTGGCTGTGTCGGGTGAACTCAAACGGCGCAATCCCCAGACAAATGCCAGGGCACCCACGAGGTAGGATAAATTGATGATAGCTGTTAGCATGGTGTCTATTTTGTCTTTTTCTTAAACATTTCCAGCATGCGGTCCGTGACCACAAAGCCGCCAATGACGTTGATCATACCAAAAACGATGGCCAGCGAGCCGCCGATCAGCATAAACAAGTCGGTAGCCGCAGCCTGCTTGACCAGCAGGATTCCCCCCACGATCACAATGCCACTGATGGCATTGGCACCCGACATGAGCGGCGTGTGCAAAACCGTAGGTACTTTGGCAATGATCTCGAAACCAAGGATGATGGTGAACAGCAGCAAGTAGAACATGAGCAAATGCTCATCGACAAAGGCCACCAATTGTGCAATATCCATAAGGGGCTGTATTTTGAATAGTATAAACTAAAAAGAGATTTTTACTGAAAATGACGGTCAAGCGCTGGAGTCAGGTCATACTTGTACGGCCAGTGCCAGGTGCTAGGTTTTGGTAATCAGGGTGTTGCTCACGATCTCGTTGCTCATATCCACTTTCAACTCTCCGTCTACGACGAGTAGCTTGAGGAAGTTGAAGAGGTTATTGCTGAACATTTCGCTGGCATTTTGAGGCATCTCTTTGGCCAGGTCAGAGTGTCCGAGGATGGTGACGCCGTGGTGGACGATGGTTTTTTCGTCTACCGTAAGGGCGCAATTGCCACCCGTGGAGGCTGCCAGATCGATGACCACCGAACCGGGGCGCATGGCTTCCACCGTTGCTGCTTCAATGAGGATGGGGGCCTTCTTGCCCCGCAACTGAGCGGTGGTAATCACGACGTCGGCCTGGCGGGCGTGATCCTGGATGGTGGCTACCTGGCGGGCCAGGAACTCCGGGGTCTGCTCTACGGCGTAGCCGCCGGCGGTGCGATCGTCACTGGCGCCTTCCACTTCTACGAAGCGCGCGCCCAAACTTTGAACCTCGTCCTTGGCCGCCTGCCGCACGTCGAAAGCTTCCACTACGGCACCCAGGCGTTTGGCGGTAGCAATGGCCTGCAGGCCCGCCACCCCAGCTCCCAGGATCAAGACCTTGGCGGGCTTGATACTCCCGGCAGCCGTGATCATCATGGGAAAGAAGCGGGGCAACAACTTGGCGGCCGAAAGCACCGCCTGGTAGCCCGCAATGGAGGCCATAGACGACAGCACGTCCATGCTCTGGGCCAGACTCGAGCGCGGGATCATATCCATGCTGAAGGCCTTTAACTGGTGCTGTTGCAAAAATCCGGTGATCTCGTGATCGAAATAGGGTTGAAACTGGCTGACCAGCGTTTTCCCGGCGGGAAAGGTGGCCAGTTCCTGGTTGGCGGGCGGATAGATGCTGAGGAGGAGGTCGGCCTGTTTGATGACCTCGGCCCGGCTCCCTGCTTTGGCGCCGATGGCCAGGTAGGTGTCGTCGTTGAACCCCGCCGCCTTGCCGGCACCGGTTTCTACCACCAGGTGGGCTCCCAGTGCGATCAGCTTTTCACCATTCTTGGGTACCAATGCTACGCGATTGTCATTGGCTTCCGCCAAAATTCCAATGGTTAAACTCATGCGACCTTGTTTTGTGGCGATTAAGGTATAAAAAATTTAGGGGAGTAGGGCACTAAATTGATAAGATAAAAACAACTCCTGTTAGTCGCATAGCGAATAAATAAGCAACCTCCAAATGCTGCCAGGCAGGACACTAATACCAGGCATAAGCAGGAAACCCAAAAACCTGTTTACAAAATAGGCTTTGCATTCCATCATCCAATGGTCATTTTTGTGAGTGGGTGGAAGGAGACTGTTCGTAAAGATGCGTTAATACGTTTTCACTGTGCTACCCTATCCACCTTTCCTCGGCCTAAAACTTCCCACTTCCGACCTCCCACCTCCCACTTCGAGCGACCTCCCACTTCGAGCGACCTCCGACCTCCCTTTTATTCCTCCGGCTCCACCGTATAGCCCGCCTTGCGCAGCAGCGCAATCACCCCTTCTTCACCCGCCAGGTGGCCTGCACCGACGGCAAAAAAGACGGTTTCTTTGGCCATCAGGCCCTGCATGACGGGAATCCAGTTGCGGTTGCGCTGGAGGAGCAGGAGGTCTTCGTAGCCCCCCATGCCGCTGGCAGAATCGTCGTCCATCAGGCCTTGCATGCCCACGATATCCTGGGTGGTGTACAGCTCGATCATCTTGTCCATGGTGGTGTCGGTGGCGTCATCCGAATCGCCTTGTTCCGATTTGATGGCTTCCAGCAGCATTTGCGCCTGGGCCGTATAGGGAATGCTGTCGAAGAGACTCATCTGGAATTCGGCCGTTTCCAGGCCTACGATGGGTTTTTCCTGGGTTTTGGCCCGTTCCGTCAGTTCGAGCTCGTAGCTTTTGATCCCTTCGCCCATCATCGCTCCCATGCCACCCGCGCCGGGCTTGGCGTTGGGCATGCCTTCACCGGCCAGCACGGTCAGAAACATAGGCTTGATCCGTCCCATAAAAACCATGGGCAGCCCGATCTCGTCAAAGTGATCGGCCACCAGTTGGTAGTCCTCGGCGGGGAGCAGGTCGGCCAGGGAGGTATCATTGTTCATGTACATTTTGCTCATCAGCCCCATCATGGCGGCGGGGTTCATCATGTCTTCGGTATCGATTTCGAAGGCGATGCGCGTGCTTTTGTCAAAGGCCTTTTGCGTCGGTTCATTAAGCAGATAGTGCTCCTCCGGAATCATGTGGATGGTCCCGAACAGGTAGCTGGGTGACTGGAGTCCTTGTCCGGAAATTTTCCAGAACAGAAAGTTCTCGGCGGTCGTTGGCGCGAAGCTGGCCACCGCTGCGGGTTGGGCGGCGAGGGTCACCGTAAAGAAGACCAGTAAGTTGAGCGGCAGTAATCGGGCAATCCATTTCATATCGTAGAGCTTATTGTTTTAATAATCAGTATCAAGAACATCCCCTTTGTTACAAAGTTGAGAGAATAACCAGGAATTTAGACTGGTCAACGCGGTCACCTTCATTTGATTGCTTCGTACATAATGGTGTGGATGCGGGGCCGGATATTGCGGATGTAGATGCCCCGGTTGTTGCGACTGGGGTAGACCCGATTACTCAGAAAAACAAAAAGCAGTCCGTTTTCCGGATCGGCCCAGGTGAAGGTGCCCGTGTAGCCCGAGTGGCCAAAGCTCGCCGCCGAGGCCGCCTCCGCCACCGAGCTCGCCGAGGCGTCGTATTCGAGCAGCGGCTTGTCGAACCCCAGGCCCCGCCGGTTGCCTAGCGCGGCGTAGGAGCGGCTAGCAAAGGTGTCCACCACCCCCGGTGCCAGGTACTGCTGCCCGCCGTAGGAACCGCCATTGAGGTACAGCTGCATGAGTTTGGCCAGGTCGTAGGCATTGGCGAAAAGCCCGGCATTGCCGGACACCCCACCCATCATGGCGGCGCCCTCATCGTGTACGTGTCCGTGAATCAGCGTCATCCGGAAAAAGCTGTCGCGCTCGGTCGGCACAATCCGGTCGAGCGGAAAATAGCGCAGCGGATTGTAGCCCAGGGTATAAGCACCGAGTGGCCAGTAGAAGGTCTGGTTCAGGTACGTCTCAAAATCCATCCCGGCTTGGGTGGCCACTATTTCGGGCAGCAGGTAAAACAGCAGGCCCGAATAGACGTACTCCGCCTTGTCGTTCAGCGGCGACTTCCGGATGGCCTCATCATCTGGCGCTGGTAATGGCGGTGCTGCCACAGCTCGTCGGCCAGGTAAACAGGAAACCGCGTCGACGGCTGGCGGGCCAGCGAACACCAACGGAAGCGGTAATCATTGATCCGCTCAGGATCCCGCCGCTTCGACCACGGGTACTTGCCGTTGCCCCGCAGCGTAGCCTGCCAGAAGGGGATCCAGGGGCGCAGGCGGGCCTGGTGCGAGAGCATGCTCCGAAAGCTGAGATCGGCTTTGTTGCTGCCCTGGGCGGCAGGGTAATAGGCCGGCAGAGGGGCATCCAGGTCAAAGGTCCCCTCGCCGTACCATTTCATGAGCGCTGGCAAAACTGAGGTCACCTTCGTCACCGAGGCCAGGTCATAGATGTCCGTCAGCAGGGTAGGGCGCTCCTGGCTGTCGGTATGGTAGCCAAAGGCTTCGTGGTACACCACTACCCCATCTTTGGCCACCAACACCTGCCCGCCCGGGAAGGCCTGGTGGGCGAGTCCGTCGGCCATGATGGCCGCAATGCTGTCTTGCAGCAGGGTATCGTTCATACCCAGCGCTGCTGCCGGGGCGAAGGCCAGGCGTTGAACAGGTGAAACGACCTGCCCACTTCTTGCCGGAAGCCTGCTATTGAGCGCTGCGCCCAGCAATTGGTCGCTGCCAATGGCCCCGAACAGGAGCTGGGCAGCCAGGGATTGGGCCCAGGGGGAGCGGTCTTCGCTGAATACACAGGTAGTGAACTCCGTCGGCGGCAAGCGCGCCGTGACGCTGCCCCGCCCGAAAATGACCACCACCACGGGGATGATCGGATGGTCGAAAAAGGAGGTCCACGGAAAAGCCGCCGCTGCTTCTCCGTCCAACGCCAGGATTATCAAATTGACCGGCAGTCGGTGTGGGTAGGTCGACTCCAGCAGAATTTCCTCGTCTTCCCAATGGAGGCGCGCCACCGGCAGGTAAGTATTCAGGGTGTGGAACAATTCCTCGTCATCGGCCAGCCCCATACTGAACAAGGCCGGCCGCAAACTGTCCAGGCCGCCCAGCGGTAACCGCTGCTCGGCGTTGTTAATGACCACCAATCCCGCCCGCGCCTGCTGGAAAGCGGCCAGGTCGTGACTAGGAAGTTGCGCCTGCAGCCCAATACCACAGGAGCTGAGCAGGAGAAGAATGCATAACTTTTTCATAAGCGACGGGCAGGATAGTACCTGCCAGGCTAAGTTCTGAAAAAAAATGAATCGGGGATGATTTTTAGCTACGTGAGCGTTTGTTTAGCTACCAGTCTAACCTTATCCACCTGGATGCCTTCTAAAAAGTTGGTAAATTTATTTTTTTGTTTGTTTAATAATTATTTAAAAATAATTTTGGTTTATTTGCGCTAACGATTATCTTTGTAATCCTCGGGGCAGGCTGACTAAACTGCTCCACTATCAGCGGTAACTACCCTCGCCCAGTCAGTGAGGCTCATCAGCGGTTTTTTTTTAACGCATTGCTGGTTCCTTCGTTCGCGGAGGAAGGTATAGAGGCGTGCCCGGACCACAAACGTGGAAAGGGTGTGCGGTGACCAAGGCCCCAAGGGTGGGGCCCCGCCCTGGCGGGGCTCTGCCACATAAACAGGACAGCACCACCTAATCTAATCTAACCAATCCAATCCCACCCTTCAGCAATTCCGGCCCTTTACACTTCACCCCCCTAGTGGTCTGTCAAGGCTAAAACTTCAGGTAGCCTGTGGCGTCTTTTGCGGCCACTCTGCGTTGGAGAACCCCTTACGTAGCGGTGCTATGCGCGGGAACCCCCGCCTTGATTGGCCCTAAA
>Ga0075467_10002572_pt1 | contig 14312 bp, 7 predicted proteins | sample DEB08_DNA_9_FD_75067 | JGI IMG/M metagenome (GOLD analysis project Ga0075467, IMG submission 75067) | Aqueous microbial communities from the Delaware River and Bay under freshwater to marine salinity gradient to study organic matter... | ecosystem: Environmental > Aquatic > Marine > Coastal ...
ATACCTATTCATGGAATACAATACCGACACAAACAACAGCAACAGCAATAAATCTCGGACAAGGAAATTATGCTTGTACAGTGACAGATGCCAACGGTTGTACGACAGTTATAGGTGTAAGTATAAGTGATGGTTGTGCAACTTGTGCATTAGTAACCAGTCCGATCATCACAAATCCAAGTTGTGGATTGATGAATGGATCAATTGATCCGAATGTAAGCGGTCAAATAGGTACGGTCTCTTACGCTTGGAGTAACGCTGCTACAACGGCTACGATTTCTAACCTTGCAGGTGGTACGTATAGTGTAACAGTAACGGACGCCGCAGGTTGTCAAGATAGTGCGACAGTTACTTTAACACAAAGCGGTAATGTTGCGATTGCATTGACTCCGACAGATGATTTCTGCTCTACTACTGGTGCATCGATCACAGCAACTATTTCGGGTGGTGCAACGCCTTACACTTATGCTTGGAGCAATGGTAATACAACAAATGCGATTAATAATTTAATGACTGGTACTTACGATCTGACCGTGACAGATGCGAATGGTTGTACGGATATTTCGAGTGTAGCGGTGACGAGTATTGCAAACGGTCCTTCGTTAATGACGACACAGCAAAATGTTAGCTGTTTTGGTGCAGATGATGGAACGGTAAATATGACAATTACCGGTGGAAATTTACCTTATTTTGTTATTTGGGATCCTTTAAATATTTCAGCTCCAAACTTGAATAGCTTGGCTGCAGGAAGTTATACCGCAGTTGTAGAAGATAACGCTGGTTGTTTGGCGACAACAACTGTCGTGATTTCTCAACCAGACTCTATCACTTTAATCGGTATAACAACTCCAACACAAGGTAGCGACGGTACGGCTTCTGTCAGTGTTTCGGGTGGCACACCTCCTTACACTTATGCTTGGAATAATGGTGGAACAACTCAATCAATTAATAATTTAGTCACAGGAACTTATACCGTTGTCGTCACAGACGCAAATGGTTGTACGAATACGACTGATGTTACGGTTCAAGATTTTACATCGAATACAAATAGTATCGAAACTTTGACGAATTTTGATGTATTTCCGAATCCGAATAATGGCAACTTTGCCATTCGCTTAGATTTTGAGAAAACCACAAAGATGCAAATCAAGGTTATCAATATGATTGGCCAACCGGTTTACGAAAATAATACAACGGATAATAATTTGTATCTACCAATTGATTTAACAAATCAAGCACCGGGTATATACTTTATTTCAATCCAAACCGAAACTGGTCGTGCAGTGAAACGTATTTTAGTTTCTGAATAAAAGGACTTAACGATAAAACTCGAAATTACAGATTATCGAGTTTTGTAACTATCATTTCGGAAAAGGAAGAACAGCATCTTTCAAAAAATATTTTACTAATTTTGCAGCTACTTCATGTATTTGGAGTAGCTGTTTTTTTGGGCTGTAAATCTCTGATCTCAAAACTTCAGTCCGAAATCGCCAAACAGGCAAAAGTTTCTAATAATTGCCAAACTAAAACTTCCTAACTACTTCAAATTGTTAAAAACTTCATTTATCTTTGGAGTGATTTATTTAATAAGACCACTAAACAACTGTAACAGCTTATGAAAGAGCGGTTAATTAACGCTGCAAAGGAAACTTTTTACTTTATTAGCAGCAAAATATTTATCAAAAACTTCTCTATCGCAATGATAGGGCTGGTTTGTTTTTTCTTGCTGACTTTTCAAGGACTAAAATGTTATACCAATCACGGAGAAGCTGTTTCTGTTCCAAACCTAAAAGGACAAACAGTACGACAAGTCAAATCGCAGCTTCGAAAGTCCAATTTGAATATTCAAATTATCGACTCTTCAGCTTATGACCCTGATAAACTACCGTTAACAATTATGGAACAAACACCGCTGCCAACTAAAGAAACTGGCCTAAAGGTGAAAGAACATCGTACCATATATTTGACTGTCAACCCTATCATTCCACCATCAAAACCATTGCCATCTATTTGGGACAAAGACGAAAGCGTCGCTATGCGAATTTTAGAAAATAATGGTTTTCGAGGAGCGATCAAAGAGCGTCGTCCTGATAAGGCGAAAAATACTGTTTTAGAAATTTTTGTTGATGGTAAAAAATTAGATCGTAATAAAAAACACAAACTCCAAGCAAATAGTAAAATAGAATTGGTCATTGCAGACGGTGGCGGTTCAGAAGTAAACGTTCCAAAAGTCTTATGTATGCAATACAGCGAAGCCGAATTCTTGATACAAGGTCTGAACCTAAATATTCTTACGGTAGAAGCAGATGGACTCGTCACTGACGAAGCAACTGCCTACATCTACAAACAAAATCCAATGCCAGAACCTGGTTTAACACTAACGGTCGGTGATGAAGTCAGCGTTTGGCTAACCGAGGGAATGCCACCAGGTTGTTTGGACAATGCCTTGGAAACTGATGACGGAAGTACTACAAATCCTACTAATGAAGGTGACCTGGATAATAACGATCTCGATGGATTTGGTGGATTTGAAGAAATAGATTAAAAGAATAAATAGAATACTTTGCACAAAATAAATATGACAACTTATTTTTATAACTCACTGATTATCATATTATTTATTTTAAAAAATTTGTAAATTTCTCATAGTAAAATACTTGTCTTACATGCAAAAGGTCGAAGTGCAAAAATATGTACTTCGACCTTTCACATCCTATCAATAACCCTAAAAATGAACGCACAATTAGATACGCTCACCTCTTAATCACATCAAATAATATAAAATCTGCACAAAGACAATTTTCGCAATTAATGCTACTGGCATCATCAACGCATAACCGATATTCGGCAAATGATTGTCTGCTTTTTGAATCGCAAAGTCTAAAATTGCAGGTTGATTTGCCACCATTCCTGTTAGTAATGTAAACGGAATTTTTAGTAATTTATAACCAATAAAAATGGTAAGAATCGCCGTAGATAAACTAATAATTGTTCCTGCGATAAAAATTAAACCTGCTCCACCGTCCATGATAGTTGAAACAAAAGTGTGACCGGAACGCACGCCAATCGTTGCTAAAAGGAAAATCAAACCGATTTGACGCAAAGTCAAATTAGCACTATACGGCAACGTCCAAACAATCGGCCCGGTACGACGCAATGCGCCTAAAATTAAAGCTACAATCAACGGCCCGCCGGCAAATCCTAATTTAAACTGAATCCCTCCTGGTAATTCGAAGGTTATCATTCCTAACAAAAGCCCTAACGCCATTCCGAATCCAAACGACAACAAATCAATCTGTCCTAATGCTCGATAAGAATCTCCAAATAACTTAACTAAATCCGGAATATCCTGCTTACGAGCCACAAAACGCACTCTATCCCCCAACTCAAAAACCGTTTTATTATTCACTAAAATATCCACATCACCACGACGCAACCGAGTAACAATAGTTGAATATTTTTCATTCAAATTCAAGGCCGCCAAAGTTTGACCAGCGACATTAGGATTCGATACAAAAATACGTTTGATTTCGTATTCCGTTTCGTTATCATCGAATCGGTGATCAACCTCCTCTCCCAAAACAGCAATCAGTCGTTCTAATTCCTCTTGTGTTCCTGATACTCGAACAAAATCCCCGATCATCAATATAGAATCAAAATTACTCAACATAGTCTCTTCACCATGTTTGATTCGCCCGAACACAACCGTCCAGTTATACTGCTGCATAATATCACGCAGCGTCTTATTTTCAATTGCCGTGTTGGTAATTTTTACCGTAATATTGAAAATTTCTTGAGCAATCGGATATTCTTTTCGTAAGTCGAAAGCTTCTTTTTTATAATCAATTTTTAGCCATTTTTGTAATAAAGTAATCGCAATCATAGACGCTAAAACACCCATCGGATAAGAAATCGAATAACCGACCACAGCGTTTTCAATCAATTGATTCAACTCGTTTTCATCAGTAGTCTGACTGGCGAATGTATCCAAAATACCCGCTAATGCTGGCGTATTTGTAGAACTACCAGCAAAAATCCCCGTGATAACGCTTGCCTCAATATCAAGAAGCAGAAAAAGACCATAAGTCAGTGCTGATGAAAACACCATCATACCAGTAACAAAATAGAAATCTCGAAACCCTCGCCGCCTAAATGTCGAAAAGAAACTCGGCCCGCTCGTTAAACCAACGGTGTAAACAAAAATCGCTAAACCTAATGTTAAAATAATATTCGGAATCTGTAACGATTTATCTAATGAACCAAAAAATAAGCCCACAAATAAAACTGCTGCAACCCCCAAACTACTACCTTTTATTTTAATCTTACCTAATCCGTAACCTATTGCTGCAACAATAAAAAGCAGTAGCAATGGATTTTCACTTAAAGTTATTATCATGGTATGAAAACTATATTTTAGAGTATTCTCGACAAAGATAGGTCATAAGATGTTCTTACAAATGGTTATTTTTATAGAAATACATAAAAACACATCTATGCGAAGATTTATTTATATACTTATAACTTTGATTATCAGTACTTTAAACCTTTACATACAAGGCTAGCCCGAAGAAAGAATTAAATTAATCAACGGAAGTGTTTGCATTGACTAAATGATTGTGTAAACACAAATTGAGGTTAAAATGATTATTAATAACTATTATTTATCGACAATAGGATTTGATTATGATGCAAATTTATATCACTGTAATGATTATTTAATCAGCGGAACAGTCGGAGTCGGTATTACAGAACGTGACGCCCCGCACTGCTTTCAAAATCTATTCCCCACATCACCATTGAAGTGAAATATCAATCTTTTTTAATCTTCTTCACCTTTTAACACGATTTCACAGTAACTCCTCATTCAACTTCGCTTCAAATCGTTTATTCAGAATTACTAATAAAAAATCTAAAAATTTATCGTTTTTAATTTCTCGATTGATATCAAAAAGTAAATCATGTAAAAACTCTTCTTTGTATGTTCGTCGAGTTTTTTTATTTGTCCAAAAATCTTTTTGGTGTAACCTTTTATCCTCTAAAATCACATTGCCCTCTAAGGTCAATATTTCCGTTTTAATCTTCAAACTATCCGACACTTCCCAAACATGAACTCCATTTTCTTGGAATAAGTACAAATACGGACAACTACCCTGCACTCGAACTTTCATTCCAACCAAACGGTCAGTTGCTTCGGGCAATTCAAATCGTTTTTTGGCATCAAAATCAAATTTCGTAAAAATATATTCCTCTCGTTTTCGCTTGACCGTAAACGTTGCTGTTTCTCCGTCTTCGTCCTCGACTTCTATCCCTTCCTCAATCATTTCATTGAAATAAGCATCACGATACCACATTAATTCTGCCGTATATTTGAAACCTTTTGCTTTAAATAATTTCTCATAATATTGAATGAAAATATGTAAATTATTTCCAATCAAATAAAAATTTGCCACATTAGATTGTGGATCAACACGATTAAATAACTCGACTTTATACTCAAAATACGATGCTTCCCACGCTTTAATTTCGTCAATTAATCGAGTATTATAAGCCATCAAATCCATACAAGCCAACGACAATTCATCTTCATGTTGCTCAATGATTTCCTGTAAATTTTCTAAATTTTGAATCGTATTTAGGTATAAACTGTAGTTTTTCGCATCTACTTTATTTTTCCAAAATTTATCTGGTCGCTTCTTTTTACGACTTTCCAAAATATCCAAGTCACTTAACAGTCTAACAAAGAAAGTCCCTTCTTTCAACTGCTGCACACTTCGACGCAAATCACCTGCATGATCCGCATATTGATACATTTCCAATTCTTCGAGCAATAAATCAAACTTCAAAGGATCCGAATCGACTTCCATCTCTAATTTATCTTCCCAAAGCGAAATATTGACAATCAATTGCTCATCATATTCAAACGTATTCAGTTTTTTTGCCAACGGAATTATCAACTCTTCTCGCACAATTCGCTGCAACTTTCTCGCACCATATTTTGGGTCGTACCCCTTTTCGCCCAAATAATCAAAGACTTCATTTTCGAGATAAAAATCCATATTTCGATAGCGAATGCCTTCTCGACTTTTAAAAATTTTGATTTCTCGATTAACAATAAAACGAATATCCGACTTTGTCAATGGTTGAAACGAAATCACTTCATCAATTCGGTTATATAACTCTGGTCGAAAATGCTTGCGGACAGCACTCATAAAATGTTCATTCACAGACGTAACATCAATTTCTTTTGACCAACTGATCTTATTATTTTGCAAATTTGATGCACCGATATTTGAAGTCATAATGATAATGGTCGAGCAGAAATTCACCAATTTCCCTTGACTATCCGTCAATCGACCTTCACTCAATAATTGCAATAATAAATCGTAAAACGTAGGACTTGCTTTTTCGATTTCATCAAAAAGTAGCACACAAAACGGTTCACGTTTCACCGCCGACGTCAGCAAACCATCTTCAAAATAAGAAGTTCCCGTCAATCGCATCACCGAGTAAGGCGTTGAATATTCGGACATATCGAAGCGAATCATTTTCTCTCGACTTCCAAACATAAAATTGGCCAAAACCTTTGCCATTTCTGTCTTTCCAACACCTGTTGGCCCAACAAACAAAAACGAAGCAATCGGTTTTCCTTGTCGTGTCAACGCTGTTTTTACAGAAGCTAATAAATTTGTAACACTTTTGACAGCGGCATTTTGACCAAAAATATTATCTTGAAAATACGACTGAATCTGACCTAAGTTCATTGGTAAAGCAGGATTCACCATAAACTCTGGCATTCCTGTTTCTTCACAAAAATATTGAATCGCCGTACTTCGATTAATCGTAATTTTTGACTTTTTTTGTCTATTATTATTTAAAATAATACTTTCTAAAAAACGAATCGGCTTGCCAGGAAACCCCGAATAAGGCGTATATCGTCGATTCAAACGAATCGTTTCTTCAATCGCATCTTTTTCTAAAACGACCTGACTTGTATTCGCTATTTGTGTCACTTTTTTGATAATAATATCTTCCAGATCCTCCTTAGGCTCTTCTAAGCGTATGATTTGAAATAACGATAAAAAGTTAGGACTTCGCAGCTCAATTTTAGCAAATTCTTCGTCTGTACATTCCGAAATCAAAGTCACTTCGCCTCGACTTACAAACGTCCGTAAATATTCTGCCATACTAACCGTATTACCTTCATATTGACCGACCTCAAAGAGTTCTAACAGATTCCGCACAAACAAAAAATCACCTTCATTCGATAACTCCCGACACAAATACACTAAGTTATCTTGCCAACCTGTCTCTTGCGTCAATTCTTTAATCATGGTCGAGGCAGTTGTTTCATAAAACTTAGATTTAATACCCAAACTTTTCGCCTGTCGCACCATTTCCCAAACCAAAGCCGTTTTTCCGACGCCAGAATTTCCAACAATAATACATGATTTGTTGAATTTACCTTTTAGCGTGTCCGCCAGCTGTTTTAACTCCTTTTCACGACCAAAAGAAACTTGATTTTTAAAGGTTAATTTTTGAGCTACTTTTGGTAAAATTTTCTCTCTTTTCTTTTCGTTTAACCGTTCTAACTCGGCAGGTGTATAAAACTTAAAATTCAAATTATCTTCTTCTAAACCATTGATTTCCATCCAGATAGAAGTTACAATATTTTGAACTGCCGTTAAACGCTTCTTTCGAGCAAACTCTAATTTGATATTATCAATCAAGGTTTTCCCTAACGTATCCTCACTATCCGCAAAGCACTCAATGCCTAAAGTTGGCAAAACTGACCAAATGCCTTTTTCTGTTATTTTATAAAAATAATCAAACGTCAATTCAAAAGCAGGATAGGAAATCTTATCTTTTGCAGCAGGAAAATCTACCGTGATTTTGTCTTTTTTATAATGTGCATCTGCATCCTTAATTTCCAAAATAGCAGAATAAAACCCTTTATCTAAAACCTTTTTTTGAATCGCATTTTCAAACTGTTCTGCCAAACGTCCCATACTGCTATCGATCCGAATCACACTGTGTTCGGTCAAGGGCAGCAAGATGTTATTATCAGAAAAAGTTAGATTTATGGCTTTATATGGTATAGTTATTTTGTGCATAACTTTTCGACTCCTACGGTATCGTTAGATTCTAAAAATATTTTCCATTTTTATTTAATTATTCACAATAATCGTATCCAGCTCAAATCGTTCTCTAAACTGCGTTGCAATCCGTTTTTCATAATCCGTTTGCTGATTTTTCGTGATGTCTCTGCTCCAACGAAAAGAAAGCGTCGGGACAGGTAAACAGGTCGAGTCTGTCGTTGCGTACATTGTGCCATAACTCAATCCTTGAAGCTCTGGAAAGGTAATTTTATATTCTTTACCAATATCGTCTAAAATGACTTGATCGGCTTTTAAGAATTCAATTTGTGCTGCCAGTTCATTTTTTTCATTAATCAACCGTTCTTTAGACTTTCGTTCATCACTCAAAGCCTGCATCAACTCCTCAGATTGCATCGAGCGACGAATGCTATTTGCAAACTCTTCACCATAATCCGACTGTACTACTCTAAAGGCAATTCGCCAACTGGATAACTGCTTTGCATGTTGTAAACTATCGGCAGCTATCATCGGTTTTCCAAACCAAAATACATTCAACTCTAAAGAGTCTGTACCGTCTAATTTATCAGTTGTCGTGAAAGTATCATCAAAATTTTCTTTCACATATTCTTTTAAATAATGTTGTTGACGAATATCTTTTAATACACTTGAAAAGATAAATGCACTCGGTACAATGACCAAAATCACAAAACCAACCATGATTAATTGAGCTCGAAACTTCTCCTGTTCATTAATGTACTGTTTGTAAGGGAAATCCAACAATCGTACAATCAAAAACGTCGCTAAGGCAACAAAAACCGAGTTAATAAAAAATAAATATAAGGCATTAATAAAAATCCACCATTCGCCATGTGCCAGTCCATAACCAGACACACAAACAGGCGGTAACAAAGCAGTCGCAATAGCTACACCCGGAATAGCATTTGATTTTTCTAATCGTGTTGTCGAGACAATACCGGCAATTCCACCAAAGAAAGCAATTAAAACATCTAAAATCGTTGGTGACGTTCTTGCCAACATTTCGCTTGTCGGTTCGGCACTTGATAAAGGCGTAAACCGAAAATACAAAAAACTCGTCACTAAACTCACACCTAAAGCAATCCCGAAATGTTGAAGTGATGTCCTAAGTGTATTTCGATTATTAATCGCAACTGATAAACCAACGCCCAGAATCGGCGACATCAATGGAGAAATTAACATCGCACCAATTATCACGGCAGGCGAGTTGGTATCCAAACCAATAGAGGCGACAATGATGGCCGAAATTAACAACCAGACATTTGCTCCAGTCATGGTTTTATTCGCCATAATCGAGTTGATCGTTCCAACTTGATCAGAACCTTCCTGAATATCCGTTATGTCTTGAACAAAATCCACTGTTCTACGCCATAGCTCTCTGAAAATTTCTCTAAAACTTTGGTCTTCTAACGGCGACGTATTTGGTGTTTCCTTTGGCGACTTATCTGGTGTTTCGTTTGGTGTTTCGTTTGGTTGATTTATATTTTCCAATTTATTCCGTAATTAATGATTAGTAATTAGATTGTCTCAGGTTGTTCTCGTAATCGTTTTACATCATTCTCAGAAACTTCAAAATCTTCTATAATTTTGCAGCTTTATTTTGGACGAAGCTGCAAGAATATTCATCGTTCTTCTTTAGTAGTATTCACAACATTTTTAATACCTCGATAATATTTCAAACTATTTTCATTGCTTTTCTTTTAGCAAAATCTTAGTACGGTCAATTCACTTCAAAACACCATCATACATCACCAGTTTTCTATCACTCATATTCGCCAAATCCTCATTGTGCGTTACGATGATAAACGTTTGCTTAAAATCATCTCGTAATTGAAATAACAAATTATGTAATTCCTTTGAAGAAGCCGAATCTAAATTCCCTGACGGCTCATCTGCAAAAACAATCGCTGGACTGTTCACCAAAGCTCTTGCAACGGCTACCCGTTGTTGTTCGCCACCAGAAAGCTGTGTCGGTTTGTGCGTTAAGCGGTCGCTTAATCCCAAGTAAGATAACAATTCTTTGGCTCTTTTTTCGGTTTCCGCTTCATTTTTTTTACCAATATAAGCAGGAATACAAACGTTTTCTAACGCTGTAAATTCTGGCAACAGGTGATGAAACTGAAACACAAAACCGATATTTTCATTGCGAAAAGCCGCTAATTGCTTTTTATTTAATTGAGCAACGTCTGTATTATTTATTAATAATTCGCCAGAATCTGCGTTATCCAATGTACCTAAAATATGTAGCAATGTACTTTTCCCAGCACCCGATTTTCCAACAATAGAAACGACTTCTGCTTCCTTGATGTGAATATCAACACCTTTCAACACATTCAACTTTCCGTAAGCCTTTTTTATATTTTTTCCGTTTATCATTTCGTGATTACTTGTCCCGAAACCTCGGGGGTGATTAGTGAATAGTAATTACTAACTTTCCGTCAATAAAAACATTCTCACTTTTTTTATAATCATTAGTTGATTCAAAATTAGATTTTTCTAATCTCTGCTCATGATTTTTATATTTGTTCCTAATTTCAGACAAAGTACGTTTTGATTTTAAAACGCCCAATAATTCTGTGAATTTTACATTCGTAAAAACTATAAAAGTTCCTTTTTCACTACTAATATTAGTGACAATAACTTCATCGTCATTTGTAGCTTCCAGATTTGGAATCAAATCATCATAGCCAATTACAAATTCGTTACCTTTTCTAAGATTCTCAAGACTTTGACGACTTTTGTAAACGCCTAAAATATGACTTGCCGGCATTTTTATAAATGAAAAAACCAACTCCAAATTCACGGATTCATAACAATTTGCAACAATATCATTTTTAGTTCTGTATCTCTCTAACAACTCAACAATATCATTAAAGATATTTTGTACATCTATCATAATTTATCCTACCAACTAAAAACTAAATTTTATAACGTGCGGTCGGTGCAACATCTTGACCGACGAATTCTCCTTTCAAAAATTTATAATAACCAGTTACAGCAATCATTGCGGCATTATCCGTACAAAATTCAAAGCTCGGAATGTACGTATTCCAACCGTTTTCTTCGCCAATTTTCGACAAAGTGTGGCGTAATTCCGAATTAGCGGAGACGCCTCCAGCAATTGCGATTTCTTTGATGCCAGTTTGTGCGGCTGCTTTTTGCAATTTATTCATCAAAAAGGTAACGATTGTCGTTTGTACCGAAGCACAAATATCGTTCAGATTTTCTTCGATGAAGTTAGGATTTTTTTTGATTTCCTTTTTTAGAAAATATAGAATCGAAGTTTTTAAACCACTGAAACTGAAATCCAAATCTTTAATTTTTGGTTCAGGAAATTGGAAAACGTGTTGCCCTTGTTGTGCCAATTTGTCGATAATCGGCCCAGCAGGATAATCTAAACCTAACAATTTCCCAGTTTTGTCGAAGGCTTCGCCGGCCGCATCATCAATCGTTGTTCCGATAACTTCCATGTCCAAATAATCACGAACCAACACAATCTGCGTATGTCCACCCGAAACGGTCAAGCACAAAAACGGAAATTTCGGCTTCGGATTTTCGGCAAAATGAGCCAAGACATGACCTTTCATGTGATTGACTTCCACCATCGGAACGTCCAAACTCATCGCCATTGCTTTCGCAAACGACACACCTACCAACAACGAACCCATCAAACCAGGCCCACGGGTAAAAGCAATAGCTGAAATATCCGATTTCTTAATCCCAGCTTGTTTAATCGCCAAATCAATCACCGGAATAATGTTGATTTGATGTGCTCTCGAAGCAACTTCCGGCACAACACCGCCGTATTCTTTGTGAGCAATTTGTGTTGCTGTATGATTCGATAGAATTTCACCATCTTTCAAAACCGCTGCCGACGTATCATCACACGATGATTCAATTCCTAAAATTATTGTACTCATTTATTACAATCTGTTTTGAACTCTATTGGTAATTGAAAATCTACTAATAGTGAAAATAATTCTTTTGCGTATTTAAATTTAAGATGTAAATTTTGCTTCAAAAGTAGTTCACTATTCGTTTCTTTTTCTAATATAATTGCCTGATTAACAGAATAATAAAACTGTCATTTAACTATTACTCAAAATAAGGAAATATTTCATTTTGAAAATCGCTATTGTAGTTAATCTAATTATTAGATAAAAATTCTCTTTGAGTAGAATTTGGAAAATGTAGCATCGCAGGTTCGATACAGCTATTCTTATCGAAATTTAAAGTTAATGGTTTCATAAATATTATTACTAATTATCTGATTTGAAAACAAAAAAAACATTTGAAAACGTTTCATGCTTGACACGCTTTTGCACAAAGATAAAACCTTTTAGGATTTTACAATTGTTATACGGATATGCCCGAATTTTGTAGTATTTTTGTAAAGGAAAGCAAATTGATGAATCGAATACCTTTTTTTAAGAAGAAAATCTGATATAAGAACTCTACCAAAACTTCGATGAGTGAACACAACAAAAATATTCTTCCAGAAGATGAAGAAGTGGTAGAAGTAGTGCACGCTTCTAAGAAAAAACAGCGGTCGTTGTTTTTTCGATTGTTGCGTTTATTATTCCGTATATTTTTTGCATTGGGCTTATTATTAGTTGTTTTGCGGGTTTTGATTAGTTTTCCGCTTGTTCAAAATAAATTAGTCCAATTTACGACTAAACAACTCGCCCAACGCCTCGATACCAGAGTAGAAATTGATAAAATTCAATTAGATTTTTTTGATCATTTAGATTTGCATGGTATTTATATAGAAGATTTTCATGGAGATACCTTGCTTTATACCGAACAACTACACGCAGATATCAAACTATTTTCTTTGATTAAAAAAAAGGTAATTATTGAAGATTTGGTGTTTGAAAATACTCGATTCAACCTACATACTTATCCGACTGAATATTATTCAGAAATCCAACAATTTGTAAAAAGATTATCCAAGCCTTATGAACCAGGGCCGCCAAAAGATAATCCGACACTCTACTTTGATTGTAACCGAATTTATTTCGATAATTTGCGTTTTGGTTTTCAGGTCGCCTTTAATGGTGACAAACTGTTGGTCAATATGAAAAACTTGATTTTGAAGTTGGGCAAAAGTGATTTTTACAACAAACGCTTAAAAATCGAGTCAATAACGATTAATGAACCTAAAGCACAATTTGCGAAAGCAATATTCTATCCGATAGATAGTGCGAATTATCCTCAAAAACATCCAGCGGATACGATTAATTATCCGATTGATTCTACACAAGCAAAGTTTTGGCACATTACGATAGATAAATTTAAGTTAAATAAAGGGTCTTTCAATTTCGATAATGTCGGTATGAAAAACTACTTCGACCTGCCATTTGACCCACAGCACTTTGATTTTGATAATATTAATTTTAAGATTAATAATGCTAAGTTAAAAAATCAAAAAGGAACGTGGGAAGTCGAAGAGGGAAGTGCAAAAGAAAGACGAGGTTTCGAGGTGACGAACTTCAAAGCCAATATGATGATGACGATTGACACCATGGCGTTTTTCGATATGGCTCTAACGACGCCCGAAAGTATTCTTGGTGATACGGTGATTTTTGCGTACCGACATATCAGCTCTATGGGCGATTTTAATAATAAAGTCAAAATGGATATTCGGTCAAAAAACTCGGTCGTTGCGATTCAAGACTTGTTAATTTTCGCTCCGCAACTGAATCGAAATGCCTTTTTTAGACAAAATAAAGATGGGAAAATCCTATTCAAAGGACGATTGTTTGACCGAGTAAACCGCCTAAAAGGTGATGATTTGTACCTCTCGATTGGTCAAAATGCAACTTTGAAAGGGTCTTTCAAATCAAGAAATTTTACGAAACCTGACGAAACGCTGCTGCAATTATCGGTTGATAGATTGAGTACGAACATGCGAAATATAAAGCTGATGTTTCCAGAACTCAAGATTACGGAGCAATTTTATCGTTTAGGTCGAATTTCATTTAGTGGAAACTTTGATGGGTTCTATTCGGATTTTGTGGCAGACGGAAATCTACGAACAGATTTGGGTCGAGCAAAAATGTCGATTAACTTCAAAACGCCAACACAAATTGGTCGATATAGCGGAAATTTAAATCTTTACGATTTTGATTTAAAAACATTTTCGGGTAATGATGATTTTGGAAAAGTAACCTTCAAGTC
>Ga0075467_10002573_pt1 | contig 14311 bp, 12 predicted proteins | sample DEB08_DNA_9_FD_75067 | JGI IMG/M metagenome (GOLD analysis project Ga0075467, IMG submission 75067) | Aqueous microbial communities from the Delaware River and Bay under freshwater to marine salinity gradient to study organic matter... | ecosystem: Environmental > Aquatic > Marine > Coastal ...
GCATCGCTACTCGGTGTGGGCTGTGTTTATTGCGCTGCTGCTTGGGGTTGCTGGGCTGGTGACGGGTAAGTGGGTGCCTTTTGAATTCATGCCGAAAGTCGAGGGGGATGTGGTGACTGCCAAGCTGGAGATGCCTACCGGTGTGCCCTTTAGCATTACCAAGGCCGAGATAGAGCGGATTGAAAAAGCAGCCCGTGTTGTGGGTGGACGGCACAAGGATAGCGATGGCAATTCGGTATCGGTTCACATCCTTGCCACGGCGGGAACACAGCCGTTCCAGACGGGTTTTGGAGCTGGTCGCATGCCCATTGGTAGTAATATCGGTGAGGTCACGGTGGAGCTGGCGCCCGCAGCGATGCGCAGTATTTCAGCTGATGAGTTTATCGCTGAATGGCGTCAGGAAATCGGTTTGATTGCCGGTGTGGTGGAGTTGAGTTTTCGCCAGGAGACTGGCGCCGGGGGCAACGCGATTGACATTGAGATTGCGGGTCGTGATCTGGAGACACTCAAGAAGGCTGCTGACCATATCACTGGTGAGCTAAGCGGCTATACCGGAGTCAAGGACATCTCCACAGACAACCGCATGGGTAAACGTGAGCTTGTCTATGAGGAAATCACCCCGGCGGGGAGGTCGATGGGTTTCAGTCTGCAGTCGATTGCGCTGCAGATCAGGCAGTCGTTTTATGGTGAGGAAGTTCAGCGTATTCAGCGTGGACGTGATGAGCTCAAGGTCATGGTGCGCTATCCCGCTGATGAGCGGAGGTCTGTTGAAAACCTGGAGGACGTCAGGCTGCGAACCATCAATGGTGATGAGGTGCCTTTGATGGAGGTTGCCAGCGCCCGGCCGGCGCGTGGCCCTGCATCGATTCACCGTGTGGACCGCAAAAGGTCGATCAAGATTAGCGCGGATGTTGACCGGGCGAAGGCAAATGCCAATGAGGTGGTCAGTCGTTTTAATAAAGAGGTGCTTGATGGTTTGGCGGCCAAATTTCCAGGTGTTTCTTGGGATTATCTGGGTGAGCAGAAGGATCAGAAGGATTCGATTTCTGAGATGGGAACAAAGTTCATCTTCGCCTTGTTAGGTATTTATGTGTTGATGGCGATTCCCTTGAAGTCTTATATCCAGCCGCTCATCGTAATGAGTGTGATCCCGTTTGGTATTGTGGGAGCAGTGGCTGGCCACATCCTGATGGGGATGGATCTGAGTATCATGTCCCTTTGTGGAATTATCGCCCTGGCAGGAGTGGTGGTGAATGACAGTCTGGTATTGGTGGAATATGTGAACCGGCACCGTAAAGAAGAGGGCAGCCTGATTGAGGCGGTACACAATGCCGGGGCCGCCCGATTCCGCCCTATCCTGTTAACGTCATTGACAACCTTTGCCGGGTTGATGCCGATGCTGGTGGAGACTGACATGCAGGCCCGCTTCCTGATTCCGATGGCGGTGTCGCTTGGCTTTGGTATTCTCTTCGCGACCTTTATTACCTTGCTGCTAGTACCGTCTGTCTACATGGCGCTCGAGGACCTTAAGAGGTTTTTTAGTAAGGCTGATTCCAACTAGGCTGGGCTGAGCTTGGAGAAAGGCTATAATCCTGCATCGTTTTTATAATGGCAAAGGAAGATGGATCGGCTAATATGCATGCATCCGGGGGTTTTCTCTGGGCATCAATAAATCCAACTATCGAATCCTACCATCTATTCCAGCTATGACTCCTATTATTGTTATTCTCTCTGTACTGGCGGGCCTTATTGTCATCGTCGCCCTCTGGGTGATGGGTGTCTACAATGGTCTGGTTAAACTTCGTAACCGCTACCGTAATGCCTTTGCCCAGATTGATGTGCAGCTGAAGCGCCGTTATGATCTTATTCCCAATTTGGTGGAGACTGCCAAAGGTTTCATGAAGCACGAGCGTGAGACCCTTGAGGGGGTGATTCAGGCCAGGAACATGGCGAGTTCGGCCCGTGAAGGCGTCAATACCGAAGATGCATCTTCGATGGGTGCGTTGATGGCCGCCGAAGGTGGGCTTGGCAGTGCCCTGGGCCGCCTCTTTGCCCTCTCGGAAGCTTATCCGGATCTGAAGAGCAATGCGAATATGATGCAGGTGAGCGAGGAACTGACATCGACGGAAAATAAAATCGCCTTTTCTCGCCAGGCTTATAACGATGCGGTTACCCAGTATAATACCCAGACTGAGGTATTTCCCGCCACTATTATTGCCGGCATGTTTAACTTTGGCACTGCTACCTTGTTTGAAGTCACTGAAGAGGGAGAGCGCGAGGCAGTCAAAGTTGAATTCTAGCAGTGCGGTGGCTGAAAATGGTCGCTCGATAGTAGATACGCGTTAGCTTGATTCGTACATTTCAATGAACTTCTTTAACGCACAGGATGAGGCGAGGCGGCGGACCAAGTTGCTGGTTTTCTATTTTGTGCTCGCGGTCATCGGTGTGATCGCTTCCGTCTATGGCATCGTCTACCTGACGATGTTATTTACGGGCACGGCGATCAGTCCATGGATGCCGGGGGTGTTTACGGTGACTGCGCTTGGAACTGGTAGCGTGATGGGTACGGGGAGTTTGTTTAAAACCATGCAGCTCAATGGCGGTGGTGCGGTAGTGGCCAAGGATATGGGAGCGAGGCAGGTGGATTCACACACGAGCGATGCCGATGAGCGGCGGCTTGTCAATGTCGTGGAGGAAATGGCGATTGCCTCTGGCATACCCGTGCCGGGAATATGGCTGATGGATGACGAGTTGGGCATCAATGCCTTTGCTGCGGGAACCGAGCCGGGAAATGCGGTGGTGGCGGTAACGCGTGGGTGTCTGCAACGCCTTACCAGGTCTGAGCTGCAGGGTGTGGTGGCACATGAGTTCAGTCATATTCTCAATGGCGATATGAAGCTTAATATGCGGCTGATGGGATTGCTTTTTGGCATCCTAATGATCTCAATGATTGGCCGGATGTTGTTTGAGGCATTGCGCTTCATGCGGGTGCGTAGCTCAAACAGCAAGGAGGGGGGAGCAGGTATTGTTGTTGCTATTGTTCTGGCTGGTGTGGGGCTGATGATTGTAGGTAGTGTCGGGGTGTTTTTCGGCAGATTGATTCAGGCGGCGATTTCGCGTCAGCGCGAATTCTTGGCCGATGCTTCGGCAGTGCAGTTTACCCGTGATCCGGAAGGTATCGCCGGTGCGTTGAAAAAAATAGGAGGTCAGCAGTTTGGTTCGAAAATCAGGGCGCCGAAGGCGGCGGAAGCCAGCCATTTGTTTTTTGCAGACGGCGGAATGTTTAGCTGTGGGCTGGCAACCCATCCGCCACTGGATGTCAGGATTAAGGCCGTGCAGGCGAGTTGGGACGGAGAGTTTGTTGAATCACATCTTCCCGAGGTCGCTGAGGGCAGGGGGCAGCAGCATGCTCGCCAGGACGCGCACGCAAGTGGCTTTAGTGGTGCGGTTGGTCTTTCGTCTGCTCCTGCGCCCGCCCCTGCGCCACCTGCCATTTCGCGCTCGGCGATTGATCGCCTGGGTGATCCTGGTGAGATTGATGCCGGTATAGGGCACCAGCTCCGCAAGGGCTTGCAGGCTGATTGGATCCAGGCATGTCATGACCGGGAAGAGTCCCAGGCCTTGGTCTTTGGACTCTTGTTGGCGGAGGATAACAAGTTGCGTGAAGAAGAGATCATGTTTGTCAAAAACGGTGCCGGCAATGATGCCGGTGAACTGGCATTGCACTGGAACCAGCAGCTTGGCGAGCTACACTCGTCACAGAAGATTGCGTTGGTTGATTTATGCATACCGACACTCAGAAGGTTGTCGCTGCCGGAGTATGATCGCTTTGTTGAGATCACTCAGTGGTTGATTGCCAGTGACGGGCAGGTGGACCTGTTTGAGTTTATGCTCCAACACGTCGTTCAGCGCCATCTGGATGCCCATTTCCGTGGTCACGCTTTTCCAAAAATAAGGTTCCGTAGTATTGAAGCTCTACAAAGTGAAGCCAATATCCTGATAACGACGATGGCGGCCGTGGGTGGTGAGGATCAGATGGAGGGCGCTTATGCGGCCGCCGTTGACGAGTCGGGCTGGCAGATCGAGAAAAGCCCGCCTACAGAATGTGGCTTGAGGAGTATAGAAGAAGCTTTGGAGCATTTCAACCAAGCTACCCCGTTGGTGAAAAAGCAACTCGTGCGCATGCTTGCTCTCGCCGTCATGCACGATGGAGTGGTGGCAAGTCGTGAGGCTGAATTACTCCGTGCCACCGCCGATGCTATTGGATGCTCAATACCTCCGTTTGTAATGAGAGACAGATGATAAGATCTTTGTTCATTTGGTCACTAGACAATCAGCACAAGATCATCAACCTCCGCTGATGATGGCGTTGGTGACGGTATCGATTTGACCATTGAGAAAGGTGGCGGTTTTAGCTTGTTTGCCATCTCCAATGGGAATGGTAATGCTCCAAACGTGGCAGGCTTTGTCTTTCTTGAGCAGATCGTTACGAAGTTGGTAGCGAATGTAGAGATTGCTATTGCTCGCAGGTTTGAATTTGAGTGCGGTGATGGCCGACATGCCTTTTTCGATCAATCCATCGAGGAGAACTTCTTTTGGGGCTGGGAGTTGGGAAAAATCGAGATTTTTAAAAACGCTGATGTCTCCTTTGCTGCGAAGGTAGTGCAGAGCATTGCCCAAGCTAGTCACCGTGACGTTGTGCAGGTTTTCTCCTGTGTTGAAGAACTGGAAGTTCCAGCGTTTTTTGGTGCCGTGGTAATGTGCGGAGAGCGAGTAGAGTTTGATCTTCTCTCCGGAGGTGGAGACTGCCTCGTGCTCCATGGCGATAGCCAGGGCATCCTTGATGTTGGTGACATCGGCATGAATAACTGGAGCTGATGCTGTGAGGGCAGCGGCGATCAGCGTAATGCAGAGAGAGGGGTTCAATGGTTTGGGGTTGTGGCTGCTGTGGGCATTAAAGGGCACCTCCGGCAACCCCATTCCGTAAAAATGACTGCGAATTTCCTCAGCTCTGCGTTGGCCAGAAACCTGATGAACTCGTTCAACAGGCTTTTCGTCCGCCTTGATCTGATGGAATTTTCAGCCATTTTTCATACGAAAGCAGGTTGCAGGAGGTGCCCTAAAGAGTGTGACCCATGCGGTCTTTTTTGGTCTGGAGATATTTTTCATTATGTGGGTTGGAGGTAATACTAAGGGGGATCTGCTCAGTAATCTCGAGTTTATAGCCTTCCAGGCCGACTACTTTTTTGGGGTTATTGGTGAGTAGCTTGATTTTTCGCACACCGAGATCGTAGAGAATCTGAGCCCCCATGCCGTAGTCGCGGAGGTCAGATGCGTAACCGAGCTTTTCGTTCGCTTCGATGGTGTCGAGGCCCTGTTCCTGTAGTTTGTAGGCATGGATTTTGGCTGGCAGGCCGATGCCACGCCCCTCTTGACGGAGGTAAAGTAGGACTCCGCCTTCTATGGCAATTTGTTTCATGGCGGCGTCGAGTTGGGCTCCGCAATCGCATCGTCTGGAGTGAAATACATCTCCAGTGAGGCATTCGGAATGAACGCGAACAAGGGTAGGGACGTCTGCTGAAATCTCGCCACGAGTGAATGCCAGGTGGTGAGCCCCAGTGCTCTGGTAGGCATTATCAACATAGTAGAGATGGCAATCGAATTGCCCGAAGTCGGTTGGCATTAAGATGGTTTCGCCACGGTGGACCAGTTTTTCCGAGCGTCTGCGGTATTCAATGATGTCAGCAATACTGCATGCTTTGAGGTCGTGTTTTTGCTGATAGTTTCCCAGCGTTCCTGAGCGGGCCATGGAGCCATCCTCATTCATGATCTCACATATTACCCCCGCCTCCGTAAATCCGGCAAGGCGGGCGAGATCGACCGAGGCTTCCGTGTGGCCGGCACGGCGCAGAACCCCACCAGGCACCGCCTGGAGCGGGAAAATATGTCCCGGTTGAACCAGCGTATCTGGCCCGGCACTTTCCGAGGCAAGCAGCTGGATGGTTTTAGCGCGATCGGGGGCTGATATTCCGGTAGTAATGCCCTCTGATGCATCAACCGAGACCGTGAATGCGGTTTTTTGTGACTCGGAGTTGCGGGGTGTCATGGGTGGTAACTCGAGTTCTTTAGCACGCGCAGCGCTGATGGGTGCGCAGATCAGGCCGCGGCCGTGATTGGCCATGAAGGCGATCATTGCAGGTGTGGCTTTGGCGGCGGCGGCAACGAGGTCGGCTTCGTTTTCACGGCTTGGGTCATCAACGACGATGACCATCTTACCGGCGGCAATCTCAGCAATAATTTCGCTGATGGGATGTAAAGTGAGGGCAGACATGGAATGAGGAAATGGGGCTGTGTTTAGGCAGACGGGGGTTTGTTTGGAAGAAGATTTTCGGATTTGATATGGACATCGCGTTGAGGGAAAGGGATTTCGATGTTGTTATCGCGGAAAGCTTGCCAGACGGCAATCAGTACATCGGAGCGGACGTTGCTAACCCCCTGTGGGGCGTCATCGATCCAGAAACGGACCTGTAGGTTGATGGATGAATCTCCAAATTCATACAATAGGCAGCTGGGCGCCGGGTTTTTGAGAACGCGATTGATACCCTTGGCTGCCTCTGTGCAGATACGAATGGCTTCTGGAACATCCGAGGAGTAAGCAATACCGACATCGGCTTTGACGCGAACGACGCGATCGGTAAACGACCAGTTGATCACTTTGTTCGTGATGAAGTCTTCATTGGGGATGAGGATTTCTTTCCGGTCGCGGGTGATGACTGAGATGTAGCGTGCGCGCAGCGAGTTGATCCAGCCAAAGGTTCCTTCGATTTCGATGACATCGCCAGGTTTGATGGATTTATCCATTAACATGATGATGCCGGCGACGAGGTTGGAGATGACTTTTTGAAGGCCAAATCCAAGTCCCAGACCGAATGCTCCAGAAAAGACGGCAAGGCCGCCGAGTGGAACGCCACCAATTTTTAAAGCCCCGACGATGGCGAGGATGTAGAGGATGAACCGGGAGGTTTTTCCGATCAGCACCTTGATGGATGGTGGTATATCAGTGCGGGGCTTCAGGGCGGTATCGATAAAGCGCGTGGAGAGTCCGACCAACCAAAGCAGGATGAAAAGGGCTGCGATGGCGGAAATAATCTCCCACAAATCGATTTCGATACTACCCAGAGGCAATCTGATGCCTTGGAGGGCTTCACTAACTGGGTCGAGCCAGTTGAAGAGATGGAGGGCAAAAATGATGAGCATTCCACCCCCGAGAATTTTGGGTGCTGAACGCCCTTTTGAAACAGCCGTGGCGATTTGATAGATCACAAATGCAGAAACCAACAGGGTTGCAGTAAGGATGTAATTGCAGGGTATGGCAGCTCCTCCTTGGGCTTCCAGCTGGAAAGACCATTGGCTGCGTGCTGCCCAGGTGATCCAGAGAAGGATGCAGAAGATGACCGGAACACTGCTTATTTGCTTGCCGGGATTAAAGAAGCGCGTGATGACGGTATGGCATTTTGATCCCTGGCAAACTAGCTTCTTGCGCAGCAGAAGAGACACTCCGATGGCACCGAGCAGACAGAGTGCGATGGAGCTCCATTGCCAGTAGTCCTGGCTATCATCGACAAGAGCAGTCAGCGTCTGTTGAATATTTTCCCAGTATGTCATGTGAGCGTGATGAGGCGGATGCGCAGTGCTAGCTTAATGATGATCCATTTTCTGCAGTGCTTTGAAAACGGGTGGCGGGACATAACGTTGGACTGTCTGCTCCCATCCTTCAGGGCCGATGAGGCTCTTGACCATGCTCGAGGAAACCTCGGCAATGTCGCGCGGAGGCATGAGGAATATGGTGGTAATACTGGGTGCCATATCACCATTAATATGGCGTATGACGCGTTCGTATTCGTAGTCGTTGGATGAGCGGATGCCACGTAAGATGTACTGGGCGTCAACACTGCCTGCGTAATTGACCAGATAGTGGTTGTTGAACTCTCCGATGGTAAGGCGTTCACATGCGGGGATGGAGTCTTGTAGGAGGATCAAGCGTTCTTCCACAGTGAAGGTGTAAGATTTAGAGGGGTTGCTGCCGATGACCACGTAAAGACGGTCAAACATCTCCAAACCTTTTTCGATCATCCAAAGGTGGCCATTGGTGAGGGGGTCGAAGGATCCTGCATAGACGGCGGTTCGCATAGTGATTGATAGGTTGGATTATTCAACTTCATCCTCTTGAGAGGGTTTGGGATCTATGGGAGTGGGGTCGACATCTTCCCATATCATGTGTTTTTTCGCCAGGCTGTTGGCCCGCTTGGCGGCTTCTTCAGCTCTTGGGCCGTTAAACGAGGCGATACGACGTGCAAGTTTAACGGAGGCTTCCCAGCGTTTTTCACGTTCCAGCATGGAAAGGGCCTTGAATCCGCAACGATAGAACCAGAGCCATTCTTCCTTGTCGGGCTCGTCTTGATCTGGTGTGTAACCACTTATCACGACATCGTAGTAGGAGCCAAAGGCCTCGGCGGGCTTCGACATGCTTTGATATGTTTGTCCACGTAGGAAATACAGTCTGTTTTTCCATGCCGCAGGGAGGTCCTCACTGGCCAACAGTTTATCGTAGATACCAATGGCTAGCTCGTATTTCTCAGGATCTGCAGACCCCTGGCGGTGAAGGCAATCTGCCATCAATACGCCGGCTGCGCGTAACAGTGTAGTGGGTTTGTCCGTTGTTTTCAATAATGGTTCAAGACATTGCTCAGCCTCAGCATAACGGCGCAGATCGATGAGGACTCGGCTTTGCTGGATACGAGATTCACTTGCCAGGTGATGATCACTATCGATGATTTTTTGGAACATGGTGATGCATTCCTCGCGTGACTGGGTCGTGCCTCCCAGTCGTGCAGACATGGCGGCGTAGAAACTCGCATAGGGTGAGAACGAGCTGTCTGGATATTTCTCCGGGATGTCCTGGAGAATACGGCGTGCCTTATTGTAGTCCTCATTATGGAAGTATGCCTCGCCCAGTGTAAGTTGAAGAGAAGGTATATTAGGGTCATCCTGAAAGTTGGTAATGAACTTCTCGGCGGCGCTTGCCACTGCAGCCCATTCCTGGGCGAATTCCTCTGCGCGGATGAGGATTTTGGTGATTTTGAATTGGTTCTCGGTGTCAGTGAGGCGTGGGGAAATAATCTCTAGCTGGGCTTTTGCAAGGATGATATCAGGTGGCGAGATCATGACGCATGCCGCCGCAAGGGCGAGACGTGTTTGATTTTCTCGTGGGTGACCGGGGTTGTTGACAATAAAGGATTCCAGTTCTGCTCGCCCGGACGGATTGTTCTGACTGCATTTCCACAGGGCTTGTTCCAGTAGCAGGGATGTGCGGATCGTGCTGTCCTGCGAGGAACTCACAATGTTTTCAAAGGTAGCGAGATTGCTACTTTTGAGAGCCATCAGAGCAGCATTGATCAGGGACGCACTGGCGATATCCTCGGAGATTGATTCTCTGGCGTTATCAAAAGCTCTGAGTGCCTCCTCCGGCTGATTTTGGTCGGCTAACAGAAGTCCACGCAGGAAGCTAGCTTGAGATTTTAGCCGTGGTGAGAAGGCAACCTTTTCCATGACGGAGAGAGTGAAGGTAGCTTGATCGGGCTGGTTTTGTTTGAGGTGAAGGTGAGCGGTATCGAGCAGGGATGCCGAGGAAAGCCTGAGGTAGACTTCGCTGGGTGGCGCTGTAATGGTGGTGTGCTGGGCACGTAGGCGGGCAAGCAGAGCCATGGCCAGTGTGTGTTTGCCAGGATTTTTAGTGCGGGCCAGTAGTAGTGCACGGTGATAGAGGGCGAGGCTTACGAGGTCCTCGTTGATCGGGGGTTTGGGTTGGTAGGGGTATATGGCTGCGATTCTTTCGCCCCCAATGTAGAGCGCTTCATCAGATAGAGATTTTTCGCCACTCCACTCAATTAGTTTGGCAAGGCTTGGTGAATCATCCGCTATATCCTCAGGTAAAAGTGATGACAGGCGGGAGAATGCTGACTCGAGAACAGAGGAATCTGGGTAGTTTTCAATGTATTCCTCAATGGTGGCAATAGCATCATCTCTTTGATTGTTCGAGGCTTGTGCATCGGCCTTACCCAGGATGCAGGAGTGCAATATCCGTTCGGTGAGGTTGGCTGGGTCGGTGATGAGAGATCGGAAACGGTTAGTGGCCTCAATGAATTTCCCTTCGGAAAGAGCAAGGCGTGCTCCGAGGTATTCTCTGAGCTTAACGGCTTCAGCGTTCTGGCTGTCGATTTTTTCCAGGCTGGCATTGCCATTTTCGTATTGGCCAAGGTCGATGTAGATTTCTGATGCCAGCAAGTTGGCTGCATTGCGAATTTCAGATGGTTTGGATTGCCCTGTTTTTACCAGAATATCCAATGCGTCCGTAATGCGGCTAAGAGCAAGCAGGATACGAGCTCGGTTAAGTTGTATTTCGTCGTAGAGTGGATGGGTGGCAGGAACTTCAGCGAGTGCCGCCTCGGCCTCCTGATAACGGCCGAGAGATGCGAGAGCTTCGGCTTTCCAGACAGGTGCGGCATTGAGGTCCATGACCGTTTCATTTTCGAGGAGCTCAAGAGCTTCAGCGGCCAGTTTGGGCTCACCCTGAGGTATGCTGCTGGTGCGTATGAGTGCCTCAACGAGAGCAAGGGTGACGTAGGGTTTTGCAGTGCTGGCAAGGTTCTTGTCCTCTAGGGCTGCGCGAAATTTGGTTATAGCAACATCGTGGAGGCGGTCTGCCATTGCCTGTGATCCCTGCTGGTATGACGACGATTTTTTGAGTTCTCTAGCCACCGTGCTGGGTAAACTGACGACACCTGAGGCTGCCATGATCGGCAGGCTGAGAAGCGAGATCAGAATAGTCAGTCGATGGAGCACAGGCTTACTATGCGGTAAAATAGTCAAATTTACAGCAATTGTTCGTATAAATTTACTTAGAATTGTTTTGGGTTTGACAGTATTTTAGCGTGCAATGGCGTGGCGATGGAACGATTGGCTGACATGGGCGAGGATGCCCTCATTGAGCGCTTGCTGCGGCAGCTGAAAGATCCCTGTAGTATCGGTGACCAAATCATCGTGGGTCCCGGTGATGATTGTGCTGTGGTGGATCTAGGCCAACGTGGAAAATATCAATTACTTAAGACCGATTCGATGGTTGAGGGGGTTCATTATTTACCGGAAACTCCCCCTGCCAAGGTGGGCTGGAAGGCGGTGGCTAGAGTCATCAGCGATTTTGCAGCCATGGGAGGCATGCCCGGCCAGCTGTTGGTTACTATTGCCATGCCGTCCACGAAGTCAGTGGTTTATATGGAGAGGCTTTATCAGGGGATGCAGCGGTGTGCATCGGCTCATGGCGCTGTCATATGTGGGGGTGAAACGAGCTCAGTGCCGGATGGGTCTGCAGCAGTGATCTCGGTAGCGGGAACTGGCTGGGTAGAGAGGGCAAGATGCACCACCAGGAGTGGGGGTAAAGCTGGGGACCGGATTTTGGTGAGCGGGAAGCTGGGGCGATCGATTCGGGGCAAGCATCTGTCGTTCTCGCCCCGTTTAGAAGAGGCTCGCTGGCTAACGGAGAATTTCAGGATTCGCGCAATGATGGATTTGTCTGACGGTTTGGGCAGGGATCTGGCGCGCCTGGCCATGGCAAGTGGCTGTGGATACCGGATTGAAGAACAAAGCCTGCCACGCAATCGGGCTTGTGATATTGCGCAGGCGCTGTGGGATGGAGAGGATTATGAATTGCTCTTTACGGTGTCGGCACGAACTGCGGCTAAGCTCTGTGACGCATGGAAAGATCGATTTCCCGCGCTTTCCTTGACGGTAGTTGGTGAGTTGATTGGGGGGCAATCCGCGGCCGCGCCAGAGAGCTCTGGCTGGCAGCACTTTAAATCGAAGCCGTTATGATGCAGTGATAGAGCCCATGGAGTCACCCATTTTTGCATAGGTTTCTATCTGTTTGGCTGAGTTCATCAGTAGGTCATCGGCAAGTTTGACCTTGCCTGGCTCAAAGATAGCGATCGTGGACTAGCCACCGAAGGCGAAGTAGCCTTTTTCATCACCCTTGTGCACCATCTTACCTGGTTGGTAGGTCTGGACAATGGAGCCGACGCAAGTGGCGCCGATCTCAAGCATTAGCACGTTACCCATGGTTTCTGTTTTAATTTCGGTAATTGTGCGCTTATTTTGCCATAGATAGCTGAGGTTACGGGCCAAAGCGATGGGTGATACGGAAAAAAGAGGTCCGTTGACCAAGCGGGTTTCGGTGGTGGTGCCGCTGACTGGAAAGTGGAAGCGGTGGTAGTCTACTGGGCAGAGTCGTGAGAGTACAAGGGAACCGCCAGTATAGCGTGCAGAGAGCTCTGCATCATCAAGAAGCTGGTGGAGATCAAAGGTCTGTCCTTTAACAAAAAAGCCGTCGATTCTGTCGATGTTATCAAAACCGAGGTGACGGCCATCAGCGGGGAAAACCACTTCGGTATTGGCGATGGGTCGCGCCTCCGGTTTGAGTTTACGGTAGAAAAAGTCGTTAAAAGACGAGAAGCTCTCCGCTGTCTCTGTGAACTCGGAGGTATCCAGTCCGTAGTCGTTGATGAATGGCATGACCTTGGACTTTGTTTCGGGGCTGTCCATGCGCTTGCCATACCAGCGTGAGAACGCTGGACGTTTGATGAAACTGTGTAGTGCGAGTTTTCCGAGTGGATTTCCGTAGGCCCATTTGAGAAAGAGCTCACCGTAAACCTGTTCGGTTTCCATTTGCTGCGTATAGCGGTTGTAGAATTGAATGGGTTTCACTGTGTATGGGGGGAGGCTAGCATGTGCAGAGCGCCTGTGCAAAAAAAACAGACGGGAACATGTTCCCGTCTGCTAGATTTTTATGTTGTAAAAGGCTGGTGCTGAATTTAGGCGGATTTGAGCAACTTCTGGGCTTTGGAAATGGTGCTCTTGCTGAGCTTGCCATTAACTTTGCGTGATTTGTCGAGCAAATCTCTGAGCTGCTTGAGCGCACCGTCCGCAGCCGTGAGAGCTTTGCGTTCACCGCCGTATTTCTTATCAGAGAAATATTTGGTGAAGGTAGTGCCGGTGCGACTGAGGCAAAGACGCCAGCCTTGGAATGCCGTGGTTTCGTATGTGAAACGCGTTAGGTTCTTTCTGGATTTCATATTGTGTGTGTGTTGTTTGGCCTGCTAGGCTTTGTTATGCAATGAGATGAAGCAAGAATCATGTAAAGGACAAACTGAAAGGGAAAATAGTCCTGTTTTTGTTGGAGCGCAACCAAAAAAAGCACGCACTTCAATTAGAAGTACGCGCTTGTTGGTAGATGTTATTCTTAGGCTTGGTTAGCTAGGGAATATTTAGTTATTGTTAACTGTTATTCCTGCTCGGTGGAGCTGGTGCCGCCACTGGAAATTGCCATTTCCTCAACGTCGGTCCACTCAATATATGCCATGGGGGCGGAGTCACTGATGCGAGCACCCAGTTTGGTGATACGGCAGTAGCCGCCTTGGCGGTCAGTGCATGCGGGGCCGACCTCCTCGAATAGCTTCTTGGCGGAGTCCTTCTGGCGTAGGAATGCAACAGCCTGACGGCGTGCGTGCAGATCACCACGCTTGGCGAGGGTTACCATTTTTTCTGCAATAGGACGCAGGGCTTTTGCCTTGGCGAGGGTGGTGCGAATGCGGCCATGCTCGATCAGGCTGCAGGCGAGGTTAGCAAGCAACGAGCGGCGATGGGCGCTATCACGTTGAAGTTTGACAGTTTTTTTTCTATGTCTCATGAGATAAAGTCCTAACGGACGTATTGTTTTTTGATGGGATGCTTAAAGTAAGCGAGCATTAGTCATTCAGGTTTTGCGCAATGAGGTCGGCGAGACCAACGGGAGCTTCTTCTTCCGACCCGAGGCGTGGTGTGGCAACGGAAGGTAACGATCCGGTGAGCAGCGAAGGATCGATGTTCATGCCGAGGCCAAGGCCGAGTTCGACGAGCTTTTCCTTGATCTCGTTGAGCGACTTCTTGCCGAAGTTACGATACTTAAGCATTTCCGCTTCGGTCTTGGTGGCGAGCTGGCCAACCGTGGTGATGTTGGCATTGTTCAGGCAGTTCGCGGCACGGACGGAGAGTTCGATCTCATTGACGCTCATGTTCAGAAGCTTTTTGAGGGCTGCATTCTCTTCGCTCTGCTCGGCTGGAGCATCTTCAAAGTCGACGGCGTTCTCATCATAGTTGACAAAGACGTCGAGGTGATGGCGAAGAATGGCTGATGCCTGAAGTAGCGCGTCTGAGGGTTCAA
>Ga0075467_10002579_pt1 | contig 14286 bp, 6 predicted proteins | sample DEB08_DNA_9_FD_75067 | JGI IMG/M metagenome (GOLD analysis project Ga0075467, IMG submission 75067) | Aqueous microbial communities from the Delaware River and Bay under freshwater to marine salinity gradient to study organic matter... | ecosystem: Environmental > Aquatic > Marine > Coastal ...
CCCCAAAACCCCAAAACCCCTAACAATTGAATTTCATCCGATTTTTGATTTAGCGCTTTTAAAGTTTATTTTGTTGAAACATTAGGCCATTTTTGTAGAAAGTGAACTTAGTTGAATGCAAAAGAGGTAGTAAAGGACATGTATATTTGTAACTTATCATTTGTGTATCTGTAGGGATGTCCAAATTATGAACAAGTTAATATTATCTTGCCACATTAGACTTCTTTTGAGCTTTCAAGTGCATTGTTAATTGCTGTGTTTGTCAGTTATTTGTGTTATTTATTACATTTAAAAGGGCTGCAGAATTTGAATTTATAATCTATTTAATAAACAAACAAAGCACATGAGTTTGTTCTTAAAAAGCAACTGCGAACCCGCAGAGCACGTCATGAAGTACGCCCTCATCCATCTTGGAATGAGGAAGTGCCCTGACGAGAAAATCGAAAAGATGATGAAGAATGAAGACAATGCGTAAGTACTCCCCCTCTCAACACCCTTTTAATATTGAAACCGCCAAAATATGGCGCACATTTGAATAACCACTGACTTTCGTACAGCAAATCCATCGAAGATTTCGTAGGAGAAGGAGCACTCTACATGTTCATCTTCGTTATCAAGAACGGAGCCGATTCAGCTAGCTTCATGTCTGAACCTCCTTCGCCTGACAAGCTCAAGTAGAAGAGTATTCTAATCTTGAGAGCTCGTTCCAAGGCTGATTCTGGAGACCTCACCGCTGAAAACGTCGATCGTGAAATTATTTTCATGGAAATAGACAAGCGAATCCTTGATGGTCTCCATCTCATCTGTAATGACGTATTCATGCCCGTGCTCGGAAACCCTCTCAACATGATCGGTTGGTCCGACCTGGTGTCGAAGGATCTCATGGACAAGTTCCACGTCTTCCTCGCGTACACCTGCGTTACCCTTGGACACGCGCATGGCCGCACGGTCCTGCCACCCCCACCTACGGACGTCACCTCCAGCGAGAAGACCTCCAGCAAGGACAAGGCGCAGCTCCTCGAGCAGGCCATCGTCCACTGGACCAAGCAGATCAAGGCCGTCCTTAGGCTCGACCCGGAGACTGCCCTCAAGAACGGCAACGACCCCGACCCTCTCACTGAAGTTGAATTCTGGAGGGGCAAGAGCGGCAACCTCGAGGCCATCTGCGAGCAGCTTGGCTACGAGCGCATCCGCAAGGTGCTCAAGTTCCTGGAGCAGAACAAGTCGACCTACACCGGCCCCTTCAGCAAGCTCCAGAAGGAAGTGCAGACCGCCAGCGCAGAAGCCAACGAGAACTACACCTACTTGCAGACACTCGAAGACCTCTTCTTCCAGCTCACGGACCCCGCCAAGGGCCCCAACGAGGTGGCCGAGCTCTTTGTGCCAATCATGCACACTACCCTGCTTGTCTGGACCTACTCCCAGCACTACAACACCCCCTCCCGCCTGGTGGTGCTCATCCGCGAGATCTGCAACGCCATCATCAAGCAGTGCCGCAACCACATCAACGGCGAGGAGATCTTCGGCTACATCCAGGGCGGCGAGCCCCAGTCTGCCCACAGCAAGCTCACCCTCGCTCTCGACGTGTGCTCCCGCTTCAAGGAGGCCTACTTCGAGTACAAGGCAAAAGCCAAGAACCAGTGGAAGATCACGACCAACGCCCTCTTCGTGAGGCTGGATGCTTTCTCGGAGCGCTGCCAGGACATCATGCACCTGACGAGCACCATCATCCAGTTCAACAAGCTGCAGAAGATTGAGATCGGTAACACCAAGGGTAAGACCCTCACGGCCACCGTGCTCTCCATTTTCGAGCAGTTCAGCGAGGCCGTGACCGAGTTCATGACCGTGCAGTACGACATCATGGACATCGAGAAGCGCCAGTTTGACGACGACTTCTACAAGTTCCGCCAGAGAATCAAGGAGCTCGAGCGCAGACTCGCCTCCATCCTCACCCAGGGCTTCGACGACTGCGACACCATCATCGGCAAGTTCAAGCTGCTCGACTCTTTCGAAGGCCTCCTCAACCGTCCCATTATCCAGGACGAACTCGAGAAGAAGCACATCACGCTGCTTGAGCTCTACAAGCAAGATCTCAAGACGGTCGGTGCCATCTTCATGGAGGGCAAGGCCCTCGTCGACAGGGCTGACGAGCGCGCTCCCATTCCCAACAACTTGCCTCCTATTGCTGGAGCCCTTAACTGGACTGCTGGCCTGCTGGAGAGGATCAAGGAACCAATGGACAAGCTGACCCTGCTGTCCCAGTCGATCCAGGACCGTGAGGAGTACAAGGACGTGCAGAAGCTTTACGCCTCCCTGTGCAAGAACCTGAGAGAGTACAACGAGCTCAAGGTCAGGCAGTGGGAGCAGGGCGTCGAGGAGCACACCGAGGACCAACTCAACAAGTTCTTGCTCTACAGAGAGCCGACTCCTGCCGCCGAGGAAGGCTTCGTCAGAGTCAACTTCGACCCAGTCCTCGTCAGGCTCCTGCGAGAGGTAAAGTACCTGCTCCTGCTCGACATCGCTGTGCCCGAGAGGGCCTCGCTGCTGTACAAGAAAGTCGACGTCTACAGGACCCAGACGGGCAACCTCGAGATCATCGTGACCATGTACAACGAGATCCTGGCCGGGCTCCTCCCAGTCGAGAAGCCTCTGCTGGCTGACCGCATTGAGCGCATGAACAAGGCCCTGCAGCCTGGAATCGGGGAGCTGAGATGGAACTCACAGAACATCGACCCCTTCATCCAGCAGGCCATGGCCATCGTCACTGACGTGGACGAGCTGGTTAAGAAGATGAAGGACAACGTCAAGAAAATGCAGGAGCTCATGGCTAGGTGGGAGAAGCCCCTCTTCGACAGGAAGATGAAGCCCCTGGCTCCCGAGGACCTCGAGCAGACCCACCAGTCTCTCGTCATGCCCCGACTGGAGGACATCAGGAACCACGGCAAGGAGATCCACAAGCTCATGAAGGACACCGCCGACAACATCAAGCCCGACAAGAAGTCGCGCACCTGGCTCTCCTACGTGGACTACGTGAACGGCCTCGTGATCGAGGGCGTCACCACAGGCATCCACGCCTCCATGTCCTACCTCGCCGACCAGATCAGCATCCCCTACAACAGGCAGAACAACTGCCCTCCCATGTTCGACGTCAAGGTGGACTTGAGAGACAGGGACGTTGTCTTCGACCCCTCAGTGGCGAGCAACTCCCGCGGAACCGGCATCCGCGACATCCTCCAGAAGATCATCGACGACTTCATCTCGCTGGCCATCCAGATGCCTCGTCTGGACACCAACGGCGGCGACTACCTCGTCGAAATCAAGGACCAGTTCCAGCTCTTCGGCGCCATGCAGGTGCTCTCCAACCACTTCCGCGACATCGAGGTGGCCACCGGCGAGTTCCTCCGCCAGTACCAGGGCAAGGAGTTCCTCTGGAAGGAGACTCTGGCCGAGAGCTTCCAGGCCTTCCTCGACACCGGCGTCGACCCCCGCGAGCAAGAGCACAAGAAGGTCAACGATGACGGCGAGGAGGAAGAGGACGAGACCTTCCGCTGGATGGCCGAGAAGGTCCTCGTCGGAGTCCAGACCAAGCGACCCGGCCTCGACGCCTTCGACGAGAAGATCACCTTCTTGACGGCCATCCGCGAGGAAATTGCAGAGGCCGCGCTGAAGCCCGCCGTGGACATCGGATGGCTCAGAGTCAACGCCACACCTCTCATCAAAGAGCTCGAGAAGACCGCTGGCCAGTGGATCGCCGCCTACACCGGCTTCCTCCTCGACAACACCACCAGGGAGATCGCCAACATCGAGGCCTTCATCCACGAGGTCGGCACCGGCACCCTCGACCCTCCCCGAGCGGCCGAGAAGAAGGCGGACAAAGAGCGCCTCATGCGCGTGATGGCCCATCTCAGAGATGTGAAGATGATCAAGGACAGGACCCTCGGCGAGATCGAGCCCATGAAACAGGCCGTCATGCTCCTCAAGAAGCACCAGGCCAGCATGCCCAAGGACGCCAAGATGATGGAGGAGGACTTCCTCGTCAAGCTCGAGAACGCCAAGACTGCCCTTGTCGAGGTCAGTGAGCGCGCCCTCGGACCAACCAAGGAGGCCATCCTGCCCCTCCAGACCGCAGAGGCCAAGGACATCAAGGCCCGACTCCGCGGCTTCGTGATGAAGGTGGGAGAGTACAGACTGGAGTTCCAGGCGACCTGCCCCTACCACGTCAGCCAGTCGTCACCGGAGATCATCGCGGCGGCCTACGACACTATTCGCGAGTACTACCGCAAGACAGGTGAGCTCGACGACGAGTCCAGGGAGCTCAACAACCTGGAGACCCTGTTCGACATGCAGAAGTCCTCGTACAAGCAGCTGAAGGAGTGCAGGACCGAACTCTGCCTGCTCAAGCAGCTGTGGGATCTCGTCTCGCTGATCGACTTCCAGTTCGACGCTTGGAAGGAGACGCTCTGGGACAAGATCGACACCGAGCAGCTGATGCAGCTCATCAGGGAGATGCAAACCAAGCAGTGCAACCCCCAAGCTCCCCAGAACAAAGAAATCAAGAGCTGGAAGGCCTTCGTGGCCCTCAACGAGAGAGTCAAGAACATGAACACCATCCTGCCGCTGATCTCCCAGCTGCACTCCAAGTTCATGCAAGAAAGGCACTGGAAGAAGCTCATGGCCACCACCCAGCAGACCATCGCCTTCAACTCACCCAAGTTCTGCCTCGAGGACCTCATCAGGCTCGAGCTGCACAAATACTCCGAGGAGGTCACTGAGCTCGTCGACGGCGCCCAGAAGGAAGCCAAGATCGAGACCAAGCTCAACGCCATCCAGGCGTGCTGGGACGCCCAGGTCTTCGAATTCAAGGAGTACAAGGAAGTCCCAGTCCTGGGAGCCCTTGACGAGACCGTCGAGTTCGGCGAGCAGCACGCGATGGAGCTCATGGGAATGCTCTCCTCCAAGGACGTCGAGGAGTTCAAGGACCGTGTCCTGCACTGGCAGAAGACCCTCAAGACCGTCGACTCTGTCATCGGCATCTGGGTCAAGGTGCAGCGCGCCTGGCAGCGCCTCGAGCCAATCTTCTTGGCATCCGAGGATATCAGAGCACAGCTGCCCGACGACACCCGCCGCTTCGAGCAGGTGGATGGCGCCTTCAAGGAGATGATGAGAGAGGCCCGTGAGGAGCCTGGAGTCGTCGTCGCCTGCACGTTCGAGGGCAGAGAGGAGCTCCTCAACGGCTTCCTCGCGGAGATCGAGCTCTGCCAGAAGGCCCTGTCTGAGTACCTGGGCCAGAAGAGGAAGATCTTCGCCCGATTCTACTTCGTCTCCGAGCAGGCACTGCTGGACATCCTGTCGAACGGCAACAACCCCGAGAAGGTGGACGAGTACCTCGGCGATTGCTTCGACGGCCTGAAGGGCCTCGACTTCGTGAGAGGCCCCGGCATCCCCAGCCCAGCCAAGAGCTCGAAGGGAATGTGGTCCAAAGAGAAGGAGTACGTGCCCTTCTCGAGCAACTTCACCTGCACCGGTGCAGTCGAGAACTACCTCTGCGACCTCGAGAGAAAGATGCAGGCCACCCTTGCGGAGGTCCTAGAGGCTGCGTGGGAGACCGCCTGCGCCTGGGGCATCGACCGCGAGAGGCACGAGTGGCTCGAGGACTACTGCGCCCAGATCGCGCTCCTCGCCACCCAGATCTTGTGGACGGAGGAGACCACCCGCGCCTTCGACGAACTCGAAGGTGGCCGCGAGACCGCCATGTCCGAGCACCTCGCCCTGATCATTGGCAGAATTGGCCACCTGATCACCAGAGTCCGAACCGACCTGGGCTCCGACCTCCGAATGAAGATCATCACGATCATCACAATCGACGTCCACGAGAGAGACGTCGTCAGGGATTTCGTGGTCAGGAAGATCGTCGACCAGCAGCTCTTCGCCTGGCAAGCCCAGCTCAAGTTCTACCTCGAGCGCAGGGGCCCCAAGGACGACAGGAAAGTGTGCGTCTCCAGGATTTGCGACTGGAGCACCTACTACAACTACGAGTACGTCGGCAACTGCGGAAGGCTGGTCATCACGCCTCTCACGGATCGCTGCTACATCACCCTCACGCAAGCCCTCAACCTCAGCATGGGCGGCGCTCCTGCCGGCCCCGCTGGAACGGGCAAGACAGAGACCACCAAGGATCTCGGCAGAGCACTGGGACTCCAGGTCGTGGTGTTCAACTGCTCTGACCAGATGACCTACATCACCATGGGCCAGACCTTCATGGGACTCGCCCAGACTGGATCCTGGGGCTGCTTCGATGAGTTCAACAGAATCTCGATCGAGGTGCTCTCCGTCGTCTCGACCCAAGTCAAGGAAGTGCTCGATGCGATCAGAGAGATGAAGCTGAACCCCACGAAGGAGAAGTACGCCTTCCAGGAGGACGAGATCACCCTCAGACTCACCGTCGGCTTCTTCATCACCATGAACCCCGGTTACGCTGGCCGTACCGAGCTTCCCGAGAACCTCAAGGCCCTCTTCAGGAGCTGCGCCATGGTGGTGCCCGACATTGTGCGCATCTGCGAGAACATGCTGATGGCCGAGGGTTTCGCCACCGCTGAGGAGCTCTCCAGGAAGTTCATGACCCTCTACGATCTTGCCAAGAGTCTCCTCTCGAAGCAGATCCACTACGATTGGGGTCTCAGAGCTGTCAAGTCTGTGCTCAGACAGGCCGGTGCCCTCAAGCGAGCCCCTGCCAACGCCGAGTTCAGCGAGGATCTCCTCCTCAGGAGAGGTCTGAGAGACTTCAACTGGCCCAAGATTGTCGTCGAGGACAGACAGATCTTCCGTGGCCTCATCCGTGATCTCTTCCCCGGAATCGCCGAGGAGGAGGCACAGCTCGACCAGGAGCTCGTCGCCAGGATCCGCGCCGTCGCCAAGGAGCTCGGTCTCCAGGCCGAGGACGGCTCTGACTTCACCCTGAAGAGCCATCAGCTCTCCGAGATCCTGTCGGTGCGTCACTGCTGCTTCATCATCGGAAACCCCGGCTCAGGCAAGACTGCAGTCTGGAAGACGCTGGCAGGCGCCCAGAGCCGCGGTGGGGAAGACACCATCTGCGAGAACGCCGACCCCAAGGCCGTGACGGCCGACGAGCTGTTCGGCTGCATGAACCCCAAGACCAAGGAGTGGAAGGACGGAGTCCTCTCGACCATCATGAGGGACATGACCAAGAACGCCGGCCGCTACAAGGCGGAGCACAAGTACAAGTGGATCGTCTTGGACGGAGACGTCGACCCCGAGTGGATCGAGTCCCTCAACACCGTGATGGACGACAACAAGGTGCTGACCCTTGTGTCCCAGGAGCGTATCCCTCTCACCCCGGAGATGCGCCTCATCCTCGAGGTCAGCCACCTCAAGAACGCTACCCCCGCCACGGTCTCAAGAGGCGGTGTGCTCTTCATCAACGACGCTGACGTCGGCTGGAGGCCATTCTTCGACTCGTGGCTCGGCAAGTACAAGAAGAGCGACGACGAGTACGCAGAGAACGTGTTCACCCTGGCGCTCAGCCACTACATCAGCGACGCGTTCCTGGAGGAGCTCCGTGGCAAGGGCCACATTGCTCCCGTCTGCGACATGGCACAAGTTTCGAGCCTGACCTGCATCCTGGACCACCTGTACGGCCAGCTCCACAAGGTCAAGGCGCAGCACGACCTCCTCAAGCGACTCCGCGAGGAAGGCAAGGAAGAGGAGATCAAGCAGCTCTACGAGGCCTGCTTCGTCTTCGCCGCCATGTGGGCCTACGGAGGCTCCCTGGACGAGGACAGCAAGGGCAGCTTCAGCAAGACTTTCGTGAGCATGTCCAAGATCAAGTTCCCCGAGGGCGGCCAGTGCTTCGACTACTACTACGACGCCCTCGAGGGAGGCTGGCGCCACTGGGAGACCCGGGTCACCGCCTTCGACCCCGCCTACGAGGGCCTCTTCAGCAACCTCGTGGTTCCCACCGCTGAGACCACCAGACAGAGATTCCTTCTGGACCTCCACGTTTCTTCAAGAAAGGGTGTCCTCTACGTCGGCTCTGCCGGAACCGGCAAGACCACCATCGTCAAGGACTACTTCTCGACCCTGGACCCAGACGCTACCCTCAGCGCTGCCATCAACTTCAACTCCTACACTGACTCCAAGGCACTCCAGGTTGTCGTCGAGTCTCAGGTTGACAAGCGTGCCGGAAGGACTTTCGGCCCCCCTCCAGGCAAGGTCCTCATCTACTTCATGGACGACCTCAACATGCCATACGTGGACAAGTACGGCACCCAGTCCCCCATCTGCCTCGTGAGGCAGATCCTCGACCACGGAATCGTGTACGACAGAGACCACCTTGAGGAGCAGAAGCACCTCGTCGACGTCATGTTCACCGCCTGCATGAACCCCAAGTCCGGTTCCTTCTTCGTCGACCTCCGTCTCTCGCGCCACTTCACCCTGATCTCCTGCCTCACCGCCGAGAGGGACATCCTGAAGGCCATCTACTACCCGATCCTCGACAACCACCTCAGCACCTTCGACAAGAGCTGTGCCGAGCTGACCGGCAAACTCGTTGCGGCCACAACGACCGTCTTCTGGGGCGTCGCTACCTCGCCTCAGTTCATGCCCACCGCGCGCAAGTTCCACTACCAGTTCAACCTCCGAGACTTCTCGGCAATCATCCAGAACCTCATGCTCGCCCAGCCAGCCCACTACCGAGGCAACCCTCTTGGCCTCATCCGCATGTGGGCCCACGAGTGCCACAGAGTCTGGCTCGACAGGCTCATCTTCGACGAGGACCGTGAGAGCTACATGAACTACATGCGTGCTGCCCTCAAGGAGTTCGCCGAAGTCAAGGAGGAGGCCATCTTCGAAGAGCCCCTCCTCTACACCTCGTATGTCGCGGCTTGCGAGGGCCACGAGGCCGCCTACCTGCCCGTCAAGGGAATGGACGCCCTCAAGGAGGTCCTCGAGGCTAAGCTCGAGGAGTACAACGAAGCAGTTGCCAGCATGAACCTGGTGCTCTTCGACGCAGCCATGGAGCACATCAGCAGGATCGCAAGGATCATCGACCTCCCCGTCGGTAGCGCCCTGCTCGTCGGAGTCGGTGGCTCTGGAAAGCAGTCGCTGGCCAAGCTCGCTGCCTTCCTCCTCGGCTACGACGTCGTGCGTATTGTGGTCACTTCCAACTACAACATGGGCGACCTCAGAACTGACATCCAGGGCATGTTCACCAAGGCAGGAGTCGCTGGAGCTCAGCTCCTCTTCCTCCTGACTGACGGCCAGATCACGCAGGACAGATTCCTCGTCCCCATTAACGATCTCCTGTCCTCGGGCTGGGTCCCTGAGCTCTTCCCACCTGATGAGCTCGACGGCCTCCTTGGAAAGGTGCGTTCCGAGGCTAAGAGCCTGGGCTACCAGGACACTCCTGATCAGCTCTTCGAGTTCTTCCTCGACAAGGTCCGCAAGAACCTCCATCTCGGCCTGTGCTTCTCCCCTGTTGGAGATGCCTTCAGATTCAGAGCCAGGATGTTCCCAGGAGTCATCAACTGTACTTCCCTGGATTGGTTCCACGAGTGGCCAAGAGCCGCCCTGATTGACGTGGCTGCCCGATTCCTCGCCGACATCGAGTTCCCGTAGGAGGAGCTCCGTGATGCCGTTGCTCAGCACATGGCCCAAGTGCATCTCTCGATCTCCGAGGCCAACGAAGAGTTCCTGCGCGCAGAGAGACGATACAACTACACGACCCCCACCTCGTTCTTGGAGCTGATTAGCTTCTACAAGCAGCTCCTTGCCCAGAAGCGAGGCAAGATTACCGACCAGATTGACCGACTTGAGATTGGTCTCCAGACCATGAAGAGCACGACCGAACAGGTCAGCTCCCTCCAGGCGCTCCTCGAAGTCAAGATGGTGGACGTCGGGATCGAGAAAGAGAAGACTGACGAGCTCATCGAAATCGTCGGAAGAGAGAGCCTCGATGCCGAGAAGGAGGCCGAAGCTGCTGCCGTACAAGAGGCAGACACGATTGCCGCCACCAACGCCGCCAAGGCTGAGAAAGCCGCGGCCGATGGAGAGCTTGCTGAAGCCATCCCAGCCATGGAGGCCGCCCAGGACGCCGTCAACTGCCTCGAGGTAAAGAGCCTCCAGGAGCTGAAGGCCCTTGCTCAGCCCCCCGACGCCTGTAAAGAGGTCGCCAAGGCAGTGCTCATCCTCAAGCAGGGTGAGAAGAAGAACCACGCCTGGCCCAATGCCCAGAAGATGCTTAACAACCCCGCCAAGTTCCTGGCGGAGGTGCAGGCCTTCGACGCCAACAACATTGATGAGTGGAAGCTCGAGGCCTTGAAGCCACTGCTCGCCGAGTCCTGGTTCAACTACGAGGTCATGAGAGGCAAGTCCGTTGCCGCTGCTTACCTCTGCTCCTGGATCGTCAACATTGTAAACTACAACTCCATCTACAAAAAGGTCAAGCCCCTGCAAGAGGCTGCCGCGGCAGCGCAGGCTATGGCTGAGGGCAAGCAGGCCGAGCTCGCTATCGTCGTCGAGAAGGTCAGGGTCATCACCGAGAAGGTCGATGGCCTGAAGGCGCAGCTCTACGAAGCCGAGGCAAAGAAGAAGGCTGTGGTAGATGAGGCTGAGGCTCTCCAGGACCAACTGGACCTCGCCAACAGACTCGTCGGTGGTCTTGCCGACGAGAACACCAGATGGGGCAACAATGTCGTCCAGTACAAGCTCGAGAGAGTGACTATGATTGGTGACGCTCTCGTCTCCGCTGCATTCGTCTCTTACATCGGGCCATTCTCGGCAGCCTTCAGAGGCGGTCTCTGGAGCGGCACGTGGCTCCCTGACCTGAGCGAGAGAAAAATCCCATGCACTGTTGGAATTGACCCACTCGTAGTCTTGGCCACCAAAGCAGACCAGGCCACGTGGTAGACCGAAGGCCTCCCCGCCGATCGAGTCTCCCTCGAAAACGCTGCTGTTGTGGTGTCTTGCACCAGGTATCCACTCCTCATCGACCCCCAGCTCCAGGGACAAAAGTGGATCAGGGGCCGCGAGGGCTCCGAGATGGTAACCATCCAGCTCAGCCAGAAGAACTGGCTCAAGAAGGTAGAGATGGCCGTCTCAGCCGGTAACGTCCTCATGATTGAGGCCATTGGCCAGGACATCGACGCCATCCTTGACCCCCTCCTCTCCCGTCAATTCGTGAAGAAGGGAAAGAGCTTCACAGTGCGACTGGGAGCCGAGGACGTCGAGCTGAGCCCAACCTTCAAGCTCTACCTCCAGACCAAGCTCATCAACCCCCACTACAAGCCCGAGACTGCGGCCCAGTGCACGATCATCAACTTCATCGTCACCGAGTCCGGTCTCGAGGACCAGCTCCTGGCCATGGTCGTCAAGTTCGAGAAGCCAGACCTCGAGCAGGCCAAGGAAGAGCTCGTCAGGTAGCAGAATTAGTACCAGATCACTCTCGCTGGTCTGGAGGCTGCCCTCCTGCAGCAGCTCTCTGATGCCGATCCCGCCACCATCCTGCAGAACAAAGCTCTGATCGTGCAGCTTGAGGTGACCAAGAAGACCTCTCTTGAGATCCAGGAGCAGCAGGCCGTCGCTAAGGAGACCGAAGCTAGGATCAACTTGCTGAGAGAAGGCTACAGAAGAGTCGCCGCCGAGGGAGCCATGCAATACTTCTTGCTGATCCAGCTCTGCATCGTTAACCACATGTACCAGTACTCGCTCGAGTCGTTCACCACCTTCTTCTTCAGGGCCATTGAGAAGACCGAGCAGTTCGAAGAGGAGGAGCCCCGAGTGCTTGCACTCCGAGACGTCATCAGGATGACCATCTACCGATGGGTGTCCAGAGGTCTCTTCGAGAAGCACAAGCAGATCTTCAGATGCCAACTCACTTTCAGACTCATGCAGAAGAAGATCTTGACTGTTGACTACAGTGAGAAGGAGATGTACTTCCTCCTCAACTGCCCAACCAGGACGGACACTCCCAACCCACTCAAGGAGTGGCTGCCCGACCTCGCATGGTACTCTATGCAGAAGCTCATCGAAGTCGAGGGCTTCGAGCTCCTTACCCAGCATGTCGAGAAGGAGGCACCAGGAAGGTTCAAGGACTGGTACAACGAGCTCGCGCCTGAGGAGGAGAAGCTTCCTCTCGACTGGAAGAGGCTCGAGCAGGCTCCATTCCAGAAACTGCTCGTCGTCAGAGTGCTCAGGCCAGACAGAATCACCACAGCTCTCGACAACTTTGTCAGAAGGACCCTGCCTAAGGGTGGAGACTACGTCGACTGCGACTCTACTTCCAGTTTCGCCCAGGTGCTTGCCTCTTCTTACCTTGAGTCTGCACCCACGACCCCCATCTACTTCATCCTCTCACCAGGTGCCGACCCCGTCAAGGATGTGGAGGCACTCGCCAGAGCACAGGGCATTGACCCCGCCAAGATGCTGCACACCATCGCCCTCGGCCAAGGCCAGGACGTCATTGCCATGCAGAAGCTCGACATCGGCCACAAGGAGGGACACTGGGTCATGCTCCAGAACATCCATCTCATGCCAGGCTTCCTCATTGAGCTGGAGAAGAGGCTCGACGCCTACGCAGCTGAGGGCTCCAACCCCAGCTTCCGACTGTACGTGTCTTCGGACCCCAGCACTGCCATCCCCATTGGACTCTTGGAGCGATGCATCAAGCTGACCAACGAGCCTCCCGAGGGCCTGAAGCAGAACATGAAGAGAGCCTTCACTTTCTTTGCCAAGGAGGACATCGAGGACAAGGACCCCAAGATTAAGACTATCTTGTTCGCCCTCTGCTACTTCCACTCGGTCATGCTCGAGAGGAGAAAGTTCGGCCCTAAGGGCTGGAACATGAGGTACCCCTTCAGCGTGGGAGACCTCAGAGACTCGGCCATCGTGCTCAACAACTACATGGAGACCAACGCCTCCTCGGGCAAGATCCCATGGGACGATCTCAAGTATATCTTTGGTGACATCATGTACGGCGGCCACATCGTCGACGACTGGGACAGAATTCTCTGCTCCGCCTTCCTCGACAACCTCATGAACGACGGACTCCTCGAGGACGACGAGGCCGAGCTGTTCCCCTACGTCGAAGGAAAGGGCGTTTCGTTCAGGTGCCCCGCGCCCCTTGCTTACGAAAAGTACCTCGAGCACATCGAGACCGAGTGCCCTCCCGAGACCCCTCTCGCCTTCGGCATGGACCCCAACGCCGAGATCGACTTCAGAACCCAGCAGTGTCTCGAACTTTTCCGAGTCCTCCAGGAGGTGCAGCCTCGCGGAGGTGCCGCTGGAGCAGGTGCTGGAGGAGGCCTACAAGAGAGAATCCAGGCCTTCATGGCTAGAGTGGCCGATGAAGCTCAGCTAGACAGCAACAAGCTGAACATTGATGACATCGCCAGCAAGCTCGGTGACGACGCTAGAACTCCCTACCAGAACGCCTTCCTGCAGGAGTGCGAGTACATGAACGTGCTCATCCGCGCCATTGTTTCTTCTCTTGCCGAGATTGGGCTCGCCTTCAAGGGAGAGCTGACCATGACCGAGAAGATGGAAGCCCTGATGGCAAGCATCTTCTTAAACCAGGTCCCCGCCCCATGGGCCAAGGTTGGATTCCCCAGCACCAGAGGCCTCGCCTCGTGGCTCGACAACGTGAGACAGCGCCTCGACCAGCTGAACGCCTGGAAGGACGACCCCGTCAAGAAGCCCGCAGTCACTTTCCTGAACAGGCTCTTCAACCCTTAGTCATTCCTGACGGCCATCAAGCAGGTCTTTGCCAGAGAGACTGGACATGAGCTCAACGTGCTCACCATCCAGACTGACGTACTCAAGAAGCTCTACTGGGAGGCCGACCTCCCACCCTGCAAAGAGGGCCAGGGAGCTTACGTCTTCGGTCTCCAGGCTGAGGGCGCCCGTTGGGAGGCAGCTGCCGGTCAGCTCGAAGAGAGCAGACCAAAGAGGCCCTTCAGCGTCCTGCCCGTGGTGAACTGCCGCGCTGCAGTGCTCCCCGCCGACGGTAAGGTTGACCCCACCCTCTACATGTGCCCCGTCTACAAGACAGAGTCTCGTGGAGCCACCTACGTGTTCACCGCCCAGCTCAAGACCAAGTCCCCACCCCAGAGGTGGATCCTCGCCGGAGTTGCGCTCATCCTCGATGTTGAGGGTGTTTCCGACGCATTTGCACCAGGCAAGGAAGTTCCAATCGTGAACTGAGCGTTATTATAATCACAAACTCTAATTATTCATAATTATTCTTGCATAATTTATAATATTTTACATTTCAAG
>Ga0075467_10002580_pt1 | contig 14285 bp, 15 predicted proteins | sample DEB08_DNA_9_FD_75067 | JGI IMG/M metagenome (GOLD analysis project Ga0075467, IMG submission 75067) | Aqueous microbial communities from the Delaware River and Bay under freshwater to marine salinity gradient to study organic matter... | ecosystem: Environmental > Aquatic > Marine > Coastal ...
AACAATTCTCGATGGATCATCAATCCATATGCCTTATACTATTTGCTGCAAATTTCAGGCGAGGGTTATCTTACAATACACTTAAGAGTCTGCTTGATGTTGCTTTTCACAAAAAATAATAGGTAAACCCTTTCATCGCTTTAAAGGTTTTCCGTTCGTGAGTTTTAGACCAAGCCATACGCTCTAATCTAGAGCCTGCATTACTTTGGAATATTTCATGCTAAATAATACATTTAAAAATTATCAATCTACTCGTGCTTCTATGTTGAGCTTATTGCTGCTGACTACCTTGTCGTTTTCCACTTTGGCAAAAGATATACCAAGCAGAAAACCATCAAAAGAAGGGATCTCTCAACAGCGTTTGGATAAACTGACCGCACACATGAACCAAGCAGTTGAAGACGGTACTATGGTCGGTGGGCTTGGCATGATTGCCCGCAATGGTAAAGTGGTTTACAGCGAAACCTACGGTCAAAGTGATCGCGAAGCAAACAAACCAATGAAGGAAGATACACTGTTTCGTATCTATTCAATGTCTAAGCCTATTACCTCAGTAGCATTAATGATGTTGTATGAGGAGGGCAAGTTTTTCCTCAATGATCCAATTTCAATGTATATACCTGAATTGGCAAATCTCGAGTTGGCAATCTCTACTGCTGACGGTGAAACCACTATGGTGTCAGACGGCACAAGCAGTAAAACAGTGGGTGAAGGAGATGCCAGCAAAGTAGGCCAAACCCGCCAACCAAAACGCCAACCTACAGTGCGTGATCTCATGCTGCATACTGCAGGCCTTAGCTATGGATTTTTTGGAAATACTGAAGTAGATCAGCAGTACCGCAAAAATGCAGTATTGGCTAATCCCAAAGGCGACTTACAGGCTTTCGTAACAAAACTGGGAAAAATCCCCCTGCAATATGAACCTGGTACTAAATGGCATTACAGTGTTTCGGTGGATGTGCAAGGCCGTTTGGTAGAAGTGTTATCAGGAATGCGCTTTGGAGAGTTTCTTGAAAAACGTATTTTTCAACCACTAGATATGCAAGACACCAGTTTTGTCGTTCCCAATAATAAGTTAGATCGCCTAGCACAAATTTATTCACCTAAAGGGACGGGAAATGGCTCTGATGCGTTTTTAAACAATACAAAATCAAGCCAACTTGTTGTTAGCCCTCCTCAAACCAATGCTAGTTTTCTGGAAGGTGCCGCTTTTGAAAGTGGTGGCGGTGGCCTAGTGTCTTCGGCAATGGATTACTTAAAGTTTAGCCAAATGATGCTCAATGGCGGAGAACTAAATGGAGTGAGAATATTGTCTCCTAAAACAGTTGAGTTGATGACACTCAATCATCTGGGTGAAATGCCCATGGGCGCCGACAACCCAGGTATAGGTTTTGGACTGGGTTTTGGTGTGGCTTTAGATGTCGGTAATATTGGTGAAATAGGTTCGGTTGGCGAATTCGCATGGGGTGGTGCTGCAGGTACCAAATTCTGGATTGACCCAGTAGAAAAACTAATAGGAATATTTATGGTGCAAAGTATTCCTCATAAGACTCGCTTAGGTAAAGAATTTAAAATACTGACTTATCAAAGTATTGTGGATTAATATCTAAAGTAAGAGTGCTATAAGGTCATCAATGGGGTCAACATAAGTCATTGACCCCATTCATGTTGAACTGAAAAAGCCAGCGCTATTTAACCTAAACACTTTAAGGCGAGTGATTTACCAGCGCTATATTTTTTCTATGATAGGTTTGCCATTACGAAAGTGAATAAAAGGCCCCTCAATATCTGGCGAGTCACCATTGTCTAAGCGTTGTTGAACTTCTTTGAGGATCATTCGCGTGATAACTGGCAATTCGAGTTGCTCGGCATCTCTGAGTGAGACCCAATGCAGAGCTAATAATTCCCCAGATCCCTCCGATGCAGCGTGCACATCTCCTTTTATAAGATCTGCTTCAACCATAAAAAAGCGCGTATCAAAGCGACGGTTTCGATAGGGTGGCGTGATGGCTCTGGCGATGACATTGAGAGTATCCAGACGTGGATTAATGCCGTGCTGTAAAAATGCGTTCCACTGGGCTGAACGGCTGGTAATTGTCACCGAATCCGCTTCGCCAAGGATCAGTCCGGTTTCTTCAAACGTTTCACGAATGGCCGCCAGTGCAAGAGACCTGGCCCGCGACTCAGAACATCCCTTCATCAAACGTTTCAGAACGCTTGGATGCAGATCATTAAGTGGCCGTATGCGACTATCTCCCGCATCCACTTTGCCACCAGGGAAAACATACTTATTAGGCATAAACTTGTGTCCGGCAGCGCGTTTACCCATCAGGATTTTGGGTTGCTCACTGTCGCGTCTAACAATAATAAGAGTAGCCGCGTCTTTGGGTTTGACCGCACGCCCTTTCAAACGCATTTCGCTGGCTGGAGTATTGTTAGGTTCATGTTGCGCTTTGATGGCTATTTTATCCCTGTGTAAGTCAATACTATTGGCTCTTTAGTCAGCAGGTGACTATCTATATAGTTTACCGCAAAATCAGTCTCTGCTTAGCAGCCAATTGGTATTGGCTTTGGCGCGTTAACCGAATCTAATTTAGACTACCAAACAATCTTTTGAAGTTCATCTTCTCCCTCAGTCTTATCCGTTTGTGCGATACGCAGATTGTTGACCATTGCCGGTATTATGGGTACACCATTCACGCCGCTTTCAAATTAATTTAAATGCTTTAGCAAAAGCTGACGTAAGGTTTAACGACTTACTAGCTTGCGTGTAGTGACAAAATCAACATTAATTCATTAACTCACCAAGGCTTGGCTATCGTTTTGTGAAAAATCGTAAACTTCTGCTAGTCTTCTACTGAATACTAAGAAGATGGTTTGGCGACTCTACTTACGCCAAACTGAAACCAAGGAGGTCATTACCAGTAACAATCAAATGAACAGGATGGTTGACTTCGTATAACCTGCCCCCTTATTTAATGGCCAAGGGAAATCGTCTTTTGCCTTTTTGCCTTGGTATTTTCTGTTTTGTGTTTTTTGATACGCCAGCCTTGTCTCGGATGTGACTGATGACAAATTCAGCGTCAATTTCTATAATTATTAAGGCAATATCAGGGAATTAAATCATATAGCAACCGTTCAATGACATGAGTTATTACTGACAAAGTATTGAACTATTTGATTACAATAATAAAGGGATTTTATCATGAAGAAATTGATTTTTTGTTTTGACGGAACTTGTAATGATCCTGCAGATGCAGGTGATTTTTTTGAAGATTCTAGTATTAGCAATATCGTTAAATTACACGCTTTTTTTGGCGGTAAGCTGTCTCCACTTAACGGCGAAAATGTGGCAACACCCGGGCAGCGCAGCTTTTATTACAGCGGCGTTGGCACCCGAGGTAACTGGTTGACACAAAAATTTAATGCTATTTTTGCGCCCCCCTATGGCGACATGGGGGATATTCTTGATGAGGCCATCAACGATTTAAAAAAATACGCTGGCAACGAAGAAGAAATTTATATCTTCGGTTTTAGTCGGGGCGCCGCTATTGCCAGAATGTTTGCGGCTAAAATTGGTATAGAAATGGGTGTAAAAGTAAAATTTTTAGGCGTTTTTGATACGGTTGCCGCCACTAGGGGCTCCCTTGATTTAAACCCAAATACTTTCCCTGCCAGTGGGATCATATTTGAAGATGGTACAATGGGAGCCCATATTCAAGAAGCTGCCCACCTAGTTTCCATAGATGAAAAGCGTATTACCTTTCAACCGACATTATTTAACAAAGACAACAGGATCACCGAAGTGTGGTTTGCTGGTGTGCATTCAGATATTGGTGGGGGGTATTGGTTTGATGGCTTATCTGACATTACGCTAAAATTTATGCTCGACAGCGTTAAGGATAAATTGCATGTACTCGCCATTAGCGATATCGGCTATGAGGCTTTAAAGGTAGAGGGTGCTCAAGATGCATTGTGTGATGATGACCTTAATATTAATCCGCTGTGTAATGGCAAAATTCACGAACAAAAACGCCCAGGTGCTATGTCAAAAACGTTAGCGCCTCGTTTAATTCGAGTGAATACCGATGACACCCCATCTAAAAAAGATACTGCCATTGTTCATCATAGTGTTTCCGACAGATTTAAAGTGGTAACCGAATATCGACCTTATGCATTGCGCGATGCCCATTTTCGTATTATGGATGAAAATGGCAACGTGGGTGACGTTCTAAAAGGCGTGGCAAACCTTTAAAACGGGTCGTATATGACAGGCTGGATCAGGGACAGACCTCGGTTCGATGATAACAAGCGACGACGCAGTTTACGTTAACCTCCAGTTCGTTACCTGCTCTAATACCTCGATAAGTCTCATTGTAAACTGTGTTTTTCAGTGGGGATATGAGGGGGGCGGGACCAGCGAACGCAGGCTATGATGACTCACAAGACTATCAAAACCAGTTTTTTGGGCCAACCCACCGACCGCTTTCACCACTTACCGACTAATTAAACTGACTGAGGGGGAAAAACGATGGCACGACACATGACTGGCATGAGTCATGACTGACCAGTAAAAGTTTATCACCACAGCTGATTTGTATTGGTTAATACCCATAATTGCCAAATAGTGAACATAATTCACCTCGATTTTTAACATCTCAACATCTCAAAGATTGGCGAGAAAACTATGATTTATGATTGACTAGGTCCCTTTTCATTCCTATCCCGTAATAGCGATAAAAGGCTGGACAGTGGGGGGTATATAGGTCAAATTTGAACGATAAACTCAGTCCTAAAATAAGGATGATAATGTCTACATTGACAAAAAAAATGCTCATCATGGTGAGTACTCTTTCATTAACGACTGGCGTGTTTGCAAGTGATTTAAGCAGTGATCAGCGCTTAGCTCGCGATATATATAAAGAAGCAGTAGAGACCGCAACATCGAGTGAACAAGCAGGTTCAACTATTGCGTTAGCCAATAAATTTAAGCTGCGCTTAAAAGCGGCTGGGTTTATTGACGAAGATATCACTATCCTAGAAATGGGGGCATTCGGTGGTTTAATAGTGCGTTATCGCGGCAGTGATATTACTAGCAAAGGCATTGGTTTCTTAGGCCATATGGATGTTGTCACCGCTTATAAAAAAGACTGGGTGTTAGATCCCTTTACACTAACAGAGAAAGACGGGTATTTTATGGGTCGCGGTACGGCCGATAATAAAGCAGGTGTTGTGGGAATTCTTTCTACGTTTATTAAATTGAAAAAAGAAGGCTACGTGCCCAATCGCGACCTTTACATTGTTTTCACTGGTGACGAAGAGACGGGCATGACCACAACCATGGCTCTAGCAAAAATGGCTGCTGAAGCAAAAGTATACGGTGATCTACTCAATATTGAATTTGCGTTCAATGGTGATGTGGGTGGCGGCATGATTACAACAGACGACAAACCTATTCAATACCGTATTCAGGCCGCCGAAAAAACCTACCATACACTTAATCTAACAGTGAAAAATTCTGGTGGACATAGTAGTCGTCCTCGAAAAGATAATGCGATTTACCAATTAATGGATGCCCTTAAAAAAATACAAACCTATGAGTTTCCAGTTATCGTAAATGAAGTCACATCAGGATTCTTAATGGCGATGGCCGATAAAGAAACACCTGAAAATGCCCAGGCTTTGCGCACCATAGTAAAACACCCCCTTGACAAAGCAGCTACGGCTCAATTATCTAAGTCCGTGCTTTTTAATGCCACACTGCGCACCACATGTGTGGCGACAATGCTCGATGCGGGGCATGCCGAAAATGCATTACCACAGTCTGCAACCGCCACTGTGAACTGTCGTATTATGCCGGCTACTACCCCGCAAGCGGTTGAGCAAAAGCTGGCTGAGGTGATTGGTGATAAAGATGTACTGATCAAAGCGCTTGCTGAATCAACCAACGCAGACGCATCACCACTGACACCTATTGTGATGGATGCTGTTAAATATGCAGTCTCGGCGCATTATGGTGATGTATCTATTGTGCCTAGTATGTCGACAGGCGGCACCGACGGCAAAGAGTTTAGGGCCCTGGGTATACCCGTGTATGGCGTAAGCGGCATGTTTAGTGTGACGGGTGAATCAAATGCCCATGGCCTGAATGAAAAGGTACAAGTTAAAAGCTTTTATCGTTCACTTGATCACTGGGAAAGGCTAATAAAACATGCCACAGGTGGTGTTAAATAATATTTTATAATGGCGTCCACAAGACGCCTTTTTTGTCAGTGTTAATGGGTATAAAAAGTGCAAGCTACTTTTGGGGTTGCTCTTACAAAGACCCTCTTATTAATGTCTCTCTTAAAAGATGGCTTTCTTTTTTATTAGTTTGCTTCTTTCCACGCAAATTGGCGAGAAAGCTATTATTTAAGTTGACTACACCCCCTTTTTGTTTTTTACCCTTGGCATAAAAATGACGTAGTTGATGAGATCCCATTAAATTTAACTTTTAATTTGAATCTGCCCCTTTTCTGTTTTTATATGTTGACCGCTGCGATATAATGTTTTTAACGAAACGATTATTACCTTTCAACTTAACCTCAGCATTATCTCACGACATTCTTGTTTGGTTTTTCCAATATTAAAGTCCGTTGAATGCCACTAGTAAGCAGAATGATTCATTCTCCTAGTGGCTCATACTGTTGTGTGAGGTAGTAGAAAAACAATCGTTTGTACCAATAGTTCTAACACTGTAATAGAGAGTATTAACATGAATCTGGTAGTACGAGTTGCTTTGCCTGCTTTGTTATTTAGCGTATCGGCTTTTTCATCACAATCCGACGACACCGACAATAGCAATGAAGTAAAATATATTGAGAAAATTACGGTTGAGGGATCAGCAACGGCGAATAAAATACCAGTGGGCACATTTGGCTCACCCATTTCAAACCTGGAATATGATCCACGGGTTGATCTTCAGTCTCGCAATATGGCAGAAGCTCAAGCTGATGTGACGATCCGTGGCGGTATTTTTGAAAATACCGGCTTTAGAGTAGGCAGCGCCACATTATTTGATCCGCAAACGGGGCATTATTTTGCGGAAATTCCTATCGCTCAAGAAATGTTAAGTGACGCCAGTGTGCTGACTGGGGTCGACAATGCGCACCTCGGTGTTAATAGCTCAGTAGGTACTGTTTCTCGCTACTGGTCCCGCATAAATACGTCAGGTAGCGTTTCTATTGGCGCAGGTAATAACAACGCAAACCTACAACGCATTCATAGTGGTGTAACGATGGCACTGGATGACGTTAAAGATTGGACTATTGGTTTTGAAGGTGAGTTCTCTCGCTCTGAAAGTGACGGAACGATAGAAAATGGCGACCACCAATTTCAGCGCGTCTCTGGTCGAATTCAGTTAGTTGGGCCATCATCGCAAACTGACCTATTTTTAGGTGTTCAAGAAAAGTTCTTTGGGTGGCCAAATATGTACACCCCCTTTAATGTCAATGAAACCGAAGATCTTAGAGCGCGGCTATTAATATTGAATCATAAACAACATTATGCTCAAGACAGCACATTTGAAGTGTCAACTTACTATCGTCGTCATAACGACCATTATATTTTTTCCCGTGAAAATCCTGATATATTCCAGGCATTTCATGAAACGGATGTTACCTCGATAGCACTTTCCGGTCGCCATGCAAAAACAGCAAGCTTTGCATTGAATTATTCAGCTCAATTTATGGCAGATGGTATTGAGTCAACTACCCTTGAAAATAACTTTACCTCTCGTCATTATTACAAGCTCAGTGTATTGCCTGAATACCAAATAGACCTAAAAAATAATCAACAGTTAACGTATCGCCTCGGCGCTACTTTTGACGACACTAATCGAGATAGCTCCAAAACATCCCTGATTGGGGATATCACGTTGAACACCATAAATGCTGACGATACCTCTCACACTGTTTATCTTTCTTATGCCCAAGCAAGTCAAGTCGCGGGTTATACGGCTATCGGTGGCAGTAACACCAGAGGGTTATTCAGAAGTAACTATGAACTTGAGCGCGAAACGACTAAAAACATTGAATTAGGCTTGGCATTAGACCAAGACACATGGCGTCTTGATTCTGCTATTTTTTATCGACAAGATGACGATTTAACCGATTGGACTTATAGTTTAAATTCAACTTCTGCGCGTTCAGCAAATCCAGTGGACATCAAAACGTTTGGTCTTGAGTTACTTGCCATAAAGCGTTTAGTCAACACAGAAATCATTACTAGTTATACCTTTCTTAAAAAATCTGAAGATTATGGCACTGCTGATATCGATGCTAGCTTTTATGCATTGAACTACCCAGATCATCGCGTCACATTAGGCGTTGTATGGCGCCCTAGCGACATGGTTGAAGTCCGCATTGATAACGAGTGGCGTAAACAAGAAGAAAATACGTTACGAAACGGGCCAGACGATGCTTTATTCACACACCTTACGTTAAAGATAATGCCATCGCAGTTTAAGGGACTAGATATTATGCTTGCAGCAGACAATCTTTGGGATGAATCTTTTGAGGAGATCCCTGGCACCCCAGGCCGGGGAGAACAATACACCATTAGTGCCACATACCACTGGTAAAATGATAGAAGGTCCTTTGCATTAACCCCGACTTATTGGTTGGGGTGATTCATGGTCAAATTTTCCTTAACAGACTTTTATGCCAGTGCTGTCTTAGCTGCCCCGCAGCGAGTCATGCTGGCATCACTCGTTGTACCATCTCGTAAAAAATATTCTTCATCATTGTATTCTGAAGCGTGCGTTTTATGTGCGTCGTTTTCATTAAGTCGCTATGGTTGTTTTTTCTAATTTTTCCAGCTCCACTAGCAACTGGTTTCTCTGAGCGGCAGTTTCAACTGTACGTTTTGAAAGATGACTAGGGTGCTGCTCTCGATCTAGCCAAAACTTACCAGAGACTTGACTCGCTTCTGTAGCAGCAGCTAGCCAAGTAATAGTATCCGCGCCTTGCTCAGGTGTACGCAGTAAACACTTAGTCACTTTATAAAACTCTGGCAAAGCATTGACAACTCCAGGCGTGTCTACCCAGCCAGGATGCATTGCATTGACGCTTATATCATCACCTTGCCAGCGCTTAGCCCATTCTTCGGTCAAAATCATTAAGCCGCGTTTTGCTCTCGCATATGCAGTAGAGCCTGAGTATTCACCGCGCTGGCTTTGTAAATCGTTGACCTGAATTTTTTGCGAGTACATGCCGCCCGACAGTACATTAACAACTCTTGCTGACTCAGACTTTGCCAGTAATGGATGCAATCGTTCACTAAGGATATAAGGCCCAAGTAGCAACAAGGCAAAACTCTGCTCTAAACCTTCAGTGGTTTGTTGGCGAGGATTAAACAAAGCGCCGGCATTATTAATTAATATATCAACCGGTTTACCTGTTTTAAGTAAACGGTCTGCCAACGCATGTACATCTTTCATTAGCGACATATCGGCAAGCTCTATATTGATCCGAGTATTTCCAGTTTGCTCTATTAATTCACGGACAACTTGTTGAGCTTTGTTTTTATCACGTACTACCAATGTTAACTCTGCGCCAAGTTCAGCCAATTGTTTCGCAGCTGCCAAACCAATACCAGAAGTGGCACCTGTTATGACTGCATGGCGATCATTCATATAAGCCGACAGTGCGTTCCAGCGCTTACGAGACGTTGTATAACCCAAGCGAGTAAATCGCCAGACACCAGGCAGTATTAGTTTGTCGGCGACTGCCAGAAATTTTGACGCCTTGGGAGCAGTGAAGTTGTCCTCTAACGCTTTTCTTAAGCCTTCAAGCGCAGTGTTGCCAACCCGATCCATTACCCCAGGATTTAATCGACTGATAATCGCTACGGGCGCCGGGAAGTTAAAATTAGCGATATAACGCACCTTGGTGCCGGTATCGGTGTCGGTATCGGTAGTAGTAAATACAATTTCTTCTACGGCTGTAAATAGTTTTGAATCGACCGTCATTAGCAGCCGCTTATTAGCTTCAAATTCAATAATTTCGTAGTACAGACTAAAGCCTGCTTTCATGTCGATCTGATAGCGACTGCCAACGCCGGGTTTCCCACTAGATAGCTTCGAAGCTTTAGCTACAGCAGGATCCCATTGCTCAATACGTGAGAACTCACTCACGTAGGTAAATACCTCATGGAGCTTGCGTGTCACTTCAATAGTTTTATCTAGAGTAATAATATTGTTCACTTTACATTCCGTCGTTAACAGATAGTTTAAAAATACGCCGCGAAGGGTATTTTAGTTCAGCGATGAGTTAAATGATGTGCGGCGACTAAGAAAGAAAGTATGCAAAGGGATCAAGTGGCTTGATTCACAATACTCTTGATCAAACGTCCGATTTGGTGTTTGAACAGCAAGTCTTGTTTTGCGCGCTTTCGAGTGTGGTAAGAAATAAAACTAACAAATCCCAGATCCCCTAATTGAAATAAATACATCATCTATTTTAGGGGCAAAATATAGTTGGCTAAAATGAGTGGCCGAGGAGCAAAAACCTACTGGAATTTATCCCAGTTAAACAGCTTGTTATGCTGGCTTTTTTGCCTTAAACATCACCTTTATTGCTTTTTATTAAATGGGATATTCCCCAAAATAAAATACCGGCACCTGAACAAGAAAAGAAAAAAAATAATGCGAGTCCAAGTGGTGACCCCCAATTTAAAACACTATAAACATCCATATCTAACTCCATAATATAATATCGAAAAAACACCATAAGATTGAATAGCTATCATTTTTAACACATTATTCAAATTGTTAAATATACAAGCCTCTAACCTGCCCTGCCGCTTACTCTCAACACAAATCGCAGTCAGTATAACGCTTTACTAAGCGCTAAAAAATGACTAGCTACAATAACGATGAACGAGCAAAGCCATCTGTTTGTGTGCGTTTAACTAACTTGTTATATGTAGACTAAACATTCTGACTTGTTGTGCCTGCTGCAATGACACCTGTTGCCACAATCGCTTGCTGGGCTGCAATTTGATTTGCTATGACTGCACCATTTTGATTTTCACTGGCTATTATACAAGTGCTATACCCAAAACCCTTCAAAGTATTTTCCCATACAATCAAACCGTCTAAAGAATTTAAGCAAAAAAGGTGTCCGCCTGAATATGCGAATACCTTTTCATCTTCATAATACACATTCGTAATAGTTGAACTTTTCAATTTGGTTGCCCAAAGTTGTTCACCATCTTTCTTATTTATACAAACAACATGACTCTTAATTCCCAAGAATAATTTATTCATAAATATCTCCATTCAAAGAACAGTATATAACGCCTCACTAGGTGGTAAATAATAGTCGGCTATAATCGTGAAGCGATGGCCAATTGTTATTTTTCCTGCTTGAGCAAATTATTTGGCTTTTAAAAAAACCAACGAGTTGGATTATCAATAGCCTTTTCCTCGTCAAGAGCTTTCATGCCTTTGACTGAACGAACTATTAGCCAAACCACCCAAAGCAGAAGCAAAAGCCAACCAATTAAGATTACAGATAAAATTGAACCAAAAAAAATAAAAAGAGCGCCAATCCAAAAAGTTCTAATTTGAAATTGATAATGTGTTTGTACCCATTCAGGTGCATCGTCTTTATTGATATAGGCCATCACAACGCCAATGATCCCAGTTATACCAAAAAGTAAGCTTACCAAATAAAGTATGTAAACTATTTTGGCATCCCCTTTCGTTGTAGGGCTATTTCCCACTGCTACTTTACTCATCTATTTCTCCTTTATTTGTGATGAATTTGAATTAATTTCTAAATTTGATAAAACTATAACAGCTTGTAATATCGCACCAAAAATATAAAAATCATGAGTCAAATCATACAATAACAAAGTAAAAACGACATTACATTTGAAGTAAAACATCGACCGCCAGTCAGTTTCAAGTCACAAATATACTCATCATAATCAATCGAAAACAGTTTTTGGGCTACTCGTTATTATAGATGTCTGGTTGATGTGTAATTTGGATCTGCCCCCTTTTATCGCAAGATAAAAGTTAAGTTGCCCCTGACTCCAGTTTTGAGCAACTTGTTGTGTGCGTTAACACTTAATTTTATTAAGTAATAGTAATAACTGCTCAACTTCAGACTCTTCTAAGAGTGAAAAAATTGAACTACAACTGAGCTCAAAAGAATTTAAAGCGTCTAGATACAGCTCTTTTCCTGTAATTGTGAGACCAACTAAACTTTGACGAGCATCCCGTGAATTTACACATTTTAGAACAATATTATTCTTTGTCATGGGAGCTAAAAGCCGAGTCACTCCCGATCCCGTTAAACCAATTGAATCCGCTAAAGTTATACGGCTCAGCGAGCCACCTAGTGCATTATGTAATTTATGCATAATAATAAATTCTGTAAAACTTAAGCCATGCACGCTAAGACAGGAATCCACCTTCTTATTTAATAACGTGCTTATGTAAGTTTGTTCTAACATTAACGATGTGAGTTTTATTGAGCTCATACAATCCCCTTGAAATATACTTGATTAATCAAGTATATTTCAAGTACAAGAGAAGTCAATCATTAAAAACACATGTCACCCCATTAAGGGACTTTTGTAGCAGTTAAATGTGAAACGAAGCGGAACCTAAACAAGGATTAAAAGACCTTTTTGAATGGGCGGTTATGTTCTTAGCTGCTTGTGCATTATGAAGGAATCCACAAACCCAAGTTTTTTAGGGTTATATGCATAAGGAATAGTACCTATTATTTTATCACCAAGCTTTTCCCATAATCTAATAGCAATTTCATTTGTAGAGACAACTGAGTTAAATTGCATAGCCCTGTAGCCTAGATTTATTGCCACTTGCTGTGAATGTAAGCACAGTTTACGAGCCACACCTCTACCACGCCTAATAGGGCCGACCATATGACCACAATTAGAGATGTGGGAGCTAGGACCAGAAGCATTTTTTAATATAATACGAACCGAGTATTAAACGCATACGTTTGTTGTGCAATGACAACTTCTTTAAAAACAGGCCAAAAAGCTTCAAAGTCACTTTGGGTTATTTCACTAATCTCTACGAAACCTCCAAAGAACTTAACAGTTTATTAATGCAACCTTACAAGCTGCACAAACCTTGTAAGTTAGAGGGAAGCTATGCCCAATGTATACAGTTATCAATAGCTGTCAGAGATCATGCATTAGATACGCAAGTATGTATTGTCATAACCACAAAACATTCTGTTCATGTATATTTCGATAACACAGCTAGATTTTCTAAGTTATCAAGCAGTTTGCTAGGTTTATCTAGCTAGCTCGATGCTTTAAACCTTTTCAGCACACAATGGTTTAAAGCACTCATAACAAAGATTAAAACTAAAGCAATATAAATCGAAAAGAGCACTCTTATGAATGGCGAAATTTTACACTTTGATACGGATAAAAACTTGGGGCTTATAAAATGCAGTGAAGGCGCTCGTTATGAGTTCTCTTCTGTAGATTGGAAAAGTAACGACACCCCAGCACTAGGCAGCAGTGTTGATTTTGTGCTGAACGAAAATACCGCCACACAAGTATATAGAACACAGGATCAAAGCGCACACGCCACAAAAAAGTCGGTTCTCGCTATTTCTAGTCTGGTGGCCAGTATTTTAGGTTTAGTCGGGTTTGGTACCTTTGTGTTATCGATAATTGCTGTCATTTTAGGGCATTTAGCGGTCAGTGATATCAGAAACAGTGAAGACAATATTGAAGGCATGGGTTTTGCCGACGCAGGCTTGGTGCTTGGATACTTAGTGTTAATTGTCTCATTTTTAACCGTTGTGGTGTTTGGGATTGTTTTAATGGGTTAGCCTGATTTAACCGAGTACAAGATTAAAAACTTGGCGACATGGTTTAACCTACTCTTGCCGCTGTTGCTCAGATTATTGAAAGGGTATTGCACATTCAAAAAGTCAACTCAACGTTCACCTTGACCACAGGTTCAGAGCTATTGCTAGCTTCTTAAATCAGTGATTTTGATCCCACAAAATCGCTTTTGTTGTTATCTCAGACGCAGCTGACAATCTCTTTGATTCGTAAAAATCTTAAAATTCTTAAGCTAATACTGTTGTATTTAATTCAGCATCGACACTTGCAATGTGATTAACCGCATTTTTAATGCTAACCAAGTCAGTAGTTAAAAACGCCTTCCTTTCGTTCACAGTATTAACACGTTTACAGGTGAATTCTCTATGTAATACACGTTCTAGGGCTGGAGCATCTTCTGC
>Ga0075467_10002583_pt1 | contig 14281 bp, 10 predicted proteins | sample DEB08_DNA_9_FD_75067 | JGI IMG/M metagenome (GOLD analysis project Ga0075467, IMG submission 75067) | Aqueous microbial communities from the Delaware River and Bay under freshwater to marine salinity gradient to study organic matter... | ecosystem: Environmental > Aquatic > Marine > Coastal ...
TTATATCACAAATATGAGGTTAAAAAAAGGTCAAAAAAAGTACATTTATACGGCATTGTACTACTTAAACTTACTTATCTTGTTAAGATAAAGCACTTATAATCAAAATTTTAAGTTAAAAAAGTGATTTAAATTTGTACGAGACTTTTTATTAGCGAGTTGTCAATGTAAAAATAAATACTACCATAAAAAAGCCCTTTACCCGATATTAACACCAAGTAAAGGACTTTTTAAAAAATGATTTTTAGTAATCAAAATTCAAACTTGTACCCAATTCCTTTTATCGTTCGAATATAATCATCACCGATTTTCTCACGGACTTTTCGAATGTGTACATCAATAGTCCGATTTCCGACAATTACTTCTGTTCCCCAAACTTTATTAAAAATTTCATCTCTTGAAAAAACTTTCCCAGGTTTTGACGCTAATAAACACAACAATTCAAATTCCTTTTTTGCCAAAGTAATCGCATCATCATTTTTATAAACCAGTATTTTTTCTTTATCTATCACTAAATCTCCAACTTTAAGAATCACATCATTTGCTCCTTTTGTATTCGTAGAACTATCACTCAGACGACGTAACAAAGCACCTACTCTACTCAATAAAACACGAGGTCGAATCGGTTTTGTAATATAATCATCGCCCCCGACTTCAAATCCTGCTATCTGAGAATAGTCTTCACTACGAGCCGTCAAAAAAGCAATAATTGTATCTTTGAATTGAGTTTTGCTTCTCAACTCTCGACAAACTTCCACGCCATCTAAACCAGGCATCATGATATCCAAAATAATTAAATGAGGATTATGTTTTTCTGCCGTTTTGATTGCATCATAACCGTTACTAGCTGTTAAAACCTGATAATTCTCTTTTGTTAAATTATATTCAATGAATTCTAAAATGTCCAATTCATCATCAACTAATAAAATCTTAATATCTTCGTTTTTCATAAAATAGATAATTTTTTAATCTGGTGACAATATAGGAGGAACTTCTTAGGATTATAATGAATGTGGCTTTAAGTAAATGTTAAGTTTAGGTAAGGTCGTTTGAGTAGTTGAGTAATTCTCACAGTTCTTTACAAGTTCAGCACCACGAAAACTACTCAACTACTCAAGCTATATTTATTTCCAATTATTATAAATACCAATTAACTGACCATCTTTTTCCCATTCGATGATCTCTGCTAATTCTGCTGTTACTTTTGTTAAAGCCGCTTTTACTTCCTCTAATTCTGTATTCACTTCACCTTCTGCGACTTCTTCGTTAGATAGTACTTCTACACCTTGCTCAAAATATTTTTTTAAACCATAAACAGTTCGAGTTGTAGAATAACGCTGCCAAAGAGATGCCTCCGGATTCATAGAGTTAGCTTTTAATTTTGTAATTGCAGCTAACTTAGTCGCATTATCGGCTTCATTCAATAATTTGTCGTAATTTTTCATAAAGCCGCTGACCTGAAAACCATTGATTTTCGTCCAGGTATTTTCAAAAAACGCTAATTTTGAAACATCCCCTAAAGTGGCATAAGTATTTCCGACGGCTGCTAAAACCGTTGTATTTTTATCATTTTCCATTTTTTCAGCATACGCTTTTGCAGAATTTACATCCAAAGCTGTTAAACCTTTCAATGCTGACGCAATTACAGGATAAGCCAAATCTTTATCAATTCCTTGTTTCATTATTGGGATGTAAACGGCATTTTCAGAAGCACCTAATTTTTCCATTGCTTCGGCACGTACTGCTGAATGCACATCATTGACTGCCAAATCTGCCATTTTATCATCAATATCCATCATCTGAACTGCCTTAGCACGCAAAAACCAATGAGAATCGCTTAATGCTGCTAAAAATACTGCTTTCGCTTCATTAGATTTTACAGACTCTAAACCAGTTAGAGCTTCATAACGACTTTTGAAATTATTCGCATTATTATATTGAAAAATTAATTCCGCTGGCGTTTTTTTATGCTTGATTGTTCCGACCAAAATTTTATCTGCATCAACATTTACTAATTTAGGAGTTGCCGCCGCATCAAATTCGAAAACCTGTTTCCGTTTATTAATCATCACTTTATGGCGAGTCGGCTGATTACTTTCGTAAACATCAATAGCAATCGGTAATTGATAAATTGGCTTGTTCTGTTCAGGGTCTTGTGTTTGGCTAATCGTAACAATCACTTTTTGATTCGTTGTGTCATATGCTTGACTTACCGCTAACTCAGGGTGACCAGTCTCAAAGAACCATTGATTAAAAAACCAATTTAGATCTTGTCCGGTAATTTCTTCGAATGATAAACGTAAATCGTGTGCCTCAACTGCGGTAAACTCATTTGTTTTCAAATAATGTTGTAAAGCTGCAAAAAATGCATCGTCACCAACATAATTTCTTAAAGAGTGTAAGATACAACCGCCTTTATTGTAAGAATGTGCGTCGAAAGTTTGTTCTTTATCTTTGTAATCAAAATAAATCAAATCGTGCATAGAAGTACGAGCTTGAGCCAAATAGCCATTGAGTTCATTCATTAAATGATAATCGCCTTCCTCTTTTCCGTGCTTTTTCTCCATCCATAAATATTCACCATAATTAGCGAATGATTCATTCATCGGAAGGTTTGCCCAGCTTTCGCAAGTCACCAAATCACCAAACCAATGATGTACTAATTCGTGAGCTACAATACGCTCATTATTTTTCTCATCAATTAATTCTCGCTCTGTACCTTGCATAAATTCTCCGAAAATTACACCTGTTGTATTTTCCATCGCACCAGATACATAATCACGAACAACAACTTGCGAATACTTCTGCCAAGGATAATCGTAACCGTATAAATCAGAATAAAAATCTAACATTTCTAATGTATAAGGAAAAATACGTTTAGCATATTGTTCATATTCCTTCTCCACATAATAAGCCACTTCTTTTCCTCGCCACTCTTCTTTCACGACTGCAAAATCACCAATTGCTAACATGAATAAATAGGGTGCGTGCGGCATGTCCATCACCCAATAATCCGAGCGAGTACCATCACCATTTGACTTCGATGATTTTAAAACCCCATTAGATAAAGTTTCGAAATCCTCACGAATTGTCACGGTAATTTCTTGTGTACAGCGTTCATTCGGTTTATCAATTGTCGGAAACCAAGCTGAATTTGATTCTGTTTCTCCTTGTGTCCAGATTTGAGTTGGTTTATCTGGAGTTTCTCCTTTCGGATTAATAAAATACAAACCTTTATCTTGCGTAATCGCTGCACTTCCACCGATGGTACGTTCATTTGGTTTAGCAGTATATTCAATATACAAAGTGTATTTTTCCTTTGGTTGATATTCTTTGTCTAATTGAATGGTCAATAAATCATCTTTGTAATCATAGGTCAGAGCCGTTCCATTTTTCAATTCTACTGTATGAATATCAAACCCTTTAGCGTCTAAAACCACTGTTTGAGTTGGATAGAAGTAAGGTGTTAAATCTAAGGTTGCTTTTCCAAAAACATATTGTTTATCAAAATCAAAACTTACTTCTAATTTAGTATGAATCAAGTCATTTGTACGAGTATAAGAAGGATTGTAAGTAGGTAACTTATATTCACGAGAAGCCGTAACGACTAACTCATCTAAGGTACGTTCTTCGATTTCTACGACAGCAGTTTCGTCTTCTTCAAGTGTTGCTGCGACCTTTGGTGTACAGGCAGAAATCATCAATGCTATCAAGGATAGCCATAAAAAATTTGTGTACTTCATATTTTTTGTTGAATTAATAAGTATTGTAATAGACATTTTACCTAAAATCTCGTCTAATAAACAGTAAAAATTTAGGTAATTTCCCACAAATGTAAAGGATTTAAAAGATTAGAACCTTTCTGCAAATAAGTTTTCACTTTTTTTAGCAAAAACTTAAGACAAGTACGGCAGAAATTGACATTAGATAAGCAAATGAAAATGATAAAGATGACATTTATAGAACATCGACAACGACCAATAAACCTATGCTAAACGCACACCGTCCGTCAATTCTACCATATAAATTGGTAAATCAATATCATAAGCCTGTTGATAAGCAACTTTCATAAAAGTCTGAAAACCATTAAGATATTCTGTTTGAACTAAATTAATAGTGCAGCCACCAAAACCGCCACCCATCATTCTCGAACCCAAAACGCCTTTTGCTTTTTTAGCTTTTGCGACCAAAAAATCTAATTCTTCGCAACTCACCTCATAATCTTCACTTAACGACTCATGTGCTTTATTCAGTAAGCCACCCGCCACTTCTAAGTTGTCAATAAACAACATTTCAGCTACGCCATAAACTCGTAAATTATCCTCAAAAACATGATTAGCACGATTTCTTAAAACAGGATCTAATTTCTTCTCATGTTTTTTAAACTCATCATAGGCCAAATCCCGAAGCGTTTTGATTTCAGGATAAAATTGTTGATAAAATTTCACCACATCTTGACATTGTTGATACCGAATATTGTATTCAGAATCAGCTAAATTATGGCTTACCTTTGTATCACATAAAACAATCGATACATTTTGTCGGCGATAAGGAAAATATTGAAAGGTCATCGACTGACAATCTAACTTAATAAAGTGATTCGCTTTTCCATGTAAGACCGCAAACTGATCCATAATACCACTATTCAAACCAATGAAACTATTTTCGACTCGTTGACCGATTTTTGCCATCTGCATTTTATCCAAGCCTAAATCAAACAACTGATTCAACCCAAAAACAAAACCACTTTCCAAAGCCGCCGAGGACGACATTCCCGCCCCTATCGGAATATCGCTACTAAACACACAATTCACCGCCTGAGGTGTTACCGCCTCTTTTTGAAGTTCCGAATAAACGCCCAGTAGATAATTCGCCCAACTTTTATCCGATTTTTCAATCGGTTTTGAAATATCAACCTCCAGACTTTCGTCAATATCAATCGCATAAAAACGACAAATCGTATCCTCACTTTTCGCCATTGCAAAATACATCGATTTATCAATTGTCGCAGGTAGTACAAAACCATTATTGTAATCTGTATGCTCGCCGATTAGGTTGATTCTGCCCGGTGCGATGATATTGATAGGCTTTTGTTTGAATTGCTCTTGAAACGTTTTATTGATAAGTTTAAACATTGTTTTATAGAATCTTTATATTAGATAATACAATATATTTAGAATACTACCTCAAATTATTAAAGTTGTGCTGCTTTACCAAAAATATCTATTTTTATATCTTTTAAATATTTTTTAGTGATGAAGAATTAATAAATCACGCTGAAACGGAATTAGGGAACTCACGCTTTCTGATTAACAAAAAAATCCGAACCACAATAAAGTGATTCGGATTTTTATAATTACAATTAATCAAGATTATTTTTCAATAATTGATTTTTTCTTAGCTGGTGTTCCTGCAGGAGCTGCTTTTTTCTGCTTCACATCACCTTTGATGTATAAAACATGTGTTTTAGCTTCCTCTTTTTCTACGATTTCACCCGCATCGTTTTTTACTTTTTTCATCACTTTTTCATTAGTCGTGATACGGACAGATTTACGGAAAGGTCCAACACGTTTTGTGTCATAACGTACTTCGATTACAGCAGTTTCTCCTGGAGCGATCGGCTTCTTAGGATAAGAAGGAACGGTACATCCACAACTTCCTCTTGCACCAGTAATGACTAACGGTGTATCACCTGTATTTTTGAAAGAAAAAGTACGTAACGGATCAGAATTTTGTTGAATCGTTCCATAATCAATAGTTGTTTGCTCGAATTTCATTATTGGAGCTTTCGATTGAGCAAATGTTGCAGTCGCTGTGAAAGCAACTAAAGCGATTAATGCCAAAAATTTTCTCATTATTTTAATTTAATTTAAAGATTTTAAAAGAATGTTTTTCTGTTCTGAGCCTGTTTGATCAATATTCAATTCCTGAACAGACTACAAATGTTTTTCAATTTTTGTTCCATTGCCAGTTAATCTGACGTTTTTTGTTTAAACATGACATTATGACGATTGAACGTACCGATTGAATAATTTAATGCTTTTTTTTATAACTTTTTATAAAAAATGATTTACTTAACTTGAAAAATTGCTTTACAAATATATAACTAAATACTTAGTTAAGCAAACCCCTTATTACATTTTGGACTAAAAACATTAGTAATTATGTAAAAATAACATCATTAAGAATAATAGAATTATGATATGAAATAAAAATATTTATACTTTATCTGAGCATAAAACAACATAAATTCGTAATGAATTATTAAATGTGATGTAAATCAAAATATAATTCGGTAAAATGCTGTAACTTTGCCACACTAACAAAAATGCTATACTTTTGAAAATGTTGTATATTTATCACCATTCTAATAAAAATAAAACCATTTGTTCAGAAATTGGACTTGGATATCGTACCTATTGTACTTTTGTACTGTCTTTTTGGAACAAACCATTTATAATAGTATTATAATACTACAGTATTTTCAGATGTAAAATTAACTTTGAACAATATGATAGAGAACGAAGTGTTATTAATGCCTTTAAAAAACGTACCTCGTGAGGATATTATTCAAGATTTTAGAACATGCTGCATTAGCCGAGAAGCTTCAATAGTCGCACGGCGTGAAGTCTTATCCGGAAAAGCCAAGTTTGGAATAACAGGTGACGGAAAAGAAGTACCACAAGTCGCTATGGCAAGGGCTTTCAAAGAGGGCGACATTCGCTCTGGCTACTATCGTGACCAAACTTTTATGTTTGCCACAGGCTTATCGACAGTCGAAGAATTTTTCGCTCAATTATATGCCGATTCGGATAATGACCCTTTCTCGGGTGGGCGTCAGATGAATTCACATTATGCAACTCCGTTTATTGATAAAAATAATGAATGGCTACCGCTCACCGAACTCAAAAACGTTTCTGCTGATATTTCTACTACTGCTGGACAAATGTCTCGTGCTGTAGGTTTAGGTCTGGCTTCTAAGTTGTATCGTCAAAATTCTAAATTAAAGGATGAACGATTTTCTAAGAATGGAAATGAAGTTACTTTCGTAACAATTGGCGATGCGAGTACATCAGAAGGTGTATTTTGGGAATCTATGAACGCTGCTGGCGTTATGCAAATCCCTATGGCTGTTTCTGTTTGGGATGATGGCTACGGAATTTCTGTACCGACTAAATATCAGACGACCAAAGGTTCAATATCTGAAGCATTAAAAGGGTTTGAGTCTGACGAACAAGGGGAAGGTTTCGATATTTATATTGTTAAAGCATGGAATTATGCCGAGTTATTAAAAGTATACGAATATGCTATTGATAATATTCGTGAAACGCATAAGCCTTGTTTGATACATGTGAAAGAAGTTACACAACCTCAGGGGCATTCGACTTCTGGCTCTCATGAGCGCTACAAATCGAAAGAACGCTTGGCTTGGGAGAAAGAATGGGATTGTATTGATCAGATGGAAAAATGGATGGTTACAAAAGGAATTTGTACGATCGAGGAGACAACGACTATTCGAAAAGAAGCAAAGAAAGCGGTCAAAGATGCTAAGACTCGTGCATGGAAGGCTTATATTAATCCTGTGAAAGCAGAAATTAAAAAAGTCAATGATATTTATGATAGAATCATTGCGGTCACACAGTTTAGCGTCGAAATTTCGGATATTAAGAATAAACTCAAAAATGCTTATAATCCACTTTTGGCAGATGTAATTGAAAGTGTAAAATCTGCATTACGTATCCTGAAGGCAGAACGAACAAACCCACAAATTGAGTTAGAAAATTGGCTAAAAAGTAAAAATGAATTGGGTCATCAGCGTTATCATACGCATTTGTATTTAGAAGGTCAATACTCGGCATTAGATGTGCCAGAAGTATCTGCGATTTACTCCGATGACTCTCCTCTTAAAAATGGTTATGAAATTTTAAATACGTTCTTTGATAAATCATTTGAGCAAAATCCATATTTAGTGGCGTTTGGTGAAGATGTCGGACAAATTGGTGATGTAAATCAAGGTTTTGCAGGTTTACAAAACAAATTTGGCGAAGAACGAATTTTTGATACTGGAATTCGTGAATGGACGATTATGGGACAAGGCATTGGTTTAGCCATGCGAGGCTTCCGTCCAATCGCAGAAATTCAGTATTTAGATTATCTAATGTATGGTTTGACACCGTTAACAGATGATCTTGCGACTTTACAATATCGTTCAAAAGGGCAGCAAATTGCTCCGATGATTATCCGTACTCGTGGACATCGTTTAGAAGGAATTTGGCATACAGGTTCGCCGATGGGTGTTTTATTGCATTCTTTGCGAGGCGTTTATATCCTTACACCTCGTAATATGGTGCAGGCGGCAGGAATGTATAATACGATGTTACAATCCAAAGAGCCAGCAGTTTTAGTCGAGTGCTTAAACGGCTACCGCTTGAAGGAGAAAATGCCAGATAATTTATTGGATTTTACTGTTCCTTTAGGTGTTCCGGAGATATTGAATGTGGGAACTGATGTTACTTTGGTAAGTTATGGTTCTACAATTCGAGAAGCTGAAAAAGCAGTCAAACTTTTGGCAAAAGATGGTATTTCGGTGGAGCTAATTGACGCTCAAACATTATTACCTTTCGATAGATATGGCATTATTGGCGCATCCTTGAAGAAAACAAATCGTATTGTTTTCATGGATGAAGATGTACCTGGCGGTGCAACGGCTTATATGATGCAAGAAGTTTTAGAAAAACAAAAAGGATATTTCCATTTGGACTCCGAACCTCGAACACTGACGGCTTCGGCACATCGTGGCCCTTATGGATCTGATGGAGATTATTTCTCGAAACCAAATGCGGATTCTGCTTACGAAATGATTTACGAGTTGATGCACGAAGTTGAGCCGAATCGTTTTCCAAAACAGTATTTCATGAGGTAATTACAATAGGTTCATTAATCAAAAAGAGTGTATCACAACTAATTTATGTGATACACTCTTTTTATTTAAACTTTTTACGTTATTATTTCTCAATAATCGCATCATCAATAAACGGATTACCATCCCCGTCTAAATCCTCAAAACCATAAACTTTATCATTTGGATTAGGCTGTTTTGGTTTTGCTTCAGGCTTAATGATTTTGATTTCACCGTCTTTGGCTTGTTCTTTTTGCTGTTCCCCTTCCATAAATTTTTTAGCTTTATCAAACAAACCGCCAGTACCTTCAAAAAGGGAGTCGGCAGAACTGTATTTTTCACGTCGTTCCCGCTTTAAGCGTTCATATTCTTCCTCTCGCTTTTTCATTTTAGATTCCAAATCATCGGTATATTTATCAAAACGATTGAAAAGGTTCTTAGCTTCTGATTCTACTTTCGTGAATAACTCTTTAGATTTATTAATCGTTGAATCCATTAATTTATCTGCTTTTGGATCGAGTTCCTTTTTGAGTTCTTGTAAAGCCTCTAAAAACGTTTGTTTCTCTTCGACAGGCGGAATTGGTGGCAAATCATCTACTTTATTTTTCGTGTCATTTAGGTCATCAATATACGATTTTTGTTTTGGTGGAGTTTGCGTTTTTGGTTTTTCCGCTGCTGGAATACCTTTTTCTTCTGCTTCGATTTTCATATTCATCTCCTCAAAAAACTTATTCATACGAGCCGCCTTATCATCTTGAGGATTTTCAGTATTATTTGTTTTGTCCATCATTTTTTTAATTGTACCGTATAAAACAGAAGGTATAAATTTCAGAACCCTTTATAACTTCTATTTTAGACTTATTTAAAGGAACAAATTATCAATTTTATCACTAAACTCAAAAAAGGATTCGAAAAAAGATCGAAATCATCGGACGAAAATTAAATCATTTTTGTTAAAAGTGACTTGTAGCACTTTTTATTTCAACTTTCGCTTATATATTTGCGTTAAGAAACGTTAAGAATATTATGAAAACTGTTTTAGCAACATCGCTGTTGATTCTAATAACTTTGATTACGGTCAAAGAAGCAGTTTACATTGCCTTGTTTCAAGTGAATCAAAATTACATTGCAGCGAATTATTGTGAAAACGATAATATACTTGATAAAATTAGCGAGCGTACTTGTCAGGGCAAATGCTATATTCAAAAAGTAATTGTCGAAAACAATACGGACGATTCTACGAATAATCATTTTATTCCAACATTAGATTGGGAAAAAACAAATATCATTATCCAGGATTGCGATTTTATAATTCAATCTATAACAAATCCATTACAAAAACCTTTTGGTAGATTATTAGCTAATAATCAAGGTTTCAAAGCAATTGCTACCTCGCCTCCGGAGTTAATTTAAACTCCTACATTAGTTCATTTTCCGATTTTGTTCGGTACGATTTCTCAAAACATCATTATACTAAAAATGAGTTTTCGACTGCGTTATTGTACGTAGTTCATAACTCGTCAATTGATTTTCAATGAGAATTTTTCTCGCAGCTATTAGTTTGCTAATAGTCACCTCTGCGTCTGCGTGCGATATTTGTGGCTGTTCAAGTGCTGGGAATACCCTTGGTATTTTACCACATTATCAACGCAGTTTTATTGGATTTCGAACATTTTATCAAAATTTCGAAAACGTGAATCCTTTGTATGAGGCAGATAATATTCAAGATTATTTCATTCAAAATAATCTTTGGGGAAGGTTAGCATTAGGCAACCGCTGGCAATTAATTGGTGTCTTGCCGTATAATATCAATCGTCGTTCAGGGCAAGTTTTTAATAGTCAAACATTGCACGGTATTGGCGATGCATCGATTTTAGCGAATTATACGATTATTAACAGTATTGATAGTATGAAGACATTTCGTCATCATTTAATGGTCGGAACGGGTACAAAGTTACCTACTGGTAATTTTATGGCTGATGAGCTTTTTCAAGATATACCCGCTAATTTTCGATTAGGAACAGGTTCGATTGATGCTTTATTTAACATGGTTTATACTGTTCAAGTTCAGGGTTTTATCTTTTCTGCCAATGCGAGTTATCGCCTGACGACCGAGAATAAAACTCGTGAGTATGAATTTGGAAATCAGTTCAATGGAATGGCTTTTTTAGCCTATCAACAACGCATGGAAAATTGGGCTTTTCAACCTTATATCGGTGCAAGTTTCGAACAATTAGAAAAAGACCGACACTATGATTATGAACAAGTAGGAACAGGCGGCCATGCAACTTATAGTTTAGTTGGCGTAGAGGCGGCATATAATCAGTATTCTTTTGGCGTAAATTGGCAAATGCCGCTTTCGCAAAATTATGCTGATGGAGAATTAGAAAATCGAGGTCGAATCATGGCTTCGATAACATATTTATTTTAAATGCTGGTTTTCAATTTTAAGATCGGCACACTTCCTATTATTTTAATGATAAAAAATTTAAAAACATGAAATTCAATCAATTTTCAATTTTTGCAGCCTTATTAATAGGCGTTTTATTTATTGCTTCTTGTACTCCTGACGAGCCAAAAGCAGAAACAGGAACGGTTACTTTAGAGTTTGAACACGTTTTTGACAATGAAGCATTTACACTTGGAAACGAATTTACAACTTCAAATGGAGACGTGATTACACCCAATGTCTTCAGATATTACGTAAGTAATGTAGTGTTATCAAACGAAGATGGTAGTACAACTTACGAAGTGCCAAACAGTTACTACATCGTTGATCAGGCGGTTAACGAAAGTTTAAATGTTGATATCACAGACGTACCAAACGGCGAATATTCAAAAGTGACATTTATACTTGGTGTTGATAGCACAGCGAATGTTTCTGGAGCTCAAGAGGGGGCTTTAGATCCTGCAAACGGAATGTTTTGGACTTGGAATACAGGTTATATTTTCTTAAAGTTAGAAGGAACAACTTCAAATGCTACAGATATTCGTTATCACATCGGTGGCTTTACTTGGAATGCTAATAATATCAAAACAATCGAAAAAAGTGTACCGACAGGTTCTATGATTAACGTCAATAGTTCAAAATCAACGGTTCATTATATCGTGGATGTAGCAGAATTTTTCAAAAATCCTATAGATTTTGATGTAGAAGCAACACCAGATGTAGCAATGCCAAATGCCAACTCTGTAATTATTTCGGAAAACTACGATGATATGCACATGATTAGTCATGTACATAATGAGTAAAATTAATTGTTGTCGCCTTCGGCTTATTGTTAGGTTGTCATTGGCTTATTGCCATTAGCAATTTAGCGATAAGCGAAGCGATAACAGTTTAATCACAAAGAAATGAAACAATTAATTTATATATTTTCAATATTACTATTTTTCATCAGCTGTGACGATTATAAACTTGAGGATGGTCAGATGCCTTTGGGGTATAATCCGCCGGAGTTTGGTGAACCCGTTTATGATTATGGTGAAAATGTATTGACAAACGAAGGCTTTGAATTAGGTCGAGCTTTATTTTATGACCCAATTTTATCCGTTGACCAGTCTATTTCTTGTGCTGATTGTCATCAGCAATTTGCAGCATTTGCACACGTAGGTCACGATTTAAGTCATGGTTTTGATGGACGATTTGGAATGCGTAATTCTACTCCAATTTTTAATAATCGTTGGTATCCAGCATTTTTTTGGGATGGTGGAGCGAATCACATTGAAATTGTCCCATCGAATGCAATCACAAATCCTGTTGAAATGAATCATGATTTGGCAGCATGTGTCGAACGCTTGAATCAAGATGAAGAATACGCTAAATTATTCAAAAAAGTATTTGATATTGAAGAGATTAATAGTAAATATCTGTTCTATGCATTGGCTCAATTTACGGGAAGTATCGTTTCCGAAAATTCAAAGTACGATCAGGTTAAACGCAATGAAACAACATTTAGCGAAAGCGAAGAACGCGGATATAGTTTATTTTTAACGCACTGCGAGGATTGTCATACCGAACCCTTATTGACCAACAATGATTATATCAATAATGGCTTAACAATCAATGAATCTCAAGATGAAGGACGAAAAACTATTACGACTGACGAGAATGATTTGGGCAAATTTCGAGTACCGAGTTTGAGAAATATTATGCTGACTTCACCATACATGCACGATGGTCGTTTTAGAACAATCGACGCTGTTTTAGACCATTATGAAAATGGAATAGAACAATCTCCTACGCTTTCTCCAAAATTACAAAATGGAATTTCACTAACAGAAGAGGAAAGAACAGATTTGACTAATTTCTTGCATACCTTGACTGATGAAACCTTGATAAACGACGACCGTTTTTCAAATCCATTTTTTTAATATTTTTGCTAAACTTATAGATGATTTTATTATAAATCATTGATTATCAGACCTGACAGGTTTTTAGAACTTGTCAGGTCTTTATATTTTTTACTTCTACAAAAGTCGAAAATTCAAAAGCAAATATTATTCTTCAAGGACAGTTGTCGCTGTTTGATACAGCGGATGAAATGTCAAAATCGTATTACGTAAATAAGCGGTATCTAAATGCGTATAAATTTCCGTTGTTGTAATTGACGCATGCCCTAACATATCTTGAATTGCCCTCAAATCGGCTCCTCCTTCCATCAAATGTGTTGCAAACGAATGACGAAACGTATGCGGACTTATGTTTTTTTGTAGATTAACGGCTTTCGCCAAATCTTTAATGATGTAGAAAATCATCACTCTGGATAAGGGTCTTCCTCTACGATTTAGAAACAAAATATCGTTATTATGAATCGTTTTTAAATTATTTCTGTCTTGAAGATAATAATTAATATACTTGATTGCATCTTCGCCAATCGGTACAAAACGCTCTTTATTTCCTTTTCCTACAACTTTTATAAAACCAATATCTAAATAAAGATTAGAAATTTTTAAACTTGTTAACTCGCTGACTCTCAGACCACAAGCATACAAAGTTTCAAGTATTGCTCGGTTGCGATGACCTTCAGGTTTACTCAAATCAATTGCACCTAAAAGCTGCTCAATTTCTTCAAAACTCAAAACCGAAGGCAACTTTCTTGATAAATTTGGACTTTCTAATAAATCTGTTGGCGAAGCAGGAATAATTTTTTCAAAAACTAAAAAATTAAAAAAAGCCTTTAAACCCGAAATTAATCTTGCTTGTGAACTTGCCGCCAAACCCAATTCGTGCAAATATTCTAAAAAATCTTTAAGTTGTTTTAATTGAATTGTTGCAGGTGATAAATCTAATTCTAAAATATCAAGATACTGCTCCAACTTCTCGACATCACGACGATAAGCCATTACCGAATTTTTCGATAATGACTTTTCTAACATCAA
>Ga0075467_10002586_pt1 | contig 14262 bp, 12 predicted proteins | sample DEB08_DNA_9_FD_75067 | JGI IMG/M metagenome (GOLD analysis project Ga0075467, IMG submission 75067) | Aqueous microbial communities from the Delaware River and Bay under freshwater to marine salinity gradient to study organic matter... | ecosystem: Environmental > Aquatic > Marine > Coastal ...
CAAAGCAACCACGGGGTGAGGCGAGCCGGGATCAAATTCAGTACTGTTGGCGCCCCCGAGCTGAGCCATATGCCGCGCAAACTCAACCACAGCAAGCTGCATGCCCAGACAGATACCCAAATAAGGCACGTTGTTTTCACGGGCGTATCTGATGGCTTTGATCTTGCCTTCCGTGCCGCGCTTGCCAAAGCCGCCTGGCACCAAAATCGCATCAAAGTCACGTAAGACGTCTGTGCCTTGCGAATCCACTTCTTCGGAGTCAATGTAAGTGACATCGACCTTAGATCTTGTGTGCATGCCGGCGTGAGTCAGCGCCTCTGTGAGTGACTTGTATGACTCAGTCAGATCCACGTATTTACCAACCATGGCGATTCGCACGGTGTGCTCGGGATGCGCGAGCGCATCGAGCATGTTGTCCCACATTGACAGGTCAGCTTCGGGCTGATTCAAGCCCAATACTTCACAAATCAGGTTATCTAAGCCCTGACGGTGCAACATGCCAGGAATGGCATAAATGGAATGCGCATCCCATACCGAAATCACCGCGTCTAAGGGCACATTGGAAAACATTGAAATTTTGGCGCGCTCGTCGTCTGGAATGGGCCGGTCGGCGCGGCAAAGCAAGGCGTTGGGAATAATGCCGATCTCGCGCAGTTTTTGTACCGAGTGCTGGGTAGGCTTGGTCTTTAGTTCACCGGCGGTGGCAATAAATGGCACCAGCGTCAAATGCACGAATGCGGTTTGATGGCGGCCCAGTCGCAAACTCATTTGACGCACCGCTTCAAGAAACGGCAGCGATTCGATGTCACCCACCGTGCCACCGATTTCAACAATTGCCACATCGGTTGCGCCGTCCCAGGCTTGGGTCGCGCCACGGACAATGAAATCTTGGATTTCATTGGTGATGTGTGGAATCACTTGCACGGTTTTACCAAGATAATCGCCACGACGCTCTTTGCGCAGGACAGACTCATAAATCTGTCCTGTCGTGAAGTTATTGGCCTTGCGCATCTTGGTGGAGATGAAGCGCTCGTAGTGACCGAGATCGAGGTCGGTTTCAGCCCCATCTTCAGTCACGAACACTTCGCCGTGCTGAAACGGACTCATGGTGCCCGGGTCGACGTTGATATAAGGATCAAGCTTGAGCATGGTGACCTGCAAACCACGTGACTCAAGGATGGCGGCCAACGACGCCGCAGCGATCCCCTTGCCAAGAGAGGAAACCACACCACCAGTTACGAAAACATATTTGGTCATAAGTCGTACGCCGGTATTAAGGGCGTTCGCGGGAAATTTGGATTATAGCGGCAGGGATTCGGTCCGAGTGAATAACCAATGTAAAGCAGTTGGTGACAAGCCGGGTGACAAACGTTCTCGAACCACCCGATGATAGTCATTTAACCATTGGCGCTCGTCTGACCTTAATTGCTCAAGCACAAAGCAACGGGTGTCAATGGGGCATAACGTCAAGGTTTCAAACGCTAAAAAATCACCAAAGTCGGTCGAGGCAACAGCCTGACAACAAACGAGGTTTTCAATTCGAACGCCCCACTGCCCCGTTCGGTACAGGCCTGGCTCATTGGATGTCACCATGCCCTCTAATAATGCCATGTCGGCGCTCGGTGGCGCGCGATAAGACAGCACCTGTGGCCCCTCATGGACATTTAAAAAGTAACCCACGCCATGACCTGTGCCGTGCCCATAGTCTAGGCCACGCTGCCACAAGGGTGCGCGCGCCACGGCGTCTACCAGAGGCGCTGGCGTGCCGCTCGGAAAACGCAGCCTAGACAGGGCAATCATGCCTTGCAGCACCGCTGTGCAGTCACTGCGCTGCGCCTCGGACAACGCTCCCACTGGCACCATTCGGGTGATGTCAGTCGTGCCGCCTAAGTACTGCCCCCCTGAATCAATCAGTAACAGGCCGTCACCCTCAATCAATGACGCATTGAACTCGGTTGCCCGATAGTGGGCCATGGCACCATTGGCGTTGAACGCGGCAATGGTCGCAAAACTCGGACCCACAAACCCAGGCTGGCGGCTGCGCGCCTGGGTCACCCACTGGTCAATCATGTTTTCTTTGAAGGGCGACTCGGCGCGTGCCTCAATGGCTTGCTCGAGTAATGCAAAAAACTCACACAAGGCCTGTCCGTCTGCCACCATCGTCTGACGCCAGTGAGAGAGTTCGTGCTGATTTTTGCAAGACTTCAGCCGCGTCGATGGGTTCATCGCTCGCACGACTGGAGCCAAGGTGGCTTGGGCAAAGCGACACGTAATCCGCTTTGGGTCAAGCAATAAACAATCGGTCAGTGGCAGAGCGGCGAGATGTTCAAAGGCTTTCGAATAGTCAGTCACGGCTACGCCATCAGTGGCTAAAGCGGCGACGAGCACGTCACTGACTTGTTCAGGGGCAATAAACAAAGTCGCTTGTTCAGGGCCGATCAACAAATGAGACAGAAATACCGGATTGAACTTAACATCACTGCCCCTCAAGTTCAGCACCCAAGCAATGTCGTCAAGGGTGGAAATAAAATGATGACTGGCCTGCAAGGCTTTCATCTGCGATCGAACTTGGGCGAGTTTATTGTTTCGCGAATCGCCCGCATAGGCTTCGGGTAAGGCCCAAACGGGTTCTTGTGGCAAGGCAGGTCGATCATCCCAGACTTGGCTGGCAATATCCAGATCAAGCCGGCAGATAACAGTCGCTGACAACTGGTTTTGTAACCCCTCAAAAGCGCTTAGAGAAAGGGTTCGCCCGTCAACGGCTAGCACCGCGTTGGCTGATAAATGGCTCGCAAGCCATGACAAGTGACTGCTATCTAAGCTTGAAGAAGTCCGTTGTAATTCGAACCCCGTACCGGCCAACTCTTGTATCGCTTGATCCCAATAACGACTGTCAACCCACAACCCAGCAGCATCTTGCGTGACAATCACTGTGCCCACCGAGCCCGTAAAACCAGTCAGCCACTGCCTGATTTGCCAATGCGCGGGTAGGTACTCAGACAGATGGGGATCGGCTGAAGGTATCAGCCATGCGTGCACACCGTGTTCACGCATGGCTTGGCGAACATCGGCCAGACGTTTAACCGATGGCGACATCTAGCTTGGCAGCCGTTTGGGATTGGACTTCCTCAACCGTGACGCCAGGCGCCAACTCGATCAAACGTAGGCCTTCAGGCGTGACTTCCATGACGCCCAAGTCAGTGATGATCAAATCCACCACACCGACACCTGTCAGCGGCAAGTTGCACTGTGGCAAGAGCTTCATGTCTATGGTGCCGTCTTTCTTCTTGGCCACATGCTCCATGAGCACCACCACGCGACTGACACCAGCCACCAAGTCCATGGCGCCGCCCATGCCTTTGACCATCTTCCCTGGGATCATCCAGTTGGCTAAATCACCTTTTTCAGAGACTTGCATCGCCCCCAAAATGGCCAAATTGATTTTGCCGCCCCGGATCATGGCAAACGAATCTGCCGACGAAAAAATCGACGACCCTGGCAACGTGGTAACCGTTTGCTTGCCAGCATTGATCATGTCGGGGTCGACTTCCGCTTCGGTCGGATGGGGTCCAATCCCCAACAAACCGTTCTCCGATTGGAGCCACACTTCCATGCCCTCTGGCACGTGGTTGGCCACCATCGTCGGCAAACCAATACCTAAGTTGACGTAGAAACCGTCTTGTAACTCTTTGGCTGCACGCGCAGCCATTTCATCTCTGGTCCAGGCCATGACGACTTGCCTCCTTTAGCGGTTGGCGCGCACAGTGCGCTGCTCGATGCGTTTTTCCGGCGTAGCATTCACCACGATGCGATTGACGTAGATGCCCGGTAGGTGAATGTGATCAGGATCAAGCTCACCGTTTTCAACCACTTTCTCAACCTCAGCAATGGTGAACTTGCCGGCCATGGCGACATTCGGATTGAAGTTACGGGCGGTCTTGCGAAAAATCAAATTGCCACTGCGATCAGCAATATAAGCTTTGACCAATGAAACCTCAGGCACTAGCGCGCGTTCCATGACGTAAACCTCACCATCAAACTCGCGGGTTTCTTTGCCTTCGGCAACAATCGTACCCACCCCTGTCTTGGTGAAAAAAGCAGGAATACCAGCACCACCGGCTCGAAGCTTTTCAGCCAAGGTGCCTTGGGGTGTAAATTCCAGCTCAAGCTCACCGGCCAAGAATTGGCGTTCAAACTCTTTGTTTTCACCCACGTATGAGGCAATCATTCGAACGACTTGTCGGGTTTGAAGCAACATGCCCAAACCAAACCCATCGACGCCAGCATTGTTGCTGATGCAAGTCAGCTCTTTCACACCACTGTCACGAACGGCTGCGATGAGCGCCTCGGGGATACCGCAAAGCCCAAACCCACCGACCGCTATGGTCTGTCCGTCCTTGACCACCCCATCAAGGGCTGCCGAGGCACTGGCAAACACTTTATCCATTGATTGAACTCCCTCTAAAATGACCAATGATTTCGCGCGACCAGGCAAAACCAGGGGCGCGCTCGATCCGTTTCAAATCACGTTGCTGGTCTCAGTGTAACTTGGCTGAGCACCCCACAAGAACACTTTTGGTGAGCGATTTAAGGGACCACGCTATCACTGATTTTTGGACTCGCGCTCGCAGATACTGGCCAAACGATCAAGCACCGCCTCAGGCCATGGCACCGGACGCTCGGGTGGTCGCGTCACACGCACCATGACCGACCGCCCTCGGGCGTAAGGTCCTTGAGCCAGATCTGCGAGGACATAAAACTCGGTTCGATGGGTCAGGCTGGTGCGACCGACTTTTTCCACGACATGGCGCAGTCGAACCGTCGCGGGATAGGTGATCGCTTTAAGGTAGTCGCAAGCACAATGGACGACCACAACACCCTCTTGAGCCGTGCTTGAGACCCCAGCGGCGGCCAGCATTTGAATGCGAGCCTCTTCCATCAATCGGAAATAAACCGCGTTATTCATGTGCCGCAACATATCTGAGTCTGCCCAGCGCATGGCTATATCACAGTCATACCAGTCGCCTTCAGACAGTTTTCTTTGTTCAGTCACCACGCCAATTCACTCCTTCGCCAAAAGCCCTATTTAAGCAATTTGCAAGACCAAGCCGGTCATTCAAAGGCTCGGGTGCAATACAATCAAACGATTGTAGAGTGATCTAGGAAGGGGACAGGCATGTCAGAACGTGAATCGATGGAATATGACGTTGTTGTGGTCGGCGGGGGCCCAGCGGGCTTGGCCACGGCCATCCGACTCAAGCAACTGGCTGCTGAAAAAGGCCAAGAGGTCTCCGTCTGTGTACTCGAGAAAGGCGCAGAAATTGGTGCGCACATTTTGTCTGGTGCTGTCATGGACCCGCAGGCATTGACTGAATTGCTGCCCGACTGGAAGAGCCAAGGCGCACCGCTAGACACCCCAGTTACTGAAGATAAGTTTCTGTTTTTGACCAAGACCGGTTCCAAGCGAACCCCTGAATGGTCGCTACCCGATTGCTTTAAAAACCACGGCAATTACATTATTAGCTTGGGGCAAGTGGCACGCTGGCTCGGTGAACAAGCTGAGGCCTTAGGCGTAGACATCTTCCCAGGCTTTGCAGCCGCCGAGTTGCTGTATGGTGAACAAGGCCAGGTCATTGGTGTGGCCACTGGCAACATGGGGGTTGGGCGCGACGGGCAACCGACTGAACACTTTCAGCCTGGCATGGCGCTCTTGGCCAAGTACACGGTTTTTGCTGAAGGCGCCCGTGGTCAGCTGGGGCGTGAACTGATCGCTCGATACAAGCTTGACGACGGCCGTGATCCCCAGAGCTACGGCATTGGCATCAAAGAGTTGTGGGAAGTTGCCCCCTCACGCGCCAAACCGGGACAAGTGATTCACACCGCTGGCTGGCCTTTGGATTCAGACACATACGGCGGCTCATTTCTTTACCACATGAAAGACAACCAAGTCGCTGTGGGCATGGTCGTTGGGCTTGACTACGCCAATCCATGGCTGTCGCCCTTTGAAGAATTCCAACGCTATAAAACGCACCCAGCCATTGCACCCATTTTTGAAGGTGGCAAACGATTGGCATACGGTGCACGGGCGCTGACCGCCGGCGGTCTGTTGTCTCTACCAAAACTGGTTTTCCCAGGGGGAGCGTTGGTCGGCTGTGAAGCGGGGTTTTTGAATGCCTCGCGCATCAAAGGCAGTCATGCCGCGATAAAGTCCGGCATGTTGGCTGCCGAGGCTGCATTTGAGGCTATTGCCGCAGGACGCCAGCAAGATGAGCTCGTGGCCTACCCCGTTTCTTTTGAAAAGTCGTGGTTACACACCGAACTGAACAAGTCCAGAAACTTTAAACAATGGTTTAAAAAAGGCCGCACTGTCGCAACCCTAATGACAGGCGTCGAGCAATGGCTACTCAAGGGCAACATCCCTTGGACCATTCACCGGACGCGACCCGATCATGAATGCCTGAAACCGGCTGCCGAATGCATGCAGATCGACTATCCCAAGCCTGACGGTAAATTAACGTTTGATCGGCTGAGCTCGGTTTTCATCTCAAACACCAACCATGAAGAAAACCAGCCCATCCACTTAACACTCAAAGACAGTAGCGTCCCGGTGAAGCTCAATCTGGCCACTTATGCTGGGCCCGAGTCGCGCTACTGCCCAGCCGGTGTTTATGAGTATGTCAAAGACGAAACAGGCGACGATCGCCTGCAGATCAACGCCCAGAACTGTGTGCACTGTAAAACCTGCGATATCAAGGATCCTTCGCAGAACATTGTTTGGGTTGCCCCACAAGGTGGCGAGGGTCCGGTTTACACCGGTATGTGACAAGACCTCGACCTCAATTGAGGTCGAGCCTTTATTGTTTGCCAACAGGTCGCCAATGCTCGATCCACAAGCCCAGGCTGTTATTCAAGCGGTCAGTGCCCTAGGCAACCCGCCGCTCGAACAACAGACACCGTCACAAGCGCGAGAACTTTACGCGGCGCGCAAAGCATTAACCGATGCATCACCCCGTTCCGTGCAAGCCGTCACAAACGTCGACTTTCACGGACCCGGGGGGATTATTTCACTGCGTCACTACCGCCCACAAGGATCAGTACCATCACAACCGCTGGGAACCGTCTTGTATTTTCATGGTGGGGGCTATGTGGTTGGCAACCTAGAAAGTCACGACACAGTGTGCCGGCATTTGTGCGCTCAGTCGGGTTGTGCCGTGGTGGCTGTCGACTATCGCTTGGCACCTGAGCACCGCTTTCCAGCCGCTTTTGAAGACTGTCTTGCGGCAACTGAGTATGTTTTTGAAAACGCCACCGCCTTGGGTGTTGACACCACTCGGATGGCCGTGGCTGGCGATAGCGCAGGCGGACAACTGGCCGCTTCCGTGGCACTGGCGCTACGCAGTGATAACGCGATCAATCTGGCGTTTGCCCTTCTGATCTACCCCATCACCGACCCGACGATGAGTCATCCTTCGATCCAGAGTAACGGCTCAGGCTACATGCTCACAAAAAACGGCTTGCGCTTTTATTATGGTCACTACTTTGATGGTCAAAACTGGCGTGGTGATCAGCGGGCCATGCCCTTGAACAGTGAAAGTTTAAAGGGACTGCCACCAACCTTGGTTTTGACCGCTGGCTTAGACCCCTTGCGAGATGAGGGACATGCCTACGCCAACGCCCTATCAGCAGCTGGCGTTCAGACCCAATATGTTTGCTTTCAAAGGCAAATCCACGGTTTTGTGACCATGGGTGGCATGATTGATGAAGCCAACTTGGCACTAGACCTTTGCGCTGCTGCGCTGGCAAGAGCCCTTTCTACCGAATAGGAAAACCATGACTCAAGAGCGACCGCCTGCCACTGCCACCTTGCAAATTGACGCGCCGCATGTGCGCGTGACGCATTACTTGTTTGCACCTGGTGAGCAAACGGGCTGGCACACCCATGCCCACGATTACGTGATCGTACCCGTCAACGATGGGGAGCTGTTGCTCGAAACCCCTGAGGGCCAAGTGCCCGCCTCGCTTAAGCAAGGTGTGAGCTATAACCGTCCGGCGGGCGTAAGTCATAACGTCATTAACGCCGGTGATACACCGCTGGCATTTGTCGAGATTGAATTATTGCGTTGACAGCGCTGGTTTGCTGGCCATGCTGGGCGCACCAACAAAAAACTCGGTCTCTCGACCGAGTTTTTTGTACCAACCCTGACCTGAAATAACCAAAACTTAGTTGCCTCAAAACCGTTCACGCCATCAAACGGCCTTGGTCAGTTGATCCAAAATCGCCGGATTCTCAAGCGTTGAAACATCTTGGGTCACTGCTTCGCCTTTGGCCACAACCCGCAACAATCGGCGCATGATTTTGCCAGAACGGGTTTTGGGTAAGTTATCCCCAAAGCGGATTTCTTTTGGCTTGGCAATCGGCCCAATTTCTTTGGCCACCCAGTCTCGCAATTGCTTGGCAATCAGAGTCGCTTGCTCACCCTCTGGTGTGGCGCCTTTGAGCACCACAAATGCCACCACGGCTTCACCCGTAGTGGCGTCTGGTCGTCCCACCACCGCAGCTTCGGCCACCAACTCATGCGACACCAAAGCAGACTCGACCTCCATGGTCCCCAAACGATGGCCTGAGACGTTAAGCACATCATCAATACGGCCCATGATCCAGAAACAATCGTCAGCGTCGCACTGGGCACCATCACCCGCAAGGTAGTAACCCCTCAGCTCTTCAGGGAAGTAGCTCTTTTTAAATCGCTCCGGATCACCCCAAATATTGCGAATCATCGATGGCCATGGGCGCTTAATCACCAAGAAACCACCATTACCGGCAGCGACATCAGCACCTGTCTCATCGACGATAGCCGCAGCAATGCCAGGCAAGCGAGTGGTACACGATCCTGGCTTGAGTGGCGTGACACCGGGCAAAGGCGTGAGCATGTGACCACCCGTCTCGGTTTGCCACCAAGTGTCAACAACAGGGCAGCGTTCTCCACCGACGTTGATGTGATACCACATCCACGCCTCGGGATTGATAGGCTCGCCCACTGATCCTAGGAGCCGCAAAGACGTCAAATCAAACGACTTTGGATGAAACTGCGCATTTGTTTCAGCGGCCTTAATCAACGATCGAATAGCGGTCGGTGCCGTGTAAAAAACAGTCACCTTATGGCGCTCAATCATCTGCCAAAAACGTCCTGCGTTGGGATACGTTGGTACCCCCTCAAAAACGATTTGGGTCATCCCCGCAGCGAGAGGGCCGTAGGTGATATAGGTGTGACCAGTGACCCAACCCACATCGGCCGTGCACCAAAACACATCATCTGGCTTGGCATCAAATGTCCACTGCATGGTGAGCTTAGCCCACAGCAAATAACCACCTGAGGAATGCTGCACACCCTTGGGCTTACCCGTGGATCCTGATGTGTATAGAATAAACAGCGGGTGTTCGGCGTTAACCGCCACTGGCGCGCAACTTGTCGCTTGGTCTTTCATCAAGTCCTGCAACCAAATGTCACGCTTTTCATGCCAGATGACATTGCCACCCGTGCGTTTGTAAACCACCACATGCTTGACCGCCTCACAGCCCCCCATGGCGATAGCCTCATCGACGGCTGACTTTAAGGGCAGGTTTTTTCCGCCTCTCACTTGCTCATCAGCTGTGACGACCAAGGTCGCTCCGACGTCGATAATTCGTTCTTGTAAGGCTTTAGAAGAAAACCCGCCAAACACCACCGAGTGAATAAGCCCGAGTCGGGCGCAAGCCTGCATCACGGCCACAGCCTCAACCGACATTGGCAGGTAAATGATGACGCGATCGCCCGCTTGATAGCCCATTTGCTTAAAGCCGTTGGCGATTTGGCAGACTTTCTCATACAGCGCTTGGTAGGTCACACGCGTGACGTCCCCGTTGTCAGCCTCAAATATCAAGGCCTCTTTATCGCCCAAGCCACGTTCAATATTGGCTTCTAAACAGTTGGCCGATACGTTCAGTTCGCCATCGCCAAACCAACGGTAAAACGGCGCATTGGATTCATCGAGCACTTGCGTAAATGGACGGGTCCAATGCAAATGTTCACGCGCCATCTGACCCCAAAACGCATCCGGATCATCATCAGCTTGTGTCAAAAGCGCCTGATACGCCGCACGCCCACTGATATTGGCTTGTTTAACAAAGCCCTCGGGTGGCGGAAATACCCTGGTTTCTACCAGTGTTGACTCTATGGAATTGGACATGATCTGAGGCCTCCTCTGACCGAAAAAAATTTTCCCGTTGGTTGAACGAATCGGGCTGTTGATTTACTGTGACAAACCAAGGGCAGCAATACCGGCCTGCGCAATTTGTACATCTTCTGGCGATTGAACGCCTGAGACGCCAACCGCGCCAATCACCTGCCCTTCAACGGTAATTGGCAGACCACCTTCAAGCATGCCTTCAAACAGCGGTGCACTTAAAAACGCAATTCGGCCGTTGTTGATGATATCTTCATAAATCTTGGTCGCACGGCATCCTAGCGCAGCGGTTTGCGCTTTGGCCGGGGCAATGTGAGCCGAGATGGGTGCCGCGCCGTCAAGACGCGAAAGGCCCAACAAATGGCCACCATCGTCAACCACTGCAATAGTGACTGCCCACTTCTTTTCAATGGCAAAGGCTTTGGCCGCCGTCAAAATGGCGTGAACGTCCGTTTCTTGTAAAAAAGCTTTTTTTTTCATATCGACTCTCTAATTTGTTCCAAGGTGGATGGATCTTCAATGGTAGTCAGGTCACCAGGGTCTCGTCCTTCACAGACAGCCACAATGGCCCGACGCAGTACTTTACCCGACCGGGTCTTGGGCAGGGCATTCACAAACCGAATCCGAGCGGGTCGCGCCACCGCACCGAGTTGCTGATCAACCAGGGCCATGATTTCCACTTCAAGCGCGCGTTGCTGTTCGATGGTGGTGTAGCGTTCGGGCTGTTTGAGAACAGCAAAGGCCGCAGCGACCTGCCCTTTAAGGGCGTCAGCCACACCAACCACGGCTGACTCCGCAACGCTTGCGTGGGCATTGACCGACTCTTCGATTTCGCGTGTGCCCAAGCGATGACCCGCGACGTTGATCACATCATCGGTGCGCCCGAGAATAAACCAGTAACCGTCTTCGTCAAACAAGCCCCAGTCAAAGGTGGAATAGACTTGTCGATTCGGCACCGCTGAGAAATAGGTGCTGACAAATCGTTCGTCATCGCCCCAAATCGTGCTCATGGCACCGGGCGGCAACGGTGGCACAATCGCCAAGACACCCTTCTGACCGGCGCCCAAATCCTCTCCGGTTTGCTCATCAACCACGCGCACATCAAACCCATACACGGGAAACGAGGGGCTTCCAAACTTGGTCGGCAACGCTTCAATGCCAGGCTGTGCCGCCAAAATCGGCCAACCCGTTTCTGTCTGCCAATAGTTATCGATAATGGGTTTACCCAGCCCTTGCGAAATCCAATTGGCTGTTGGTTCGTCCAAAGGCTCACCGGCCATGTAAAGCGCCCGCAAACTCGACAGGTCATATTTTTTGAGCAGCGCCGGGTCTTGCTTTTTTAATACTCGAATAGCCGTCGGCGCAGAAAACATCACGCTGACTTTGTATTGCTCAACGAGTTTCCACAAAATGCCACCGTCGGGGCGAACCGGTGTACCCTCATACAAAATGGTTGTCATCCCGGCAATCAGGGGGCCGTAAACGATGTAAGAGTGCCCGACGACCCAACCGATATCACTGGTGCATAGAAACGTCTCTCCAGCTTTACCCTGAAAAACGTAGTCCATCGAAGTCGCCAACGCCACCGCATAGCCACCCGTATCGCGTTGCACACCTTTGGGCTTGCCCGTGGTGCCCGATGTGTAAAGGATGTAGCTTGGCGCCGAGGACTCAACCCACTGCACGGCAACCTCTTGGCCCCAATGCTGCTCGCGTAAGTCAGCGTAGTCGAGATCGCGTCCACTCACAGGCTCAAAAGCATACAGGCCGCGATTCTCAACAATGACCGCTTGAACCGACGATGCGCACAGTTCGAGTGCCCGATCCAAGAGCGGTTTATAGGGTGTGACTTTGCCAGCGCGAGACCCCGCATCTGACGTGACAATGACCTTGGGCTGGGCATCATCGATACGCTGAGCCAAATTAACCGATGCAAATCCACCAAACACCACGGAATGAATTGCGCCTAGACGTGCACAAGCCAACATCGCAAAAACGGCCGACGGAATCATGGGCATGTAAATCAGCACCCGATCGCCCATGCCAACGCCCTGAGCTTGCAGCATGGCCGCCACGGCATTGACCTCTTGCCAGAGCGTTTTTCGGGTGTAGGTGCGCTGCTCGTTAACTTCAGTGGACACCCAAACCAAGGCCGCTTGGTCTGGGTCGCTTTCTAGCCAACGGTCAACGGCATTGAAACAAAGATTGGTTTTACCGCCGACAAACCATGAGGCAAAGGGCAAGCGCGAAACATCAACCACTTGACTAAAGGGGGTGTGCCAATGAACTCGCTTGGCCTCTTGCCCCCAAAAGACCTCTCGATTCTCGATCGACTGAGCGTGCGATGCCTTGACTCCAAGCATAGAATTGTCTCCAAACTGTCTTTTTTTGTGGTGCTATTTTTACGCATCAAGCTTTCGTGAGCCTTTCGCGAGCGAATTTATCTGATTTGTGATTAAAATCAGCTAAATTCTGTGGTTAATCGCGAAAGCACTTGAAGAAAGCACTCCAATCAATTTACCGAAAAGACTGTTCATGCGCCACTGGCATATACCCGTAGCAAGCGGTCCACTTAAACGAACCCGTGAATCGCTATCACATGGCGTCCAGCGGCTGCGGTTTTTGCTTGTGCTTTTGACGGTAACTGTCCTTGCGGGATGTGCATCAGCCCCTTCTGACGATAAATCCGCTTGGCTCGACCCCCAGGGTCGTCGTACAGGGGATCTGTCTGATATTCCTGGCATTGACCCCATTACCGCAATAGCGGCCTCTCAACACCCCCTAACCCGCCAGGCGTTGCAACATATCGGCGTCAAATATAGATATGGTGGCACAACACCAGAACGTGGCTTTGACTGCAGCGGGTTGATTCATTATTCAGCGCAAGAGTCATGGGGCTTAAAACTGCCGCGACGTGCCCGTGACATGGCTCAAATTGGTCAACAACTCAAAATCTCCGAATTGGTTGTCGGTGACTTGGTGTTCTTCAACACCTTGGGTCACCGTTATTCACACGTGGGTATTTATCTTGGCGACGGATACTTTGTACATGCCCCATCCTCTAGGGGACGGGTGCGCGTCGACAACATGTCGGCTCGGTATTGGAAGAAAAGATACACCGGTGCAAGGCGCATAGAGCCAGTGCGATTGGCCGACACTAATTGACCGAAACCGAAACGACGCCAAGCCCACATTGCTTAAGCGCCTGTTGCACAGCACCCACCGAACGGCGACACGCCAAGACCCTGGCGCCTGACTTTTGGGCGGCCTGACGGAAAGCCTTCATCACGTTATGCCCCAAAAAGTCGGTCATCAAAATCACCAATCCGGTATCGATCGGCAATTGCAGGCTACGTCTTTGGTGCGATGGGTCGCGGCCACTGACGTGATGCGTGATGCGAATGTTGTGACCATTGAGCACGTCGGGGATGTTACCGAGTCGGTCTGCGCCGACCACCACCGCATTTAGTGGGTCACTTAGCAAGGCTTGTGGCAATTCGTAAGTAGGCATTTAAGGCTCCATTAAAAGACACCTCAAATGATAATGATTGCTATTTAGATTTAAAAGAACTTTGTGATGTAAAAACTCCTGCTAGGCCACAATTTTTTCTACCAAAACGCCTGTCTCTATATATTTGGCCTAATGAGCGCTCGGATTTCAGCGGGTTTCAAGTCCGGTGCTAACATCGAAATGAACGTGTAGATATAGTCGCGTAAGAACTCGCCTTCCCTGACCGCGACCCTCGCGGTTTGTTGACCAAAAAGATGGCCTACCGGTGCGCACAGCAAACCCTGATCTTGCTGGGGGTCGTGAGCCATGGCGGCAATAATGCCAATACCCAAACCCAAAGAGACGTAAGTCTTAATCACATCCGCATCGATTGCCGCCAACACAATCTCTGGTTGCAGCCCAGCCGAGCCAAATGCTTCGTCGATATGTCGACGCCCTGAAAAAGCCAAGTCATACGTCACGATCGGAAACTCAGCCAAATCAGCCAACGTCAGCAGGCCTTGGGTCTTGTAGCGCTCGGCCAAAGG
>Ga0075467_10002588_pt1 | contig 14252 bp, 13 predicted proteins | sample DEB08_DNA_9_FD_75067 | JGI IMG/M metagenome (GOLD analysis project Ga0075467, IMG submission 75067) | Aqueous microbial communities from the Delaware River and Bay under freshwater to marine salinity gradient to study organic matter... | ecosystem: Environmental > Aquatic > Marine > Coastal ...
AAAGCAGCCATGAAGCATAATTTGCAAACCGTTGCGTGTTTAGCACATGGATTAAATCAAATTTATCCTAAAGTGCATAAAAAATACATGGTGGATATGGAGAAAAACGGTGGATTTTTATCAGATTTTTGGAGCACTGATAAATTTGATAAACAAAATTTTTTAAAACGAAATAGAATTATTGCGGGCGTAAGTGAAGCGACTATTGTTATAGAATCTGCTGAAAAAGGAGGGAGTTTAGTGACAGCTGATATTGCTGGATCATATAACCGAGATGTGTTTGCCGTTCCCGGAAGAACAACCGATAGCCAAAGTATTGGATGTAATAATTTAATAAAGCATCAAAGAGCACATATGCTTTCAACACCTTTGGATGTGCCATATATATTAAATTGGCAATTAGAAGAAAACAAAAAGCCAGCTGTACAGAAACAGTTGTTTGTTGATTTGGACGCTACGGAAAAGGTTATTTATAACTATTTAAAAGACAATGAAAAACAGCAGCTCGATATTATAGCTTTAAACTGTAATTTGCCTATTTTTAAAGTATCGGGCACGCTACTAAACATGGAATTAAAAGGTGTTATTAGACCGCTTCCTGGGAAATTGTTTGAAGTGATTTAAAATTCTATTTTTAGAGAAGGAAATTTATTAATACCCGACCTTCTCTCTAACCCTTTTCAAAACATCATTAGCAACTAATTTTGCCTTTTCGGCACCAACAGCAAGCGCTTTATCAATTTCGCTAAGGTTATTCATATAGTAGTTATAACGTGCTCTTGGTTCAGTAAATTTCTCTAGAATTAACTCATATAAGGCTTGTTTTGCATGTCCGTAACCATAATTACCATTTTCGTAGTTGGCTTTCATGGTTGCTATTTGTTCTTCGGATGCTAACAAACTATAAATAGCAAAACAATTACAAGTACTCCAGTCTTTGGGTTCTTCAAGTGGTGTGCTATCGGTTTGAATGCCCATAATTTGCTTACGTAGTTTTTTATCATCTAAAAATATGTTGATGATATTATTTCTACTCTTGCTCATTTTTTGACCATCTGTACCAGGAATAAGTTTTGTGTCTTTCTGAACTTCAGCTTTCGGCAAAACAAAAGTTTCACCGACTTTAGCATGAAAACGAGAAGCGACATCGCGAGTCATTTCAATATGCTGTTCTTGGTCTTTTCCAACAGGAATTATTTCTGCATCGTACAATAAAATATCAGCTGCCATTAGCATTGGGTAAGCAAATAAGCCAGAGTTTACATCTTCTAGTCTATCCGCTTTGTCCTTAAAACTATGCGCTAAGGTTAAACGTTGATAAGGAAAAAAACAGCTTAAATACCAAGATAGTTCAGTTACTTGTGGGATATCACTTTGTCTATAAAACACTGTTTTTTCAATGTCTAATCCAAAAGCTAACCAAGTGGCAGCTGTAGAATACGTGTTTTCACGCAACGTTTTCGCATCTTTTATTTGAGTTAAAGTATGCAGATTTGCTATAAATAAATACGAATCGTTTTTAGGGTTTTGAGCCATTTTTATTGCTGGAATAATAGCTCCTAAAATATTCCCTAAATGAGGTGTTCCTGTACTTTGTATGCCTGTTAGTATTCTTGCCATATTATTATTCCCGCGAAGACGAAAATCCCATTAAAATTAAACTCAATTTTTCTTATTCGAGCAAAGGTAAACGTTTTAATAAAATAGCTCAATACAATTATGTATTTTTGAACTTCATGATGGTTTTTAAATACATTTTCTGGGTATTGTATCGCATTTGGTTTTATATACTTGTAACGCTGCCAATACTTATATTTTTTCCTTTGCTTTTAATTTCTATTTCTAAGGAATCTTGGTATCCATTATTTTTTAAAATAGCACGTATCTGGGCTAAATGTATTTTAATAGGGATGGGTTTTGTCTATAAAATAGAACGAGAACAAACGCCAGAAAAAGATAAAAGCTATATGTTTGTTGCCAACCATACTTCTATGGCGGATATCATGCTGATGCTAGTTTCTATAAAAAACCCTTTTGTTTTTGTTGGTAAAGCTGAACTAGCCAAAATCCCACTTTTTGGTTTCTTTTATAAGCGAACATGTATTTTGGTAGATAGAAGTTCTCCTAAAAGTAGGCAAGCCGTTTTTTTAAGAGCCCAACGTAGACTAAAGTCTGGAGTAAGTATTTGTATTTTTCCTGAAGGTGGCGTGCCTGAAGAACATATTGTGTTAGATGAGTTTAAAGACGGTGCATTCAGATTAGCTATAAATCATCAAATACCTATAGTGCCACTAACGTTTGCAGATAACAAAAAACGTTTTTCTTATACTTTTTTTAGTGGTAGCCCGGGAAGAATGCGCGTAAAAATTCATAAATTTTTATCTACTAAAGGTTTAGCTATTGCCGATACACGGCCGTTAAATGATATTGCTAAAACAATCATATTAAAACAACTTCAGCAATTTAATAAATAAAAAAAACTGCTCGAGGGGACGAGCAGCTTCTTTTTCGATATGAGCTTTCGAGCTTAAATGAAAATCCATATCCAGATCTAACCAAAAACCTAGAACTTTATAGCGAATCCGGTATAAACACCTATAAAAAATGGGTTAAAATTTCCAGAAGTATTGTTGAATGTATTAAATTGATATTTAAAGATAGGCTCTAAATTTAAATCGAATCTTTTAGAAACTTTATAGTTTAACCCCAACCCAAAATTAGCACTATAACTCATTTTATTTATGTTACTAGCCTCACCAAGAAAGGTTTTGGCGCCATTTTCTTCTTCCGAGAATATTTCATTATTATTCAAAAAGAAAGAACTAAAACCACCAATAAGATTTACTCCAAATTTTTTGTCAGAAAGCGTGTATTGAATTTCTAAAGGAATTTCAATATAACCCAAAGCTTGATTAATCGAAGCATTAGAAGCAACTATAGATTCAGAAGCTGAAGTATCTAAAGTTTCTGTACTAATAAGAGAAACAGCATCAGCACTATTAGAGCTTGAATTAACATTTTGTAGAGCGCTACTACTTGAACGTAAACCAACAGATTGAAAAACCACAACGTCATTGGTGTTATAGCCTAAATTAACTCTGTTAATACCAGAGCGAACACTTAATTTTTTATTTACAGCATAACTTGCAGAAATACCATAACTCATATTAACCTCACCAGATTTAGAATTATTGTTGAATTGTGGGTCTATTGATGAGCCTTGTCCTCCCAAAGTATTAAAATAAACTGGAGCAGCATTTGTAGCGATACGCCACTTATTATTTAGTTCGTTACTCTCTTCTTCAATAACATCATTAGTATTACTTAAAGCATCTTCTATAGAAAACTCGTTTTCTTTTGAGTTTTCATCGGATTTAACGTCTTCAATAGTTTCTGTATTAACATTGGCAATAGTAGTATTATCTTTTGAAGCTTCAGTAATAAGTGCTTTAACTTTTTCTTTATTTACTAATTGCACTTCATTTTTAGAGTCAATATTATCTTTATTGTTTTCAGAAGGGTTAGTAACACCAGCCTTTCTTGCTAGTTCATTTTGAAGATTTATAGCACTATTTTTTTCTTCAGATGAATTAACCATAGCATTATTATTACTAAGATTAACTAGTCGTTTGTTGATATTTAATTTATCAGATGAAGTCAACTTCGTTTTACTTTCGTTTTGGTTTTTTGAAGCAGAAGTTTTAGCAAATGAAGTTTCTTTGGATGGACTTACTTTATCTTTTATGATTTCAGATTGTTGGTTTGAAGCCTCGTTTAAATCGTCTTGAATGTAATTATCTGAAACCACTAGATTAGTTTCAGTAGCATCGTTATTTTTAACATTGGCTTTCTCCGAACTTGTACTTTCAGTATCAGCAACTTGATTGGTTGTGCCTTTACTTGTATTATTAAAATAGATACTGCCAACAGTTAAAAGGAGAAGTAATAACGCCGCAACACCAGCATAACGCCACCATATTGGAATTACACGACGTTTTTTCTTTTTCTCGTTTAGTTTAGTTTTTATGTTTTTCCAAACAGCATCATTAGGAACCGCTTCAAAATCTTTAAAGCCTTCTTGGAATAGTCTGTCTATATGTTTCTTGTCACTCATTTATAATGTTTGCGAACGTTGCATTGTTTTATGATCTTCAATAGTTTGTTTCAAAATTAGTCTAGCTCGTGATAAATTAGATTTTGAAGTCCCTATGTTAATTTTCAGCATGTCTGCTATGTCTTTGTGCGAATAACCATCAAGTACATATAGGTTAAAAACCAATCTGTATCTATCGGGTAATTCTTGAATAATTTTTAAAAGATAATCAATGGAGACCGTGTCTTCATCAACTTCCAATTCAACGTCCTCAATAGTATTTTCATTTATTATATCAAAAACTTTTTCTTTTCGGTAACATTGCAATACGGTGTTTACTGCAATACGTTTTATCCAACCCTCAAAAGAACCTTTATTTTTATACTGTCCAATTTTATTAAAAATTGTTAAAAATGCGTCTTGCAAATTATCTTCAGCTTCGGCATAGTTTCGCGAATACTTTAAGCAAATTGCGAACAACTTACCCGAAAAGAGTTTGTATAATTCACCTTGTGCTTTAGTATTATTAATTTTACAATTTTCTATGAGTTGTTTTAAACTCAATTTAAACAGGTATATAATTAATACTTATTACTAGACAACAGGAACTTCAATGATTAAATATTGAGTTTCTCCGTCAGTATCTTCGCCTTGCCAAAACTTAAAAATATACGAACCATTGCTGGTAACTATAAAGTTAAAAGTAGCTTCTACCAAGTTGTCTTCAAGAGTTTCACGGTCGTTGTTATCAAAAATATACGTTATTGGTGCAACTGTTCGTTCATTATTTTCTTTTAAATAATAAAACTCTTTAAAACCATGGCAGGTTGAAGGCCTTAAATAAGATACTGTGATAGGATAGGTTTCCCCTAACTCAAATTCATCAGGGATGTCTACACTTTCAACAGGTAAAACTTCAAAGCTAAAACTTGTGCTATCGTCATCAGCACTACAAGATGCAAAAAGCATAAGTGTTAAACAAAAAACTACTAACCTTTTCATAGCAAAACAAATTTAGGGTTATATACATGTTTGCACTATGTAGATGCTAAAGGCATAAAAAGGTTGCGTAGAAAACCGACTAATTTGTTTAAAATTAAAAAATCCCGAGTTAACGGGATTTTAAATTATTTTTCTGCTACAACTTTTCTAACCTTGGCTTCAAGTTCATCCATAAGTTCGGGGTTGTCTTTTATTAATGCTTTAACAGCATCTCGCCCTTGACCTAGCTTGGTCTCGTCGTAACTAAACCACGAGCCGCTTTTCTTTACAATTTCATATTCTACAGCAAAATCTAAAATTTCTCCAACTTTAGAAATGCCTTGACCATACATAATATCAAACTCTGCAAGTCTAAATGGCGGCGCCACTTTGTTTTTTACAACTTTAACTCTGGTTTTATTACCTTGAACTGCGCCGTCTGTATCTTTAATTTGTGTAGAACGTCTAATATCTAACCTAACCGAAGCATAAAATTTTAGAGCATTACCACCAGTGGTAGTTTCTGGATTACCAAACATAACACCAATTTTTTCACGTAATTGATTAATAAAAATTACAGTACAATTGGTTTTACTAATAGATGCTGTTAATTTTCTTAAAGCTTGAGACATTAAACGTGCATGAAGTCCCATTTTAGAGTCTCCCATTTCACCTTCAATTTCACTTTTAGGAGTTAATGCCGCAACAGAATCTATAACAACTATATCAATAGCGCCAGACCTGATTAAATTATCAGCAATTTCTAAAGCTTGTTCACCATTATCAGGTTGAGAAATAATTAAATTATCAATATCAATACCTAGGTTTTCAGCATAAAAACGATCAAAAGCATGTTCTGCATCAATAAACGCTGCAATACCACCAGCTTTTTGAGCTTCAGCAATAGCATGTAAAGTTAATGTTGTTTTACCAGAAGATTCTGGACCATAAATTTCAACTACACGACCTCTTGGGTAACCACCAACCCCTAAAGCAATATCTAAACCTAATGAACCTGATGGTATAGCCTCTACATCTACTATAGCGGCATCGCTCATTTTCATTACGGTACCTTTTCCGTAGGCTTTATCTAGTTTGTCTAATGTTAGTTTTAGTGCTTTTAATTTTGCTTCTTTTTCTTTTTCGCTGCTCATTTCTTTGTTTTTTTCTGAAAATTGTATGCTAAAATACCATATCTTTTTTCACAATACAATTTTATGACGCAACCTTTTTACACAATTTGCATCTAGTTAATAAAGCGGAAAAATATTGTTATCATATTTACTAAAATGAGTTTTTGAACTAAGACTAACTCTAAACTCAACTAAAGCATCTAAATTTTTATTTAGGTGCTTTTTTTATGGGCTAAACTTAAGTTAGTTTTTTGATATGGTCTTGGCGGTTAGGTGCGCTAGGGATTGAACGGTTTGTTTGAGCTCGCCGACGAAGTAGGAAGCGAGTAGTGAAAGCCCGACCCTTGGGTAGCGCACAAATTTTTTTAATTATTTAGAAATTGTACATTTGCATTTCAAATTATTCTTTAACCTTAAAAATTAGTATAGCATGCAACTGTACAATACCTTAAGCGCAAAAGAAAGAGCTGAGTTAATCGAAAAAGCAGGAAAAGATCGATTAACACTTTCTTTTTATCAGTACGCAAAAATTAAAAACCCTCAAGAACTTAGAGACCAGTTATTTATCGTTTGGGATAAATTAGAGGTTCTAGGGCGTATCTATGTTGCTACCGAAGGTATTAATGGTCAACTGTCATTACCAGCAGATCGTTTTAACGAATTTAAAACGCATTTAGACACCATTGATTTTCTTAAAGACATCCGTTTAAACATTGCTGTAGAGCAGGATAATATGTCTTTCTTAAAATTGAAAGTAAAAGTGAGAAACAAAATTGTTGCTGATGGTTTAAATGATGATACATTCGATGTGACCAATAAAGGGGTTCATGTTGGTGCAAAAAAATTTAATGAACTTATTGAAGATGAAAAAACCGTTTTGGTTGATATGCGTAACCATTACGAAAGTGAAATAGGACATTTTAAAAATGCCGTAACGCCAGATGTGGATACGTTTAGAGAATCTTTAGATATTATTGAAAACGATTTAAAAGACCACAAAGAAGATAAAAACTTGGTTATGTACTGCACAGGTGGCATCCGTTGTGAAAAAGCTAGTGCTTACTTTAAGCATAAAGGATTTAAAAACATATATCAATTAGAAGGTGGTATAATTGAATATACAAGACAAGTAAAAGATCAAGATTTAGATAATAAGTTTATGGGTCAAAATTTTGTGTTTGATGATAGAAGGGCAGAGCGCATTAGTGATGATATAATTGCACAATGTCATCAATGCGGAGAATCTTTTGATGTTCATACCAATTGTGCCAATGATGCTTGCCACTTATTATTTATTCAATGTGAAAAGTGTAAGGAGGAAATGGACAACTGTTGTTCTAGAAACTGTAAAGACATACATGCTTTACCTTTTGAAGAACAAAAAGAGCTTCGAAAAGAACAAGGTAATAGTAACGATATTTTCAAAAAAGGGCGCGCTGACCATTTACCCTATAAAAAGGATTTGAGGAATATATTTGATAGCTTTGTAAAAAGGGATTAATGAATGTTGATAAACTTTTGCAGCTTAATAAAATGATAGAAATCCACAAGATACAATCCCTAGGTCTGTACCTTTTGCATAAGAAGAACAGAAGGTTTTAGCTGTGAATTTAGATGCTTTTTTTAAACATTTTGAAATTTAAAAAACAACTTAGAACAGCATCTAATAAGCTTAATTGTGAATTTGAGTATAATTAAAGATCTTTCTTTTTAATCCTTAGAATAATCTTATATTTACATCCAGAAGCTGGTTTTTTTAAAAAATGCTTTCAGAAAAGCTTCTTAAAATTTCATTATCAAGTATTTACAGATTCTGTTTCTGTAAAGACGAGATTCAAAAATAGTTACGAACCATCTTCTGATAGACTCTTTGTTCTAATCGGAATCAATATATATAACATATGGCTTGCGCAAGTTGCTCAACTAAAGACGGCTCTCCAAAGGGTTGCAAAAATAATGGTACTTGTGGTACAGATAGTTGTAATAAGTTAACCGTTTTTGATTGGTTAGCAAACATGTCACTTCCAAATGGAGAAAAGCCCTTTAATTGGGTGGAGGTTCGTTATAAAAATGGAAGAAAAGAGTACCACCACAATACAGAGAACTTAACATTAAGTATTGGTGATATTGTTGCCACACAAGCCAAATCAGGTCATGATATAGGTATGGTTACCCTTACAGGGGAATTAGTGCGTGTTCAAATGAAACGTAAAAATATCCGAGAAAACACTGAAGAAGCTTTAAAAATTTACCGAAAAGCAAGTCAAAAAGATATTGATATTTGGTCTACTGCACGCGATAAAGAAGACCCTATGAAAGTTAGGGCACGCCAATTTGCAATCGATTTGAAACTTCATATGAAAATTTCAGATATCGAATTTCAAGGCGATGCCAGTAAAGCAACATTTTATTATACGGCTGAAGAACGAGTTGATTTTCGTGAACTTATTAAAGTCTTTGCTCGAGAATTCAGAACGCGTATTGAAATGAAACAAGTAGGATTTCGTCAAGAAGCAGCAAGACTTGGTGGTATTGGTTCTTGTGGGCGCGAATTATGTTGTTCTACTTGGTTAACAGATTTCCGTTCGGTAAGTACGTCAGCAGCACGTTACCAACAATTATCATTAAATCCTCAAAAGTTAGCAGGTCAATGTGGTAAACTAAAATGCTGTTTAAACTATGAGTTGGATACGTATCTTGATGCTTTAAAAAGTTTCCCAAAAACTGACACAAAGCTTTTTACTAAAAAGGGCACTGCAGTTTGCCAAAAAACGGATATTTTTAAAGGACACATGTGGTACGCTTATGAAGGTGAGTGGATGAATTGGCACAAGATTACTACAGAACAAGCCAGTGAAATTATTGAATTAAATAAGCAAAATAAAAAAATTGCTAGCCTTGAAGAATATGCTTTAGATGTTTTAGAAGAAGATACTAAAACAGAATTTGAAAACGTTGTGGGTCAAGATAGTTTAACACGCTTTGATAGTCCAAAACGCAATAATAAACGTAAAAATAATAGAAGGAAAGGCAATCAAGGTAATAAAAGCACTGCGCCCAATAGAAATACTGCAACGAATAAGAGTGATGCATCAAACAAAAATGCAACACCTAATAAGAAAACAAACCAAAATAACCGAAGAAATAATCCTAAGAGAAAACCTCAAAATAGTAAAAATGCTGAAAAATAGAATCCTGTTATTTTTTTTAATGTTATCTCTTTTAATAGTTTCTTGTGATTCTAATAGTGTTTATGATAATTATAAATCTATTCCTAATTCATGGCATAAAGATTCTATAGTTAGCTTTAAAGTAAACCCACCAGATTCTACAAATGCATATAACTTATTTGTTAATTTGAGAAACACAAACACCTACAAATACAATAATTTATTCTTAATTGTCGAAATGGTTTTTCCACATGGTAAAACAATAAAAGATACTTTAGAGTATAAAATGGCAGAACCAAGTGGGAAGCTTTTAGGTGAGGGTTATATGGATATTAAAGAGAATAAATTATGGTACAAACAAGACATTGTTTTTAAAGAAAAAGGAGAATATACCATAAATATTCAGCATGCTATGAGAGAGAATGGTAAGGTAAATGGCGTTCTAGAATTAGAAGGCATTACTGATATAGGTTTTAGAATTGAAAACCTAATTAAAGAATAAACTACATAACTTTAAAATACTTAAGAATTCAGGCTTAAGACACTTAAACTATGGCAAAAGCAAAGAAAAAAACAAAAGCTGTCCAAGATTTTTCAAAATACATCCGTTGGTTTTGGATAGTTTTTTTAGGAGGTGTTATTTCTATATTCTTAATTTTTTTATTGACAGCAATTTTTGGAGATTTACCAGACCATACACAATTAGAAAACCCAAAAACACATTTAGCAACTGAAATTATCTCTTCAGACGGAGAAACCTTAGGTAAGTTTTATTTGAACGATAATAGAACACCAGTTAGTTATGACGAACTATCACCATATTTGATAGATGCATTAATTGCTACTGAAGATGCTCGTTTTCATGAACACTCTGGTATTGATGGCATCGGTACTTTAAGGGCTTTCTTTTTCTTAGGGAAAAGAGGAGGAGCAAGTACGATTTCTCAACAATTAGCACGACAATTATTTGTCGGTGTCAGATCCAAAAATATATTAGAAACAGGAGCTCAGAAAATAAAAGAATGGATTATTGCCATACGTTTAGAGCGTCAATATACAAAAGAGGAAATCATAGCTCAATATTTTAATATTTATGATTTTGGCAATAATGGAGATGGAATCAGAAGTGCTTCAAGAATATATTTCAATAAAGAACCTAAAAATCTTGATTTGAAAGAAGCGGCCATGTTAGTTGGGATGTTTAAAAATTCTTCTTTCTATAACCCAATACCAAGTAGAAACCCTGTAGGCGTAAAAAACAGGCGTAATGTAGTATTATTCCAAATGGAGAAATATGGTTACATAAATAAAGTGATTAAAGATTCGCTTCAAAAAACAGAATTAGATTTAGATTTTTCTCCAGAATCACATCGTGAAGGTATAGCCACTTATTTTAGAGGGTATTTAGATGGGTTTATGAAAAAGTGGATAAAGAAAAACCCAAAACCAGATGGTTCAAAATGGAATTTATACAATGATGGATTAAAAATATACACCACCATAGATTCCCGTATGCAAACCTATGCTGAAAATGCTGTCCAGCAGCACATGCCAAGGTTACAGGCAGAATTTTTCAATCAGAATACACCTAGAAGAAATCCAACAGCACCATTTTTAGAATTAGAGAAAGATGAAATTGATGCCTTGATGAGAAGAGGGATGAGACAATCAGAGCGTTGGAGGCATTTGAAGTACGATTTAAAAAAATCAGATAAAGAGATAAAAGCTTCTTTTGAAAAAGCAACAAAAATGTCCGTTTTTAAATGGATAGACGGTATAGCTTCAGAGGTTGATACCATTATGAAACCTATAGATTCTATACGTTATTATAAGTCGTTTTTAAGAACAGGAATGATGTCTATGAACCCACAAACAGGCCATGTAAAAGCTTGGGTAGGAGGAATCAATTACAGACATTTTCAATATGATATGGTAAAGCAAGGAAAACGCCAAATAGGGTCTACCTTTAAACCATTTGTTTATGCAGCGGCTATAGACCAATTACACTATTCTCCTTGTGATGTATTTCCAGATGTTCCATTCTGTATTGAAGCTAATAAATACGGGAATCCAGAAGAGTGGTGTCCTAAAAATTCGGGAAACAATTATGGAGGAACCAGAACTTTAAAAAATGCATTAGCCAATTCTGTAAATACGGTTACGGCTCAATTAATTGATAAAGTAGGTCCACAAACTGTTGTAGATTTAGTAACAAAGTTAGGTGTTGAATCTGAAATGCTTCCAGTACCATCTATAGCATTGGGTACACCAGATATAAGTGTTTATGAAATGGTGGGTGCATATTCATCATTCGCTAATCACGGTGTGTATACAAAACCTGTTATGGTGACAGGTATAGAAGATAAAAACGGAACTATTTTGTATCAGTTTAAACCTGAAACACGCGATGTTTTAAGTAAAGAAACGGCTTATGTAGCAGTTAAACTCATGGAAGGTGTTACTCAAGGTGGATCGGGTACAAGACTAAGACATATTTGGGCTATAAATAGACCTGATTACAAAGAGGTTATAACGGGATATCCATATGAGCTTTCAAACCCTATTGCTGGAAAAACAGGAACTACACAGAACCAAAGTGATGGTTGGTTTATGGGAATGGTACCTAATTTAGTTACAGGTGTTTGGGTTGGCGCTGAAGATAGAGCAGCTCACTTTGCTTCCATTACCTATGGTCAAGGTGCAGCCATGGCATTGCCTATTTGGGGGTTGTATATGAAGAGTTGTTATGCTGATGACGCATTAAACATTTCAAAAGAGGAGTTTGAAGCTCCAGAGAATTTGTCTATAAAAGTAGATTGTTCTGTTGAAACTTCAACCACAACTGAAGAAGATGATTCAGATGATGATACACCTGAAGATTTAGACTTCGGATAATAGTAAAGTGTAATCTTATAAATTTAATATAAACCGTTCCGAAAGGAGCGGTTATTTTTTTTTTTAAATCTAGACATATCATTCAATTATTCGTAAATTTATAAAGCAAAAACTGAATAATAATGATTAATAAAAAAGTAGCTGATGTTCAAGAAGCTTTAAAAGGAGTTTCTAGTAACATGACTTTTATGCTTGGTGGTTTTGGACTTAGTGGCATTCCTGAGAATGCTATAGCAGAATTAGTAAAACTAGGAGTAAGTGGTTTGACCTGTATTTCTAACAATGCAGGTGTTGATGATTTCGGATTGGGGTTACTACTTCAAAAAAAACAAATCAAGAAAATGGTGTCGTCTTATGTAGGCGAAAATGATGAGTTTGAACGTCAAATGCTTTCTGGTGAATTAGATGTGGAATTGATTCCTCAAGGTACTTTAGCAGAACGCTGTAGAGCTGCACAAGCTGGGTTTCCTGCCATATACACCCCCGCTGGATTTGGTACTGAAGTTGCTGTAGGTAAAGAAACTCGAGAGTTTGATGGGAAAATGTATGTTTTAGAACATGCATTTAAAGCAGATTTTGCATTTGTAAAAGCATGGAAGGGGGATGAAGCGGGTAATTTAATGTTTAAAGGAACTGCAAGAAACTTTAATCCTAATATGTGCGGTGCTGCAAAAATTACGGTGGCTGAGGTTGAAGAAATGGTTCCTTTAGGGGAGTTAGATCCAAATCAAATCCATATTCCTGGGATATTTGTGCAACGCATTTTTCAAGGTGAAGTTTATGAAAAGCGAATTGAACAACGAACTGTAAGACAACGAAATTAGATTATGTTAGACAAAAACGGAATAGCAAAACGTATTGCAAAAGAAGTACAAGACGGGTTTTATGTTAACTTAGGAATTGGTATTCCTACGCTTGTGGCTAATTATGTTAGAAACGATATAGAGGTTGAATTTCAAAGTGAAAACGGGGTTTTAGGTATGGGACCTTTTCCTTTTGAAGGTGAAGAAGATGCCGACGTGATTAATGCTGGAAAACAGACCATTACAACGTTGCCTGGAGCAAGTTTTTTTGATTCAGCTATGAGTTTTTCTATGATTAGAGGAAAGCATGTAGATTTAACCATTTTAGGAGCTATGGAAGTAGCTGAAAATGGAGATATAGCCAATTGGAAAATTCCAGGGCGTATGGTAAAAGGTATGGGTGGTGCGATGGATTTAGTTGCTAGTGCTGAAAATATTATTGTTGCCATGATGCATACTAACAAACGTGGAGAATCTAAATTATTAAAACAATGTAGTTTACCATTAACAGGTGTTGGTTGTGTAAAAAGGATAGTAACCAATTTGGCTGTTGTTGAAGTTACAAAACAAGGTTTTAAATTACTAGAACGCGCACCTGGTGTATCTGTAGATGACATTAAAGACGCGACAGAAGGAACATTAATTATTGATGGAGATATTCCGGAAATGGATATTTAGATTTATAAAAGTCTATAACTTATTTAAAGAAAAAACGACTAAATGTTAAATTAAAACGTATTTCATCGATTTTTTATGTTTTTAAACTGATTTATTAAAAATGTATTCTATATTAGCAGTCCCCAAAGAAACCAAATTATTATAGATTTCCCCGAATCTACCATAAACTTTAAAACCTATGAGTATTGCTTCAAATCTACCTGAACTACCTACAAATGACAAAAGCAGATTCAAAGAAACTTTAAAAGAGAATTTACAATTTTTAAAAAGCTTAGGCTATTTAACCAAAAAAATATTTATGTTATAATCCTTTTGGGATAGCATGAATTAGCTTTTTAGTATATTCTTTTTTTGGTGCATTGTAAATAACATCAGCATCATCCAATTCTTCAATTTTACCTTGATTCATAACCAATAGTTGGTCAGACATATATTTAACCACAGCCAAGTCGTGCGATATAAATATATAGGTAAACCCAAAATCTGTTTTAAGTTCGTT
>Ga0075467_10002590_pt1 | contig 14249 bp, 11 predicted proteins | sample DEB08_DNA_9_FD_75067 | JGI IMG/M metagenome (GOLD analysis project Ga0075467, IMG submission 75067) | Aqueous microbial communities from the Delaware River and Bay under freshwater to marine salinity gradient to study organic matter... | ecosystem: Environmental > Aquatic > Marine > Coastal ...
TCCTGAGTGGTTTTCTTCACATAGGGTGCCATCTCAACATCAAACTTAGCCGCGTCATAGGCCGTCCATCGCGGGGATGGCACCTCAAGGGCGCGGACATAATAGAACGCCTTTTGCTCAGCGCTAAACTCCGGATCCTGCCACAGGGCAGTCAGTTCCGCAGCGCCGTATTTGTGGCTATAAGTCGCTTTGGCTTCGTCTACAGTGGAGGGAATATCCGCAATATCACCGCTGGCATCCATTGAACGCAGCTCTGGGTTGCTCCAGGCCACATTAAAGACTTTCTCATGGACTGCGCCATCACTATCCTCCCAGCCTTTAATCACCTGTAAACGATCTAGATTGGCGCCATTGGGATCTTTGGCGGTCTGCAGCATAAACACCGGAGCGCCAGTGCTGCTCTGCAATAGCGTCGCGCCCATGGGCACGCCTTTGCTATAGCCGATATCCGACATATTGGAGGCTTGCAGATCGTCTTCAGTAAAGTCCCAGCCGCCAAAGAATCTAACCGTCATGCGACTGCCGGTGGTGGCATAGACCTCTTTGCGCTGAATCGCGTCCCAGATCCCTTCACGGGTGTTCTCGGTGGCCCAGACTGCGGCATAACCTGAGGCGGCCATCATAAAGCCCGGCACGGTGAATTTTCCTCGCCCACCCACAGCATCCTTCCAGCGATCTGCCTGAGGTTCCATGCCGGCGCTGTGCTTGCCATAAAAGTTATCCTCGGCGGCGGTGGCCAGTGAGGTGTGTGAATCAGTGGAACCGATCATGCCGAATTTGTAGGGGTTGGTGCCCTGAGAAGACTCCAGTGCCAAACCATTTTTCAGTGCTTCACGAGCGTACTCAAAGGGAATCATCTGATCGGTTTTGGGTACACCGGCAAAATCACCCAGATCCCAGCTTTCATAGTCGGCGAAGCGATCATCTGGCGATAATAGCGGATGAGCTTCGCCGTCACCTTTAATCTGAGTGACTTCATAGACAGGCTCCCAGCGTGCTCGGCGAGCGGCATAGTCAGAATCCATCTGGTCGCCAAACTCAAGCTCGGCGGTGGGAAACATCAGGCCATTGGAGATATTGCCGTTGTGGGCTATGGCTAGAACCTTGCCGCCACTAGTCTCTTCGTACTGCTGCAAAAAGTCCCACAGCACTCTTGGGTCCGAGTTCTCTTTTGGCGACAGAGGCAACAGGCTCTGAGCGGTCTCGGCATCGTCTCTATAGATCACTACGCGGTGCAGATTCTGGCCACCCTTCTGGGCGGTAAATTCAAAGCCAATCAGCGGGGTAAAGGTGCCCGGCTCATAGTGAGCATCTGCAGTGGCGGTCAGGTAATTCCACGCATTGCCGCGGATAGTTTTGTCTTCCAGCTCCCGAGGAGTATCTGATCTGGTCTGTGTAGCGTCCAACTGGCGTGCATCATCCACCTCACCGGCAAACAGAATCTCAGACCAGGCCTGTAATGTGGGATTGGCGAGTAATTTTTCATTGCCGGCCTTCAGGGCAATCATCGCGCCTACAGCATCGGTGTGATCTGCCAGCACTAAAAAATCCAAAGGCTCGCGCAGCTGTGCCGGCTGGCCTTTGGTAGCCATGACTTTTTCGCCCTTGGCAAAACGGTAGGCATCATCTGGGCCCAGAGTGTTACCAAAGATAAAGGCGTCCATAGAGAAGTTGGAGTGCAGATGGGTATCGCCCCAGAACACTTGCTTTTGAAGAGGCTGATCTGCCACAGGCGAATAATGCGGGTCTTGGTTGCGTATTTGCACCGCGGCTACATAGCCGGTTTTTTCCGCTTTGGCCTGCAGTGTTGGGTTAGTATCCCTCGCTTCAGTAATGCCGCTGACGCCTGACTGTTGATTAAACAACCAGCCGCCATAAAACGCGATGGCAACCAACGCAAGCATAAGAGTGTTTTTAAATTTCACCTGGACTTTCCCCTGTTGTTTTTATTATCGAGAGCGATATTACCACTAAAAAACAATTTCGTTAGCGTCCAAAGCAGACAGTATATTCATGCTAATATCGCGTTTTGACAGCACCACTAATAATGACTAATACGGCTCAAAATCCCTATGCTAAGACTCAGCGAAATCAAACTGCCTCTCGACCACAGCGACGATGATCTGCAGCGGGAGATTTTGCGCACCCTGAGCATAGATGCCGCCGATGTAGTCAGCTTTAGTATCTTTAAACGCAGCCATGATGCCCGCAAACGCGGCCGTATTATGCTGATCTATCAGCTCGATGTAGTGCTCGCCAACCAGACCGAAAGTCGTGTCCTGGAAAGTACTCCAGCGCTGCCGAGAGTGGGCCCCAGCCCCGACACCAGCTATAAGTTTGTCGCCCAGCCATTGACCAATTTCCCACAGGCCAATCAGCAGCGCCCGATTGTGGTGGGCTTTGGCCCCTGTGGCATTCTCGCGGCGTTGGTACTGGCTCAGATGGGCCTCAAACCCATAGTCCTTGAGCGCGGCCAAGAGGTCCGTCAGCGCACCAAAGAGACCTGGGGTTTCTGGCGCAAACGCGAACTTAACACCGAGTCCAATGTGCAGTTTGGCGAAGGCGGCGCCGGCACCTTTTCCGATGGCAAACTCTGGAGTCAGGTGAAAGATCGCCGTCATCTGGGGCGCAAGGTATTACATGAATTTGTTATTGCCGGCGCGCCTGAAGAAATTCTGACCGACAGCAGACCCCATATTGGCACCTTTAAGCTGGTCAGTATGGTGGAGAATATGCGCGCAGAGATTATTCGCCTGGGTGGCGAAATACGCTTTGAGCAAAAGGTCGAAGGCCTGCTGCGTGACGCAGATAATGAACAGGGCCAGGGGCAAATTACCGGCCTGACTCTCGCCACAGGTGAAGTGCTTCACAGTCGCCATGTGATCATCGCCATCGGCCACAGTGCCCGGGATAGCTTCCAAATGCTGCTCGATCACGGCGTCTATATTGAAGCCAAGCCCTTCTCTATTGGCTTTCGTATCGAACACCCGCAGTCAACTATTGATAAAGCGCGCTTTGGCGATCAGGCGGGACACCCTATATTGGGCGCCGCGGAATACAAACTAGTCCACCACTGTAAAAATGGCCGTACGGTTTACAGCTTTTGTATGTGCCCCGGCGGCACTGTGGTGGCAGCTACCTCTGAAGCGGGCCGCGTAGTGACCAATGGCATGTCCCAGTACTCGCGCAACGAGCGCAATGCCAACGCCGCTATTGTGGTGGGTATTTCTCCTGAAGAGGATTTTCCCGACCACCCTCTTGCTGGTATTGATTTACAGCGCGAATTAGAGACACTGGCATACCAGTTGGGTGGCGAAAATTACAATGCCCCAGCACAGCTAGTGGGGGACTTTTTAAACCATCGACCCTCAACCGAACTGGGCTCGGTGGAGCCATCCTATAAACCGGGTATCACCCTTGGGGATCTCTCCAAAGCAATGCCCGCCTTTGCGGTGGCGGCCATTCGCGAGGCCATTCCCCAGTTTGACAAACAGGTCAAAGGCTACGCTATGGCGGATGCCATTATGACCGGTGTGGAGACACGCACCTCGGCCCCAGTAAGTATTAAACGGGATGCGCTTTACCAGAGTGTCAACACCAGAGGGCTCTATCCCGCAGGGGAAGGCGCCGGCTATGCCGGAGGTATTTTGTCCGCGGGAATCGATGGCATTAAAGTGGCAGAGGCACTGGCCTTGGATCTCTTAAAGCAGTTTGAGGAAAGTAGTTCATTAAAAGCAGCTCAATAAGAGCAGCTATAAAAACAACCCGGTTTAGCCGCGGTTAAAAAAATAAAAAATGTCTCGGCAACTAAGTTGCCAGGGGAAGTACCATGAACAATGACAAACTATCAACTCAGGCTGCAGAGATCATTAGCTCCGACAGAGAGCATATCTGGCATCACTTGACCCCTCACAACGGGTTTAAAAATAGCGACCCGCTGATTATTCAAAGGGGCCTCGGCATGCGCGTAACCGATATCAAAGGTACTGAATATCTGGATGCCACCTCTGGTGGCGTCTGGTCAGTCAATGTGGGTTATGGGCGAGAATCCATTGCCAATGCAGTGCGCGACCAACTTCTTGAAATGTGCTATTTCGCCAACAGCGCCGGCAGTATTCCCGGCGCTCAGTTTGCCCAGCGACTACTGCAAAAAATGCCCGAAATGCAGGACCCTGAAACTAACGGAAAAGGTAAGGTCTACTATTCCAACTCCGGTTCCGAAGCCAATGAAAAAGTCTACAAAATGGTGCGCCAACTAGCCCATATAAATGGCGACGGGCGCCGTCATAAAATCATCTTTCGCGACCGCGACTACCACGGTTCAACCATTGGCGCCCTCAGCTCCACTGGTCACCAGCAGCGCAAAGAACAGTACGGCCCTTTTGCCCCGGGTTTTTCTGAGTTCGCCCACTGCTGCTGTTATCGTTGCCCCTTTGGCAAAACCTATGGCAGCTGCGATATCGAATGCGCCAAAGATCTGGAAACCGCGATTTTGCGTGAAGGCCCAGATCAGGTGGGTGCAGTAGTGCTCGAACCGATTACCGCCGGAGGCGGCATTATTCCGCCAGTGCCGGAGTACTTCCCGATTATTCAGGCGATCTGCAAAAAATACTCGGTGCTGCTGCATATTGATGAAGTGGTTTGTGGCCTGGGCCGCACCGGCAAATGGTTTGGTTATCAACACTACGACGTCAAGCCCGACTTCGTGACCATGGCCAAAGGCCTCGCCAGCGGCTATGCCGCGATCTCCTGCACCGTGGCCACCGACAACGTATTCAATCAGTTTGCCGCCGACGATGCCGGCACCTTAGATTACTTTAGGGATATCAGCACCTTTGGCGGTTGCACTGGCGGCCCCGCCGCCGGCCTCGCCAATATGGATATTATCGAAGAGGAAAATTTGCTGGATAATGTGACGCTGATGGGCGAGCACCTCAAGGATCGTCTCTACGGATTGCAGGAAAAATACCCTGTAATTGGCGACGTCCGCGGCAAAGGTTTTTTTGCCGGTGTCGAATTAGTCTCTGACCGCAGTACCAAACAGCCGATGCACGAAAGCTATCTGATGAAAATCGTCGCTCACTGTATGGCTCAGGGTGTCCTGGTTGGCCGCACTAACAGAAGCTTTACGGAGTTCAATAATAATCTCTGCCTAAGCCCTGCCCTGATTGCATCGCGACGCGATATAGATGATATTGTCGACGCCATTGATCATGCCCTGGCGGATAACCCGCTCTAGCAAACCTTTTCAAAGAAAAAGGAATCGAAATGAACTTTGTTTCCTATGCTATTCCAGTTTTCCTGCTGATGATTGTGCTAGAACTTGGCTATGGTCTGCTCAAGGGCAACAATACCTACAGGGTTAATGACAGCATAAACAGCCTGAGTATGGGTCTGTTGAGCACTGTGACCAAATTTGTTTTTCTCAATATTGGCGCGCTGGTTTTCGCTCAGATTTCTCGAGAATATGCCATTTGGTCGTTCGATATCAATTCTCTCGGCCACTGGTTACTGGCCATACTGCTCTATGACTTTCTCTACTATTGGTTTCACCGAATTAGTCATGAGCGCCAGTTTTTCTGGGGCTCTCATGTGGTCCACCACCAGAGTGAGGACTACAACCTCAGCACCGCCCTGCGTCAAACCAGTACCAGCTTTGCAACCACTTGGGTGTTTTATATCCCCTGCTTCTTTTTGGGCATGCCGATCAGCATGTTTGTCAGTATCGCCAGCGCCCATCTGATCTATCAGTTCTGGGTGCATACCCAACATATCCCCAAGCTGGGTATCTTTGAATGGTTTATGGTCAGCCCCTCCAATCACCGAGTGCACCATGCGCAAAACGCCGACTACATAGATAAAAACTATGGCGGCTTGCTGATTATTTGGGATCGACTGTTTGGCACCTTTAAAGCTGAGGAAGAAAATCAACAAGCGATTTATGGTATTCGTGTGCCACTGCGAAGCTGGAACCCGATCTGGGCCAACCTGCATATCTTTGCCGCTATGCTCAGAGATATTTGGCACACCCAGCGCTGGTCAGATAAGTTTCGTGTGCTCTGGTCAAAAACCGGCTGGCATCCGGAGGACATGGTCGAGCGCTTTCCGGAGAAGAAATCAGACCTGCAGCAATTTGAGAAATATAACCCTCAGCGTAGCAGCTTGGTGAATGGCGCTATTATTTTGCAATACCTGTTGCTTGCGGCATTACACTTTTGGAGCGCAGGACAAAGCACCCTACTCTCTTCAGCGCTGATGTGGGCAGTGGTGCTGGCACAGGTGGCAATACTGCTTGTGATTGGTGCGCTGCTGGATGGAAAAGCCTATGCCGGATCGTTGGAATACGCTCGCCTGCTAGCCTTATCGGCAATGCTGTGGATCAGCTATTCAGCAGAGTTAATCAGTTCAGACTGGTTGGGCTGGGGTGCTGGCTATTTAATCACCAGTGGTGTTTTGATGGGGGTTTGTGTCACCAGTGATCGAAAATCGAGCAGTTCAAGCACTCAAGTCGTGGCTAAATAGCTAAATGGCTAAGAGAGGCTCCACATCGACAGGGTCCCTATCAGCTTTAATCGCCGAGCAGGTTTAAAATTGGGCTTTTTAGTATGTTGGTTATAAGGTTCATAAGCTATCGTCATCAAATTAAGAGAATAAAAACCGATCTGTTATCAATCACTGTTAGAGACAACAGCACAATCGCGTTGCTCTATTATCCCGCAACCTCTGCCTCACTGCTGTAAAGCGCTCAACTATCAGCGTTTAAATCCAGATACACTTTTATTAAAACGTATTTACCATCAGCAAACATTTATAAGACAGCCAAATTCAACCCGAAGCATTGATTAATACGTAGGCTGCAATGCCAGCTTAGACCTACTGATAATTGACTAGGTGGTGACCTCAAAAGAGTCCTGTCCTTGCCCTGAGCGGTTTTTACTACAGAAAAACTAGTCTTAAAAGCACTCGATAAATACAATAATAAAAACGATTCATAAAGTAACTAGCGGAAGCATATGAGATTTAAGCACAGTTATTTAAGCGTCACTATCCTACCCGGCGCGGCTCTTTTGCCTGCTAACACAGCACTAGCCAAAGGCGCGTCATCAATCTATGGCCCTAATACTATTGCCGGCGTCGTTAACTCTAGTCTGCGCAAAGATTTTGAAGGCTTTGAAATCTAGAAAAACAAGGTCTGCCAAATCAATATTCAACGAAAAAGCATGCCCTTGTCGTTTACCAAATAGCGCTCGAAGGCAACCAGGCATTCTGCGGATTGATACAACCTGTCTTCACTCAAACCGATAATCACATCTTTTGATTCTTCAATCACAGCAAAACAGCCCAGTGATCTGGCGGCGCCATATGATTTTGGGAATCGAAAAATAACATCCTTTTCGTTATAGGCCGCTTTAGCTTTACTTAGATTAGCAACAGTCACCTCGCTTTTACGAGATTTGTGGGTGCCATATGGAATAGCACCTCGGGGTAAGGCCTGACAGCGGGATTGCTCTGAAGTCCCTGAACAAAAATATCCTGAGCTACCAACATTGAGACTCAAAAGACTAAAATGCTCAGTACCGCCATAATACTGAGTGATCACATAGGTCGGTTTGAGAAGAGAGTTGGTGCAGGCGACGTAAAACTCATCTTCATCACCTACACCGGTTACCGCTAACTCCTTGCAACTCGACACTGCAGTTGAACTAAAACTCCATGCCAAGAGACACAAAAGGCCCGTTGCAAATGGTCTAGAAGTCATCCGCTAGACTACTTTTTTTCCTATAGCCCTCAGCTGACGTTGCGGTTGAGGTCGGCTTAGCTTTTGCCGCAGAAGAATTTTGATTGCCACGCTCACTGCGATCACCGCGAGCAATATCATTGTTCATAGTTTCCTTGGCATCTGCAGCCGCTGCCGAAGTAGCAGGCTTCCAGCCCAACTGAACCAGAACATATTTTCCCTCTGGGCTCACGCATTCATCAAGTTTAACTATGCCCGACAAGGTTGCCTGGGTATTTTGCCGCATAATGTTTAAGGTACTCGATAACTCTTTTGCAATACCAGCAGTATTGCCGCTCTCATCAGTAACTTGCTCTGTTTCTAACAAGTCGGCCGCAACAGTCTCTGCATCAAAGTTGCTTTTTAAAAATTCAGCATAGGCTCGTCTAGCAGTTAACTCGGCCTTGCGCCTTGCCTCGGCAATCAAACTTCTTTTTGGAAACAAAAAAGTTCCTTCGCCATACATTAACAGGGCACGCAACTTACCCTCGCCATCAAATTTAGGCACTATGCCTTCATAAGCCTCAGCATCAGCTTCAAATTGGCTGCAATCCGCAGCTACGTTTACCGAGAATAAACACATAACGCCAAGAGTGAGCGCCCTACCAGTCATTTTCAACATTTGCTTTTGCCTCTATAAAGGTTTGTTTGGAAGCCTCTTTAACAGCTTTCATATTGGATTTACCTTGTTTCGCATCCGCATGCCCATCGGCGTAGCCTGCGGCGTATCCTCCGCCGACTGATTTAGATAGATGCCTCATTGCGCGGCCAGCCATAAAAAGGGCCATATCGATTGTGGGCTCATCAGACTTGATCTTCTTATTTCTGGTCGGAAAGTTTTTTGCATCGACAATATTAGACGTGGCCACTTCAATAACCTTGGTTGAGAGGGTTACGTTATACACCGTGCGCTCAATAGTTTGGCCGCCAATTTCACGGCTATCAAGCTTGTAGTTAAACGTCTCAATCACCGGCACTAACATCAAATCACCGCCAGCCTGATTACCTAGCTTGGCAAGTTCTTCCATGTTACCGCTTTTGGAGATCGTGCCCATCTCTTGTTCTGTAAGATTTAAATATTGCCTGTCCAACACATTGAGCCCAACTGTCTCACCTAAATTCTGTTCAAGAACACTGTGTACTTTGGAGGCAAAGTCTTTAAATAACTGATCCTGTACGATGGAATCAGAACCAGCCATTGGTTGGATTACAATAATTGTCGTTTTGTTGGGATCAAGTGAGGATTTATACTTTGGAATTACCACACTGAGAACGACTTTATAGCCATTGCTATCATCGCCCTTTTCAACGTAGGCCCATGACCTTATCAGTCCAGATGTTTCGCTTTGCACAGCGTTAGTCGAAGCAGAAGTCTCAACTGCAACCCCATAACTGCCGCTGTCACCGGATACACTGGCAGACAAAACACTTTCAGTGACGCTGGATTGGGATGCGAATTTCTCACCGAACACCTGCGAAACAGCACTCTTGAGAGCCTCGTTAGTAGCGGACTTTAGATCAATACCCCGGCCCTCGACCTCAAGAGAGATCAACTCAACACCCGGCGTTGATTTACCTGAACTCTTCACAGCCTTACTGCCTGAAGCTGCGCTTGTTGTTGCCTGCGACGATTGCTCAGGACCAGCGCTGGGATTGGTCATTGCCTCCTTAGCATCAGCTGCGCCTGCGGACAGTGCTGGTTTCCACCCCAACTGGACTAAGAGGTACTTGCCCTCGGTGTCGACACATTCATCTAATTTAGCTATTCCCGACAATGTTGCTTGAGAATTCTGACGCATAACATTGAGAGTGCTAGATAGCTCTAATGCAGATCCAGAGGTTCCGCTATCATCGGTCACCGACGATGTCTCAACTAAATCGGTGGCGACAGTTTCGGCATCAAAGTCACTTTTCAAAAACTCGGCAAAAGCGCGCCTAGCGTCCAACTCAGCCTTTCGTCGTGCATTGGCAATCAAGCTGCGTTTAGGCGTTATAAATGATGACTCGCCGTACATTAGGATCGCCCGCACTTTACCATTCTCATCAAAGCGAGGTACTACACCACCAAAGGCTTCCGCATCTGCTTCAAATTCAGCACAGGAGGACGCCATTGCGAGGGAGCTAAAAGAACCTAACGACAGCGTCAAACCAATCACGCTGGCGTAGCGCACAACCTTAACAATCTTCATAGTTATGACCTATCTACATATCGAAGGCGAGTTCACTGGTGTCAGGTGTTGCTACACCTTTTGTATTCATTAGCGAAAACAACTCTGTACCCTGCTTTACTGAATTTACTGTTAGCTTAATAATCGCGGGGCCAACGTTGGGAATGTTTTTTGCCGCTGAAATGGCACTTCTTCCATCACTAAACTTTGGGGCACCTAGGTCCGATGCAGTAGAGATCGTCTCTTTGATGATGGTGGCTGTTTTAATCGTCGATAAGAGCGACGGCAGGTACTTGGCGGCCGCTGCTCCAAGAGCTGCTGTCTGCTCCGCAGTTAAACTTTCCGCCGAAGAGAGCTTTTCTTTAACCAGTTCATTAGTACTTGCTGATTTCTCACCTATTGCGCCAAGATCGGAAGAACCCAAGGCATCACCTTTTTCTTCGATTTTGTTCGCTTCAGCTCGCATGACCGCCGCTTGACTCTGCAAGCCTAAGGCATCAGCGATGTCGGCAGACAGCAGTGTTTGAACCTGTAAGTCTCGGGCAATATCCGCTCTCGCAGATTGAAAGTTGGAGGCAACCTGTTTCCAGCTCTGTCCGCCAGACGATGCAGTAGACTTACTGCCGCCGCCGGGGATTTTATCGGAGAAACTAGAGAATTGAGCGTTCGCTGAAGAAGCCGCCAGGGTAAATAGGAAAATCCAAACTGCATTCATAAATTGAGTCTTTTTCATTTCAATAACCTTAATTGATGTTTTTATTTTTATTTTTTATTTTTTATTTTTTAAATGTCGTGAGACTTTGGCCTCTGACTACCTCAAGCCTTTTTGCTGCAACTGCGAAATAACCGTATCCATGGCCTGCTTAACCGCTTCATTATATGCATTGGTTTCCGCTACCGAAGCGCTCCCTCGATCCTGCCCATAAACCACTTGAGGGCGCACAGAGGCAACAGTCTTGGCACGCCCGTCATCTAAGCTCCAAACCTTAAATGAAACGGTCGCAGGCACTCGAATAGTACCGCGAGCAGGGTCATTTTGAGGCGTTCCGATATCAATTGTTCCCATACCCAAAAACGTCCAGCCAGCATCCATCGCTGCGACCTGAAACTGCTTGCGCATTCGTGAAGGCATACGTCCTGAACTGCGCATATCATCCACAACTTCATCAAGGAATGGCACATCATCCAGATCAGATACATCCATGGGTTCAAAGCCGGCATCGCTCAAATATTCCATCACTGCACCAGCAACTTCCTCGCTGATGTCAATACTAGGTTCATATTGAACGCTATCGCGTTTCTGTTCTCGGCTGCCGCCACTCTTAGACACACGAAGTGATTTCTCACGAGAGGACTCTAGGCTGCTTTCACCATCAGAGGCGCTTGTTTCTTCGAGGGACGCCAAGTTATCTGTTTCACTTACTGACACCCTCTTTTCGTCATAGGCCTTTCTGCTAGTTTCTACACGGGCAATAAACATCGCACCAAAATCACTGCTTACGCCACTACCCTGAGTTCCAGCCTCAGAGTTGTCGGCCAAATAAACATCGAGAGCTATCGGACTAATTTGCGCCATCACCGCAACTTTATATTGCTTTGTGTCTTTATCTCGCTTTTCCTGCTGTATCACCGTCTCGACAACATATCTGTCGATATCAGACACCATTTCAACAAACCCACCCTGCAACATGCGCTGCTTCGCCATGGGTAGCGACGAAATATATTTTTTTAAAGCGACTTCTTTTGCGTTTTTTAATGCCGCCTCACGCGCTTTAGACTTGTTAAAACTCGAATATTTATGGCTGCCAAGTGATTTAACTTGAACCAAATCTTGACCCCAGGTTGGAAGTGCAAAAATCAAACTCAGCACCAAGACACTTTGTTTTATTAACATACGGACTGACATATATACCCCTTAATTTACCAACTGCTATCCAGCGCAGATTTCCACGCTTTAATAAATTGTTTGTGTAAACCCTTTGACTTAGGTGCAGATCGCTTTAAAAATTCTTTATCAGGCTTCGCGCTCAAACTTGCCGAAGACTCTTTTAAAAGACTGAATAATGACTGCGTAAAATAGTAGGTCCTATCAAGCTGCTTGTCCGCAGAAATCACGCCACAACTCCTTTTTGTTCTGGTTAAAGGAGCTTCTAAAATTGTGTCAAATGGACCATTTAAACGAAACCTAAGCTTTACCGCATGACAATTGGTTTTTTGTTTTCGGTCCACTTTAACAATCTCTTTAAACTTGACGATATCAACACTGAACTCATAGGCCACCTCAGCAGGCAACTTTATCACTTTCGATCCACTGGCAAATGTGGCCGCAAATTCGCCCGTCAAATGATCTCCGGGAATACTGGGCACTAAGGGACCATTGGTCGCGTCAACGATATAAGCTTCAAGCTGTCGCGCGACCTGAGTTTTCCATGCATTGACATCTAAATTGGGGTCTAGCTGTGCAAGAGCTTCCGGAACAACATTGATCGAAGCCACTCGCGCATATTTTTCAGAGAAACTAAATGGAGAGCTATTAATCGCTCTTTTGAAAAGTTCATCAAATAGATTAACGCCACCGAAAGTCGGATTGAGCAAGCGCGAAAACCCCTGACTTACCGTATCTTTATTGGCTATAGATGGAAGGGTGTCCGTGTATTGGACAACCACTGGTTTGGCCGACACTAGACGACCAGAACCAACCTCAAAGAAGACTAAGGACGCATAGATCCGATACACATGGATGTAGTTGACCTTGCTGTTGGTAATATCTTTAACAACCGATAACGACTCGCCGGTGATCATTGGCGTCATAATGACCGCCTCGATTTGATCTGGAGAAATTAAATCCATTGATAGATTAAAAGCTGAGAACTCTGCTTCTAAGACTCCGTTTAACGCCCATGAGTCTAAGTTCGAGTCAACACAATCGCTGCTTCCTCGACATAAAAATTTTGCCACATTGGGAAATAGAGCTTGGCGGTCATCCCAAGATGCGAAAGAGACACCTCCCCAGTAGACGGTGGAAGCAGAGGCAGGCAAGGCAAACAAGCCTAGAAGCGTTAAAAGAACCAGCTTACAACCAATATGGTGATTAATTATTTTTATATTCATTTGTTGTTATAGCTCGAGCGCGGAAGCCCTAAATATCGCAACGTTGGCAATTTATGCTTGAGCTATCATGACCTTTTTTTATTCTTATTTTTATTTATTACCTGATATATTATTACGTACGTTTACTGGATATACTTCAAGTAACTTTTCGTAAGTGTGCCATGAACACTATCAGGGTACAACCGCATAAAGTTCAAATACCCTTTCATGCCAGTAGGAAGACCACAGATTTTCGTTAGTAATTCCCAGCAACTTAGGTAACCATAGGCCTCGGAGTCCCACAAATAACCCGTCAACTAAAAAATTTCAGTCACTGTCTGCGGCAGCGATTACATTTCATAGCGATGCAATCCGGAAGAGCTAAGCGAGCTTAACCGTTCTGGGTACATACCCAAAAAATCCTCAAGCCGGGTATCTTTGAGCGGTTTATGGTCGGCTGCTCCAATCACCGAGGGCACCCTGTACAAAACGTCGACGTTATAGATAAACAACTATGGCGGCCTGCTGATTAGTTGGGATCGACTGCTTGGCACCTGTGATTGGCGCAGCGGTTAAAGGTAGTGCCTATACCCAATCGTTGGAGCACGCTCGTCTGCTAACCTTAGCGGCAATACTGTGGATCAGCTATTCAGCAGAGTTAATCAGTTCAGACTGGTTGGGCTGGGGAGTTGCCTATTTAATAGCCAATGGCATTGTGATGTGGGTTGGCGTCAATGGAAATCGGGGTACTGTGAATAAGGCTGCGCAAAATCCCGGGTAGGGTTTTGCGCCCTGTATCTGCCCTCTTATGTACCCTCTCGCTGGCGTTCCTGCCAGTTTTCATCCACATATACTGGCACCCCTAAAGAAGGCAACAGCGTCGCTCCCTTGACCATATCTGCGCCGCGCTCAGCCAGCATCATGGTCGGTGCATTGAGATTGCCATTGGGAATTGTTGGAAACACTGAGGCGTCGATAACGCGGAGATTTGCAATCCCCTGTACACGCAGCTCTGCATCCACCACCGCCAGTTTATCAACACCTATCTTGCAGGTGCCGCAGGGATGATAGGCACTGTCTACAGAGGCTCTCACAAAGGCATCAATCTGTTCGTCGGTCTGCACCTCGGCGCTGGGCTGAATAACTTCACCACGAAATGCATCCATCGCCGGCTGACGCATAATCTCGCGGGTCAAATGCACACAGTCACGAAA
>Ga0075467_10002599_pt1 | contig 14233 bp, 12 predicted proteins | sample DEB08_DNA_9_FD_75067 | JGI IMG/M metagenome (GOLD analysis project Ga0075467, IMG submission 75067) | Aqueous microbial communities from the Delaware River and Bay under freshwater to marine salinity gradient to study organic matter... | ecosystem: Environmental > Aquatic > Marine > Coastal ...
ACGAGTTATTTACAATTGTGGAAAAACGAAAAGCAATTACCTATCCATTCTGATTTTTATGATAATTGCCGATATTAAAGTTAAGATACCAATAATTAGTAAAGACAGCTCAATGTCAAAGAATTTTGAAATTATAATAGTGAAAATAGCACCAAAAGCATATCCAGAATCTCTCCAAAATCGAAATATTCCAATACTCTGCGCTCTTTGTGATGGACTTGTATAGTCTGCCATTGCTGATAAAAACGTTGGGTAAACAATAGCTGTTCCTAAACCTAGCAAAACTGCCAAGCTGATAAATGATGCCATTGAGGACACATAATACATTAAGATTAAAGCTACTGCTTGAATTGACATTCCCACAGTAAGCATCATTTTTTTATTATAATGATCTGATAATTTACCAGTAACTAATTGGCCAATTCCCCATACTGCAGGATAGATAGCAACAATGATTGCTATATCTTTAATTGTGAATACTCTGCTAGCTAGGATTATTGGTAAAACACCCCAAATCATGCCATCGTTTAAATTGTTTACAAAACCTGCTTGTGAAATGGAACCTAAGTTGTTATTCTTCCATGTGGTTTCCCAAAAAATATTTTTCAAGGGTTTTATATCACTTGTTTTTTCTTCAATATTTACATGTTGAATAGTGTCTTTAATAAAGAAAATACTTAACAATAACCCTATAAATACAAATACAACACCTTGATAAAAAGGATAAGGTCTTATGCCATATTCAGAAGCTATCCAACCTGTTGAAAAGGCCACCACGGCAACAGAGAAATAACCAAAAGACTCATTGAGACCCATAGCAAGACCGCGTTGACGTTTGCCAACCAAATCAATTTTCATAACTACAGTACTAGACCATGTTAAGCCTTGATTGATTCCCAATAAAACATTGGCGAAAATAACCCAATTCCAATCATTAGTATAAATGAGAATAAATGGAATAGGTATGGCTACTATCCATCCAATTATCAACAGATTTTTTCGTCCAATACGATTTGCAAATGTTCCTGTAAAATAGTTGGTAATAGCTTTTACAAAACCAAACACAATGATGAAGGATAATATTATGGAAGGTGAAAATATACGAAACTCCTCTTCTGCAAATTTTGGTAAAATGGTGCGCTCTAAACCAACCATTCCACCAACAAATGCATTTACTATGAGAAGTAATACAAATTGTTGCCAGTTTTCTTTTAAACCTAGTTTCGGATTTTGTGTTGTCATATACAAAGTCAAAACTAGATAATATTAATTATTAATGTGCTAAAAACTCATAAACATCATATAAAAATTTAAATCTATAGTCGCTCTAAAACTCATAACATTTGCTTTTTCAGTACTTTGTATTTACATTGTATCAGTAAAATCATTAGATTTTCTACTAATTACTAACTAAAAACTAATCAAAATGTCAAACACAAACAAACCAACTACAGTATTTTGGATTATTGGAATAATAGCTTTAATATGGAATATACTAGGTGTTGGAGCTTATTTAGCTCAAACCTATATGACTGATGAAGCATTGGCTTTATTACCTGAAGGTGATCAAAATTTTTATAATGATCTACCAGCGTGGGTAACAGGTGCTTTTGCTATTGCAGTTTTTGCAGGGTTATTAGGTTGTATTGCCTTACTTATGCGAAAAAAGGTTGCAATTATGCTATTTACACTGTCACTACTCGGTGTTTTAGTGCAACAATTCTATAGTTTCTTTATACAAGATTTTGTTGAATTAACTGGGACTAGAATAATTGGACCACTTTTATTGATCATTATTGCCTTTTTCTTAATGTGGTATGCCAAAGCTCAAAAAGCGAGTGGTGTACTTTCATAATAACTTTCTAACTAAAAACTAACTAAAATGTCAAACACAAATAAACCAAACATTGCATTCTGGATTATTGGAATCATAGCTCTTCTTTGGAATCTCATGGGAGTTGCTAATTATTTAGGGCAAGCATTTAAACTAGATGCGATTATGTCTGGAATGACAGAAGATCAAATAGGACTTATTGAAAACTTACCAGCGTGGATGACAGCTTTGTTTGCCATTGCTGTTTTTTCTGGTCTTATTGGTAGTGTGATTTTTCTAATGCGCAGAAAAATTGCTGTTTCATTATTCGCTTTATCTTTTTTAACAGCTACTATTCAACAATTGTACTGGCTATTTGGAACCAATATGACTGAAGTTTTTGCTGAGTCACAACCATATCTAATGCCAATTATAGTCATTGTCTTTTGTATTTTTTTAGTATGGTATTCTAAAGAACAGCGAAAAAAAGGAGTATTAGTATAAAATAAAAAAGCCTGAACAATTAGTTCAGGCTTTTTTTTATACAATTTCTAATGGTTAGTTCTTAATTAAACCTTGGCCTTCAATCCAAGGTGCTCCAGTTTTCTTTAAATCACTTTCAAGACTTGGTAATGTTGAATTTACAATAGGTAACAGTTTAGCTTTTACTTTTTTAAGCTGGCTTTGAACACGACTTAATAGCCCTTTATGCTCTTCTGTTGGACCGTATGTGTTCCCTAAGGCACTTCGAGCCAATGAATTTCCATCACTTGCCGTTGGATTTGAGCGCTCACCTATTTCATCTTTTATAGTATCTCCATGAAGCTCTTTATCAATATCTAATAATGCAATTTTGGTATCATTTAATCTCTTAAGTAAATCATCTGAAGGAGATGTTGCTTTATCCAATGCTCTTAACATAGCACCCACTGTTTGTTGACTGTTTGATAAAGCAATATTTGTAGCAGTTAAATCTTGTTGGAATGCAAAAGCAGCTTCTCTGAAATCATCCATTTCTTTGAAGGATTTTCTAGGAAGAGTTCCTTCAAACAATGGTTCAACTCTAAATGATTCTGGTCCTTGTAATACAGTATTTATGCCATCTATGCGCTTTACCAAAGTAACTGTATAATTTCCAGGTGTAGCCATTACTCCACCTCCTCTAAAACCACCACGACCTCTTGGAGCTTCTAATCGCTCACCACTTTTATTTGGATAGGTTAAATTCCAACTGACACGATTAAAGCCTTTATTGTTTGTACCATTAACAGTATTTATAACATTGCCATTTGAATCTTTAATAATTAACATTATTGATGGTCCATCTTGTCTGCTTTCATCCTCAAGTGCATCCCAACCTGGAAATTTAGCATCACCCTTTCTTTCGCTTTCTTTTCTTATGTCTTTTTTCGACTTGATCTTGTCTGCCATAAAATAAGTAAAGTTTGCACCAAAATCAGGGTTTTTTGCTATCCACTCTGCATCTCCTTGACTACCAACTCTACTAGATTGCAGATACCAATTTGCAGTTTTTATTGGAAATAATGTTGCCTCAGCATTTGCTATGTTGTTATTGAAATTTCTAATTGGGGTAATATCATCTAAAATAAATATACCACGCCCAAAAGATCCAGCAACCAAATCGTTTTCTCTACGTTGAATTGTTATATCTCGAATTGGAATTGTTGGCATGCCACTTTTTAATTCAATCCAATTATCCCCTCCATTATTTGTAAAGTAAACACCAAATTCTGTAGCAGCAAATAATAAATCTTTCTTTACATGATCTTGTACCAATCTCCATATTAATAATTTATTTGGCAAATCACCATTAATCAAAGTCCAAGTTTTTCCTTTATCGCTACTCTTAATAATGTACGGTTTATAGTCACCATATTTATGATTATCCAAAGCTGCATAAACAACATTAGCATCAAAGAGGTCTGCACGAACATCATTCACAAAAGGTGTAGAAGGCAGTCCTTTTATAGTATTCAAAGTAAATTTTCTCCAATTAGCACCTCCATCTTCTGTTACTTGAATAAGACCATCGTCAGTTCCTGCATAAATCAAACCTTCCTGCTTAGGTGATTCTGCTAATGAGGTAATTGTATTGTAATTTGACATTGCTCCAACATCCCAAGCGTTATCCCAGCTTTGAGATTTATCATAATATGGGAAAGTCATTCTTTCTTGATTCAGCGTTAAATCTTTTGAAATAGGATTCCAACCATCTCCTCTATTTTCTGATTTCCAAACACGTTGTGAAGCAAAGTATAATCGCTTAGGATTATGTGGACTTACTAAAATTGGAGCATCCCAATTAAAACGCTCATAAGGATCTCCTTCTCTAGCTTGTGGCTGAATAAAAACAGTTTCTCTTGTTTTATTGTCTATTCTCCATAATGCTCCTTGTTGAAATTCTCCATAACTGATGTCTGGATTTCCAGGTTCTGTTGCTGTTTGAGCACCATCTGCGCCAAGTGTTTTCCACCAATCTGCACTTGCTATACCATCAGAGCTTATTGTCTGTGAAGGACCTCCATGTGATCCGTTATCTTGAGTTCCTCCATATACATTATAAAAAGGTTCAGCATCATCAACAGCAATTTTAAAGTATTGGGTTATTGGTAAATTTCGTACATATTTCCAGCTATTTGTACCATCAAAACTCTCGTATAAACCACCATCAGTTCCAATTAATAAATAATTAGGATCTGAATTTTTAAAAACCAATGCATGGCTATCACTATGCTGATTTGATCTACTCATATTTGTGAAGGTTTTTCCATGATCTGTTGAGACCATTGCACTATTATTCATGAAATAAATTGTTCCTTCATAATGTGGTGAAGCAATAATTTCTTGGTAATAATGAGGTCCTGTTCCTCCTGAAACAGCATCTGATTGTTTGGTCCAAGATTCACCTCCATTTGTTGACATATAAAAACCACCTTTTGTTCTATCAAGTTCAAGCGCTGCATAAATAACATCAGAATTAAAAGGAGACATTGCTAATCCTGTTTTACCAAGATTTGATCCAGGAATTCCATTTTTAAGTGCTCTCCAAGTTTCTCCACCATCTGTACTTTTATGCAATCCAGATCCAGGTCCACCACCTAAATAACCAGCCACTGTTCTGTGTCTTTGCCAAGTTGCAGCATATAAAACATCTGGATTAGAAGGATCAATTAGCATATCTGTTGCTCCAACCCATTCCGCATCTCCTAAAGTACGTTTCCAAGTTTTTCCGCCATCTGAAGTTTTAAAAACACCACGATCTCCACCTTTACTCCAAAGTGGTCCTTGAGAAGCTACCCAAACAATATCCGAATTTTCTGGATGCACAATAATTTTGGATAGATGCTCAGAGTTATCCAATCCCATGTTCTTCCAAGTCTTTCCATCGTTATGACTTACATAAATACCATCACCAAAACCTGCATGACGACCTCCAACATTTTCACCTGTTCCTATCCAAATTGTAGAAGGATTATTAGGATCAATCGTAACACAGCCAATAGAATATACCTTTTCATTGTCAAATATTGGATTCCAAGTTGTTCCAGAATTCATCGTTTTCCAGACACCTCCAGAACCTACAGCTACATACCAAATGTTTTCATTTTCTGGATGAATGGCAATATCTGCTATTCTCCCTGAGGTCATAGCTGGACCAATATTTCTAAATTTTAATCCGTTAAAAGGGTTTGAAGATTTTTCTTGGGCACTTAAATTAAAAGTTAAGCAAAATGCGAATGCACAGAGCATAACAAACTTGAAAATAGTTTTCATTTTGTAGTTGGTTTTTAGTTGATTAATTGGTTAAATTAAATAAAAATATAGAGCAGATTATAAAATTACAAAAAATGAAATTGAATTATACACTCTTTAAGGTATCCTTTTTGAGATTAACTTTCTATTAACATTTTAAATTCAATTAATTATGAGACACTCAAAAGAAGCTCCATCAGTAAATGCTGGATCAATAGCAGATATTGCCTTTTTCCTCCTCATCTTTATTCTAGTAACAGCAGTAATCCCAAATGATCAGGGAATCAAAAGGAAATTATCACGGATTTGTCCTCCAGGAGAAGATTGTAATTTAGTAATTAAAGAAAGAAACATTCTCAGAATTACTATTAATGCTAAACAGGAAATCATGGTTAATGATGACGTTGTTTCAATTGGAAGCATTAAAGAGCTTTCCAAAACATTCTTAGATAACACTTGTGATTATTGCCTTGGTAACGGCTTATTACAATCATCTGCAAACCCCTAGTATAGCGGTAATTTCGTTAAAATCTGACAATGAAACAAGCTATAATTTGTTTATTCAGGCTCAAGATGAACTCACAAAAGCTTACTATGAACTGAAAGCAAAGCATGCAAAACAAAAATTTGGCAAAGCACTAGATGCATTGACCACTAAAGAAATAAATATCGTTCGCGATGCTTATCCCTTTTTGGTATCTGAAGCGACAACCAATTAAAAAAGAAAAGCCTGGAAAATTTTCCAGGCTTTTTATTTATTTCATTTTGTTGAATTCCAAATCTAATAGGAATGCATATGATAGTGCTGTACGTTTATAGCGCTCAAATCTTCCAGAAGCACCTCCATGTCCAGATTCCATATTACAATCCATGATAAGTAAATTATCATCTGTTTTCAATTCACGCAATTTAGCAACCCATTTTGCAGGCTCCCAATATTGTACTTGACTATCCCAATAACCTGTAGTAACCAACATATTTGGATAATCTTTAGCTTCAACATTATCATAAGGAGAATAAGACTTCATATAATCGTAATACTCTTTTTTTCTAGGATCTCCCCATTCATCCCACTCAAATGTTGTTAATGGAATCGTTTCATCAATCATAGTTGACACCACGTCTACAAATGGTACTGCTGCTACTACTCCATTCCAAAGTTCTGGTTTCATATTTACAACTGCTCCCATAAGTAAACCACCAGCACTTCCACCTTGAGCATATAAATGCTCACTACTTGTATAGCCTTCTTTAACTAAAAACTCACCTGAATCTATAAAATCTGTAAACGTATTTTTCTTATTTAAGAGCTTACCATCTTCATACCAATCTCTCCCCATTTCTTGTCCTCCACGAATATGAGCAATTGCAAAGACAAATCCTCTGTCTAATAAACTTAATCTGCTGGAGCTAAATGTTGCTTCTGTACTACTGCCATAAGATCCATATGAATATAGAAGCAATGGTGTGCTGCTGCTTTTAACTGTTCCTTTTTTATACACAAGCGAAATAGGAACTTTTACACCATCTCTGGCTGTTGCATATAATCTTTCAGATACATAATTATCTGGAGAAAAATTATCATCAAGCACTTCTTCTTGTTTTAATAACACTTGTTCTTTCGTATCCATGTTATAGTCATAAGTACTGCTTGGTGTTGTAAGTGATGTATAACCATAACGCAATATGTTTGTGTCAAAATCTAGATTAGAAGTGGTATATACCAAATATGCTGGGTCATTAAAAGTCATTTTATGTTCTCCACCTTTCCAATTAATAATTCTAATGCCTCTTAGTCCGTTTTCGCGTTCTTGAACTACAAGATGATTACTAAAAAGGTCGAAATCTTGAAGGTAAACATTGTCTCTATGCGATATAACATCGACCCAATTTTCCTTTGTTGTAGCGTTAACAGGTGTTTTTACCAAACGAAAGTTTTTTGCATCCAGATTTGTTCTAATATAAAAGTGATCACCAAAGTGGTCTATAGAATACTCCAGATTTTTCTCTCTTGGTTGTATAATCTTCCATTTACCATTAGGAGTATTAGCATCTAAAACTCTGAATTCTGTTGATAATGTTTGAGAACTATATATAGCCAAATAAGCCTTTGACTTAGTTTTACCAACACCAATATTAAAAGTCTCATCCTTTTCATCAAAAACTAATACATCATCAGATTGATTTGTTCCCAGAACATGCTTAAAAACTTTATTTGCTCTTAATGTTTCAGGATCCTTAGTTGTGTAGAATACCGTTTTATTATCATTTGCCCATGTTGCGCTTCCACTAGTATTGCTTAAATTATCTGAAAGGATTTCTCCAGTCTCCAAATTCTTAAAAGAAATATTGTAGCGTCGTCTCGAAACAGTATCAATGGCAAAAGCCATTAATTTATTATTCTCGCTTATTGTTTGATTTCCAATACCATAATACGCGTAGCCTTGTGCCATTTCTGGTCCATTAAATATAATTTCTTCTTTCCCATCACCATCAATTTTTTTTCTACAATACAGTGCATAATCACCACCTTCTTCAAAACGTGTGTAGTATAAATAGCCATTGTCTTTTACAGGCACAGATTGGTCATCTTTTTTAATTCGACTAACCATTTCATTATATAAAGTATTCTGAAGATCATCTGTGTGACCCATTGATTTTTCTAAATACTCATTTTCTTCATTCAAATAATCCAGAACATCTTGGGTTTGAGCATCTGGAGTTTCTGCATTTTTTTGTTCATCACTTAATCGCATCCAAAAATAATTATCAACTCTAGTATCATCGTGAAGTGTTAATTCTTTTGGTGATTTTTTAGCAACAGGAGTATCTGATAATGGAAGTTTATTAGTTTCCTTTTCTGATTTACAGCCAATTATTAATAGTGTAAGTAGTAACGGAATAAAAAATTGTTTTTTCATTTTGACCTTTATTTTGGTTGTTGTTTTAGTGAGTTAAAGAAACAAAAAATATATAAGATTTCTATATGTAATCCGTTAATTTTCAGCATCACTAAAAACCACTTGTAGATATATTAATACAACAATATTTAATTGTTATATTTGATTCTTCAACTAACTAATAAAAATTCTAATGAAATCAATTACTAATTTGAAACAAGTTGTTAGCACTAGTAAACTTTCTAAACTTGTTTTTTTATGTCTTATTTTGACACTTTCGTCATGTAAAAAAGAGGAAGAAAAACCAATGACTGAAGATCAACTTATTGCGAAAGCAAAAGAAATTCATGAACGTGTTATTACACTGGATACACATTGTGATATTAATGTGAATAATTTTACGGATTCTATAAACTATACGCAAGAATTAGATAACCAAGTGAACCTTCCAAAAATGAAAAAAGGAGGATTAGATGTAGCATGGTTTATTGTGTACACTGGACAAGATACACTTACAGATGAAGGTTACCAACAGGCTTACGAGAATGCGATGTCTAAATTTGAAGCCATACATAAGCTCGTTGAAGACATTGCTCCAACCGAGATTGAATTAGCTTTAACCTCTGATGATGTAAGAAGAATTGATGCTACAGGTAAAAAGGTAGCTATGATTGGTATTGAAAATGGTTATCCAGTAGGAATGGATATTAATAACGTAAAGCAATTCTATGATTTGGGTGGTCGCTATATGTCGTTAGCACATAATGGTCATAGTCAATTAAGTGATAGTAATACTGGAGAAGGAGATGATGTTTGGTTGCATAATGGACTAAGTGATTTAGGAAAGGAAGTTATTAAAGAAATGAATAAATGGGGAATGATGATTGATATCTCGCATCCTTCAAAAGAAGCTATGAAACAAATGATAGCATTAACTCAGGCTCCAATTATTGCCTCACACTCTTCGGCAAGAGCTTTGTGTGATCATAGTAGAAATTTAGATGATGAGCAATTAGAGTGGCTTAAAGAAAATCGTGGTGTTGTACAAACTGTGGCATTTAAAAGTTATGTAAATACTGAAAAAAATAATGCCCGTAGTGAAAAGTTAAGTGAAATTCAAAAGCAAGTTGCAGATTCATTAGGCGTAAAATGGCTTTCTAGTAGAGCTGAATTTAGAGCTTTAAAAGGCGAAGAACGTGAAGCTTATATGAAAGTGAGAACTCAAGTTTCAGATATTGCAGATGCAAAAATAGAAAGCATGGATGATTTTCCAGAAGCTGTTAATGTATCTGACTTTGTTAATCATATAGATTATTTAGTAGAAAAAATAGGACTTGACCATGTTGGAATCAGTAGTGATTTTGATGGTGGTGGTGGTGTTGAAGGCTGGAATGATGCTAGCGAGACGTTTAATGTAACACTTGAACTAGTGCGTCGTGGTTATACTGAAGCTCAAATTAGCCAGCTATGGAGTGGAAACCTTTTAAGAGTGCTTGATGAAGTACAAGCAGTTGCTAAAAAAATACAAGCTGAATAATTTAATTATAGAACAAAACAAAAAAGCCAGCTAAAAGCTGGCTTTTTTGTTTACGAAACTTTGATACTTTTTAAAGGTTTCTTTTTAGCTTCTTCTCTTTTTGGAAGATTCACTTTAAGAATACCATCATCATATTTTGCAGAAATTTTGTCAGTTTCTACAGAATCAGGAAGTGCAAACGTTCTTTTAAATGAAGAATATCCAAACTCTCTTCTAGTATAATTTTCATTTTCAACATCTTCATATTCAGATTTAATTTCAGCAGAGATAGATAATAATTTATTATCTATGTTGATATCAAAATCTGATTTTTTCAATCCAGGAACAGCCATTTCTACAATATAGTCATTTGCAGTGTCAATTAAATTTACAGCTGGTAGTGTAATACCTGTGTTGAAGTTAGACATAAATTCTGTTCCAAAATTCTTGTTGATTACATCATCAATCCAAGATGGAAATGTAGGTAACATGTTAAAACCTAATGAAGTAGTTTTAGAATTACCGTTTTTTGTTGTTGGGATTAAACCACTCATAATTAATAAATTTTAAGTTAAACATTAATTTAAATAATGTTCAACAAAAAAAATACCATCCTAAAAAAACTGAAAAAATTTCAGGTAATCTGACATTTTTTCAGACTAATACTTTAAGAATAAGAAGTTTAAAAATTAATCTAGTATCTATAAAGCTTAAGAAGTTCTTCTTCAAAGCGTTGTTTAGGCAAATATTGTTCTTCAAGCTGATCAATAAAAGGGATTGGTGTTTCTAAGCTTGCCACACGTTTTACAGGAGCATCTAAACACTCAAAGCATTCTTCCATTATCATAGCAGATATATCAGAGGCAATACCTCCAAAAAGTGAATCTTCTTGAAGTATAATTACCTTCCCTGTTTTTTTAACTGAATTTAAAATAGCTTCAGTATCTAATGGACATAATGATCTTAAATCAATCAAATCTGCTTTGATCTCTGGATGTTTATCTAAAGTTTCTAAAGCCCAATGTACTGCTGCTCCATAAGAAACAATAGTCACATCATTACCTTCTTTTATAAGGGATGCTTTACCAAACGGAATTGTATAATAATCAATTGGTACTTCTTGTCTAATACTTCTGTACAATGCTTTATGTTCAAAATACAATACTGGATTAGGGTCGTTAATAGCAGTTGCTAGTAAGCCTTTGGCATCATATGGAAATGCTGGATAAACCACTTTTAACCCTGGTGTTTTGGTAAACCAAGCTTCATTTGTTTGAGAATGAAAAGGTCCAGCAGCAACTCCACCTCCACAAGGCATTCTAAGTACAACATCAGCATTTTGATTCCATCGATAATTTGATTTTGCTAAATAATTTACAACAGGATTAAAGCCAGAAGTCACAAAATCTGCAAATTGCATTTCTACAACACTTTTTATACCAGCAATAGACAATCCCATTCCAGCCTCAACAATTGCAGATTCACAAATAGGTGTATTTCTAACTCGCTCTTTGCCAAACGCCTTAACAAATCCTTCAGTAATTTTAAAAACACCACCATAATCTGCGACATCTTGTCCCATAATAACGAGGTCCTTATGTTTTCGCATAGATTGTTTTAAACCTTCGGAAATAGCATCTACAAAACGAATCTCTTTTGTTTTACCAACTGGACTAATCTCTTGATATTTAAACTCTTTATACACATCATTTAACTCAGTAGTTAAATTAGGAATTATTATTGGTTCAGCTCCAGCTTTATCAAGATTATCATTTATTTCATGAATAATTTCTTGTTTAAATGCAACTTCAGTTTTTTCATTTAAAACGCCCAATTCTTTTAAATACGCTTGAAAATTTACAACAGGGTCTTTCTTTGCCCAAAGTTCCATTAAATCTTGTGGTACATATTTGGTGCCACTTGCTTCTTCATGGCCACGCATTCTAAACGTCTTGAATTCAATTAAAATAGGTCGTGGTCTTTTTCTAATGCTAGCTGCTAATTTTGATACTTTATCATAAACTTCAATAATGTTGTTTCCATCAATAATAAAAGATTCCATACCATAACCCTTACCTCTATCAGCAATGTGCTTACAGTTGTATTGTTCAGATGTTGGTGTAGATAACCCATAACCATTATTTTCAACACAGAAAAGAACAGGTAAGTTCCAAACAGAAGCTACATTTAATGCCTCATGGAAATCTCCTTCACTTGTCCCGCCTTCCCCAGTAAATACAGCTGTTACTTGATTGTTTTTTTTAAGCAAATTGGCCAATGCAATACCATCTGCAACACCAAGTTGTGGTCCTAAATGAGAAATCATTCCAACAATATTGTACTCTTGAGTTCCGAAGTGAAAAGATCTATCTCTTCCTTTGGTAAATCCTGGCGTTTTTCCTTGCCATTGGCAAAACAGTCTAAACAATGGAATTTCTCGTGTTGTAAAGACACCAAGATTTCTATGCATAGGTAAGATGTACTCTTCTTTATTTAGTGCCATTGTAACACCTACAGAAATCGCTTCTTGACCAATACCAGAAAACCATTTTGATACTTTTCCTTGTCTTAAAAGAATTAGCATTTTTTCCTCAATCATTCGAGGTTTTAACATATTTTTATATAAGCTTAGTAATGTAGCTTTGTCTAAACTCTTTTTATCGTAGGATATTTCAGCTTTTAATTTACTAGTCACGTTCATGTTTTTTCTTTGGTAATTCAAAAATAGCAAAATTAAATTACAGACTAATTACTTTTATCATATTATAGATTAAGCATACATAAATAGCGTCAATTTTCGTTATATTTGTTGTTCTACGTGATTTAAAAAGTATTATAATGAATAAAATTCCAAGTGTAAATCTTAAAGATTTTCTATCAGAAGATCCAAATAAAAAGAATCAGTTTATTAATGACATTGGAAAAGCCTATGAAGATATTGGTTTTGTAGCGTTAAAAGGACATTTTTTAGATGATGCTCTAGTTGACAACCTTTATAAGGAAATTAAAAACTTTTTCACTTTACCTGTTGAAACAAAACGTAAATACGAGATTCCAGGAATTGGCGGACAGCGTGGCTATGTGTCTTTTGGTAAAGAAAGTGCTAAAGGGAAAAAAGAAGGTGATTTGAAAGAGTTTTGGCATTTTGGACAATATGTTGAAAATAATCCTGAGTTAGAAAAGGAATATCCTGCAAACGTTGATGTTAAAGAACTTCCTGCTTTTAATGAAATTGGCAAAGAAACTTATAGAATGCTTGAGAAAACAGCTAAATATGTGTTGCGTTCTTTAGCCTTGCATTTAAATTTAGAAGAAACTTATTTTGATAATTATATTCATAATGGAAATAGTATTCTAAGACCAATTCATTATCCGCCAATTTTAGATGAGCCAAAAAACGCAGTGAGAGCTGCTGCTCATGGCGATATTAATTTAATTACATTGTTAATGGGAGCTCAAGGTCGTGGACTTCAAGTACAAAATCATAAAGGTGAATGGATAGATGCTATTGCAGAACCTGATGAACTTATGATAAATGTTGGTGATATGCTTTCAAGACATACCAACAATAAATTAAAATCAACCATACATAGAGTTATTAATCCGCCTAGAGAACTTTGGGGAACATCTCGTTATTCAATTCCATTTTTTATGCATCCTATAAGTAATATGAAATTGGATGTTTTAGATAGTTGTATTGATGCTGAAAATCCAAAACAATTTGATGATATTACAGCAGGTGAGTTTTTAAATGAACGATTGGTAGAATTAGGATTGATTAAAAAGTAATGGATTTACAAGAACAACTTAAAAATTTATTTCCAGATCATAAAGTCACAGAATCTCAAGAAAAAATAAAGGAGAAAGATGCTATTTGGCTGCAAGACGATCCAATTATTTGCAAATATGAAAAGCGTAAAGGAAAACCAATTACCATTCTTGAAGGCTATACTGGAGCTACTGAAGATTTTAAAAAATTAGCCAAAGAACTAAAAACAACACTCAGTGTTGGAGGCAGCTTTAAGGATGATAAAATTATTATTCAAGGTGATTATCGAGATAAAATAATGGTTATTCTAAAAGAAAAAGGATTTAGTGTGAAGCGCGTTGGTGGCTAATAATGGTAATAAGCACCTTACATATCACTAATGGTTCTAGTCTCACTAGTTATTTAAAAGACCTTAATTTTCAAGGTGATTTTTTAACATGGCATGAAATGCTTTGTGAAGG
>Ga0075467_10002601_pt1 | contig 14225 bp, 14 predicted proteins | sample DEB08_DNA_9_FD_75067 | JGI IMG/M metagenome (GOLD analysis project Ga0075467, IMG submission 75067) | Aqueous microbial communities from the Delaware River and Bay under freshwater to marine salinity gradient to study organic matter... | ecosystem: Environmental > Aquatic > Marine > Coastal ...
AAAATGAAATACAAGATGAAATAAATGCCGCTATTGATTTTTCTGACACAGGTCAATGGGAACCTGTAGCCGATCTTTGTAAGGATGTTTATAGCCCTGCTCAAGAACAAGAACAGACACAGGCATTATCCAAAAAATCGAGTACACAAACACTCACCTACCGAGAAGCGTTACGAGCGGGAATAGCAGAAGCCTTAAGTAACGATGAGCGCGTATTTTTGATGGGAGAAGACGTGGGTCGCTATGGGGGTTGCTATGCTGTCAGTAAAGGTCTGATAAATACCTTTGGCGCAGAACGGATTATTGATACACCGTTGTGCGAGTCGGGTTTTGTCGGTGCGGGTATTGGTGCTGCACTCGGTGGGATGCGACCGATTGTCGAAGTGATGACAGTCAATTTTAGTTTATTGGCGATGGATCAAATCGTCAATACAGCAGCAACATTAAGGCATATGTCCGGTGGTCAGTTTAATGTACCAATAGTGCTGCGTATGGCCTGTGGTGCGGGAAAACAACTTGCTGCACAGCATTCTCATAGTTGGGAAAACCTTTATGCCCACATACCCGGATTGACAATATTAAGCCCTGCAACACAGAACGACGCGAGGCACATGCTCGCGCAGGCCTTAGCAGACCCTGATCCGGTCATACTATTTGAACATGTGATGCTGCTAAATGAAGTCGGTGAAGTACAAGATAAGCCGGAAGCCCCTATGTGCAAGGCGCTGGTGAGAAAAACGGGAACCGATCTCAGTTTAATCACCTATGGTGGCAGTTTACACAAAGCCTTAGCCGCCGCAGATCAGTTGACTGCTCAAGGTATTTCTGCGGAAGTCATTGACTTGCGGTGTTTACGACCACTGGATAAAACCACCATTTTAGACAGTGTGGCGAAAACCCATCGAGCCATTATTGTCGATGAAGGCTGGTATACCGGCAGCCTGGCGGGTGAAGTCAGTGCGATTATTATGGAAGAAGGCTTTTGGACTTTAGATGCACCCGTTAAACGTATCTGCACGCAAGAAGTGCCTATTCCCTACCCCGCTCATCTTGAACAAGCTGCTCTGCCACAAATTGACACTATCGTCAGCATGGCCGGCCAACTCATGAAAGGTCGATAATGGGGGCAAATATGATTGATGTAACCATGCCTTCATTAGGCGCAGATATGACCGAGGGCACGCTAATTGAGTGGCTGGTGACTATCGGTGATCAGGTTAAAAAAGGAGATGTTATTGCCGTCCTTGAAACAGACAAAGGCGCAATCGATATGGAGACTTATCAAGCAGGTAAAGTCAGTGAAATATTGGTACAGCCAGTAACCAAAGTGCCCGTAGGAACGGTATTAGCACGGCTTGATTCAGATAGCCTACAGTTCCAATCAAACCAGCGCCAACAACATAAAACATTACCCACATTACAAGCAGAACCGGCGGAAACAAAAAAAAATATCGCAAAAAAATCCCATAAAGAAACACTAATTGACAACGCTTTTTCGGAACAAGTATCAGCAAAAAAAGAAATCCCTGTAGCATCACCCGCACAACCTACAATAGATACAGCGATTGATTCCAATAGTAATTCAAACATCAAAGCATCACCCCTAGTACGAAAAATGGTTAAAAATTCGCAACTAAATTTATCTACCATTAAAGGTAGTGGTCCTGACGGCGCTGTACTCTTGAACGATGTATTGAATGGTGCCGTAAATGATAGTAACGAGGTTGTTGATGAAAGTGAAAATATTAAAAAAACACCTATAAAAAATAAAACCAGTCACTTAAATAGCAGCGCTATGCGTACAGCTATTTCTCTGGCGATGGAAAAATCTAAACGAGAAATTCCACATTATTATTTAAGTCTCGACATTGATGTTAGTAAAACTCAACAATGGTTACACGCTGAAAATATAAATCGAGAACCCGATCAGCGACAGTTATTATTAGCCGTATTACTAAAAGCCGTTGCTAGTACACTGATTAAATTTCCACTGTTAAATGGTTATTATCTTAATCATCAATTTCAAACAAGCAAAGGTGTTCATATTGGTAATGCCATCAGTTTACGTAACGGAGGCTTGGTTGTACCAGCGATTCATCATGTTGAAAAATTATCGAAAAATAACATCATGGATGCATTACGCGACATCGTTAACCGAAGTCGGAGGGGACGTTTACGCAGTTCTGAATTAACTGATGCCAGTATTACGGTCACCAATATGGGTAACCGAGGTTCCGATACCGTATTCGGCGTTATCTATCCACCACAGGTTGCCATCATCGGTTTTGGCAGGCCTCGGCAGGTGCCACAAGTGAAAGATAATACTGTTATTGTCAGTGACATGATGACGATTAGCCTAAGCGCCGATCATCGCGTCAGTGATGGCGGCGTTGGTGCAAATTTTTTACATTCTTTATCGCAAAAATTACAAATGCCGGAATCATTATGAATCAAGATTGTATTCAAACATGGGTTATTGAGGCTATTCAAACAGTGGCACCTGAAATTGAAGCAAACACTATCAATCCAGATGCAGAGTTGCGTGAGGAATGTGATATCGACTCCATGGATTTTTTAAATTTTTTATCTGCGTTAAAAACATCCAGTGGCGTAAGTATTCCTGAAGCTGATTATTCTAAAGTCAATACACTGAATAAAATGCTGCAATATTTGCGTGAAAAAAATGAATGATCTCAGAATCGAACGCGAGGACTTTGGACAACTATTTATATCTTTAAAAAAACGGGGTTATCGTCTGATTGGCCCAGCAGTAGCTAACGATGCCATTATCTATGATGATTTGAATACACCAGAAGATCTGCCAATAGGTTGGACTGATGTCCAAGAAGCGGCGAGTTACCGTATCCAACGTCGGGATGATAAGGCCTTGTTTGGCTACAACGTGGGCCCCCATTCATGGAAGCAGTTTTTATTTCCACCCCGTAAACTCCTCTGGCGCGGACAAAAAACAGAGTCTGGAGGTTTCGAGCCAGTTGTTATTCAAGACCATGGGATTCAGGGCTATGGAATTCAGGATCAGGAATTAACACGTTACGCATTTATCGGTGTCCGTGCCTGTGAGTTACACGCCATTCATATTCAAGACAAGGTCTTTATGGGAGGGGCGCATCAAGATTCAACCTATGCAGGGCGACGGGAAGATAATTTTATTGTCGCCGTCAATTGTTCTCAGGCCGCCAATACCTGTTTCTGCACGTCCATGAATACCGGCCCCAAGGTGGGTGAAGGTTATGATCTGGCGCTGACAGAAATTATTAGCGAAGACGCCCATTATTTTGTGACTCAGGCAGGTTCGGAAAAAGGCGCAGCCGTACTGAGCGAAATTTCCACTCAAACAGCCAATTCAATTGATCTGAAAAAGGCTGCCGCTTGCACCGAAAAAGCTAAGGCAGAAATGGGGCGCCGTATTGATATTACGGATATCAAGGAACTGCTTTACCGCAATTACAATAATGCACAATGGCAAGCATTAGAAGAACGCTGTCTCGCCTGCGGTAACTGCACCATGGCCTGTCCTACTTGTTTCTGTTCCAAAGTCGATGATGTAACCGATCTCACAGGTGAACATGCCGAGCGTTGGCGTAGCTGGGATTCCTGTTTCACCATGGATTTTTCCTACCTTCATGGCGGCAGCGTCAGAGCATCGACAAAATCGCGTTATCGTCACTGGTTAACCCATAAACTGGCCACCTGGCTCGACCAGTTTGGCTCTTCCGGTTGTGTGGGTTGCGGGCGCTGTATTACTTGGTGCCCAGTCGGCATTGATTTAACGGCAGAAGTTAAGGCTATAAGGGATAGTGAGGGCAGTGAGAATAGCAATGAGCGTGAACATGAAACCGAGGTGACCGATGGTTAATATCAAAGATATCAAGATGTTGTTAAAGGAGACAGCATTTTTTAATGCTCTACCCGAGCACTATTTAGAATTACTGTGTGGTTGTGGCCAATTGGTACATGTTAAGGCGGGAGACTTTATGCTTAGAGAAGGTGAAGAGGCAAACAGTTTATATCTTATTCGCAAAGGCGAAGTGGGCATTGAAAGTCGTATCCCCGGTGGCATGCTGACGGTGGCCAAAGTGAGCAACAATGGCGTGGTGGGTTATTCTTGGTTGTTTCCACCTTACAAAAACACCTTTGATGCCCGAGCGCTCACAGATATAGCGGCCATACAGTTTGATGGCCGTTGTTTGCGGGCTAAGGCTGAATCGGATCATGAACTTGGCTACCTATTGATGAAACGTTTTGCCGAAATATTGCTGAAAACCATGCAGTCCACCCGCCGACAGATACTGGATATCTATGGGAGCTAATTTAATGGATGCTAACTCAGCAGTGCCTAATGCAATGGAGCCTATCCCCTTTCGTATCGAGACGATAAAGCAAGAGCTACCCGATTGCTTTACCTTGACCCTGATATCGCCTTCTGAATCTATCGAAACCATCGACGCTATTAATAACAATAACAATAACAATAACAATGACACAGGCGCAGCTAACTTTGCGCCAGGTCAGTTCAATATGCTGTATGTTTTTGGTCATGGCGAAGTCCCTATTTCAATGAGCGGCGACCCCGTTCATTCTCAAAAACTGGTTCATACTATCCGTAATGTGGGCTCTGTAACGGCGGCCTTACAAAAGTTGAAACTCGGTGACACCGTCGGCGTTCGCGGCCCATTTGGCAGTACTTGGCCGATGAAGGCACTTAAAGATCAAGATGTTTTGCTTATCGCTGGTGGCCTCGGCCTCGCCCCTTTGCGCCCAGTACTCTATAGGTTGCTGTCTAACCCCGATCAATGCCGTAGCTTAAGTTTGCTCTACGGCACCCGCACACCGGAGACCATTTTATTTGCCGAAGAATTAACACAATGGGCAAAAAAAATCGATGTCAGGTTGACGGTTGATGCCGCCGGACCAGGCTGGCTAGGCCATGTGGGAGTGGTTACCGATCTTTTACAGGGGCGGGATATTCTCCCTGCCAGCACTACCGCTTTGGTGTGTGGGCCAGAGATTATGATGCGTTTTTGCGCGCAAGCGCTGATCAATCAAGGCTTAAGTCCTTCGCAAATCTATCTCGCTATGGAGCGTAATATGCAGTGCGCTATCGGCTTATGTGGTCGCTGCCAGTATGGCCCTTACTTTCTCTGCAAGGACGGCCCCGTCTTTTCCTTTAACCAGCTGGAGCACTTATTAAAGGTAAGAGAGGTGTAATGACGACGGTAATAAAAAGCCCAATGACAATATCAATGACAGAAGCAAAGCCCAGCCTCGCCATATGGAAATTTGCCTCCTGCGATGGTTGCCAGCTGTCCTTATTGGATTGCGAAGATGAACTACTCGCTCTGGCGGGAGAAATTACCATCGCCAATTTTCCCGAAGCTTCGCGAGAAGTATTGCCAGGCCCCTACGACCTTTCTCTAGTCGAAGGGTCAATTACTACCCCCCATGATAAAGAGCGTATTCACGCGGTGCGCCAGCAATCCAAATACTTGGTCACTATCGGTGCCTGCGCGACGTCTGGCGGTATTCAGGCGCTCAGAAACTTCAAAGATGTCAATGATTTTATTGATGTCGTCTATGCCAGCCCCGAGTTTATAGACACCTTAGAAACCTCTACCGCGATTGCCGACCATGTGCCTGTGGATTTCGAATTGCGCGGCTGCCCGGTGAATAAGCAGCAATTATTAGAGGTCATTATTGCCTTTTTACATGACCGTAAACCCACTATTTCCACCTACAGCGTCTGTATCGAATGTAAACAGCGCGGTACCCCGTGCATATCCGTCACTCAGGGCGTCCCCTGCCTCGGTCCAGTGACTCAGGCCGGTTGTGGCGCAATTTGCCCGGCCTATAATCGCGGCTGTTATGGTTGTTTCGGCCCCATGGAAACACCCAATATGGAAGGTCTCTCACAGTGGTTATTGGCGCGCGGAATGCTTAAGCAAGACTGGGTTCGTTTAATGCGTACTTATAATGCCAATGCTCAGGCCTTTAAGGCATCAAGTGAAGAGCATGAGTAGTAATAAAATACTATTTATAGCAAAAGGCTTTTTATAAATAGTATTTGACCAGTGTCAATTGTTGACGTGTCTAGTTATGATTTTATACCTTTCCAAATGAAAATAAGCTTACGAAATATGCAGTTTATTATTTTCAAGAAGCAAATTAATGATTAATAACCTAAGAAGGAGAAAATATTATGACTACACATATACACAGGTCAGATTCAGAGATCAAAAAAGATATTCATGCAGAATTGAAATGGGATCCAAAAGTTAACGAAACCGAAGTGGGTGTTATCGTTAAGGATGGCGCAGTGACTCTGACAGGGGTCGTGTCGAATTTTTCTCAGAAAAAAACCGTAAGAAATGTCGCAAAGCGTATCAGGGGGGTGCGTGCCATCGCAGATGATATGGAAGTTAAACTTCCAGATCAAGCGGCAGGAAGCGATAAAGATATCGCTGAGCGTATTGCTCGCATATTTGAATGGAATTCACTAATCACAGAAAATAACATTAAAGCAGAGGTGCGAGGCGGCTATGTCACTTTAAGTGGAGCAGTGGATTGGCAGTATCAGCGAGAATATGCTCAAAAGCAGATAGAGTTTATTACAGGCATCAAATTTATCAACAATAATATTCTTCTTCGTAAGCCTATTAACGCTGATGATATTAAAAATAAGATTGTTAAAGCCTTGCATCGCCATGCCCAAATAGAAGCCGCTAATGTTTCGGTATTGGCTAAGGATGACATGGTGACGTTAAGTGGCCATGTAGACACCTATATTGAGAAAGATTTAATCGAGAAAACTGTATGGAGCGCACCAGGCGTGCATAAAGTGATTGATAAGTTGGTAGTTGCTCCGACTTAATACAGTACCAATGGTTTTTCTTAGGGGCTGTCATTTAGTGCCTGATTTGGTGCCTTTGTACTAATGGTCTTCTGCTCTTATGGGGAGAGGATAAGGACTTGTGAGGGTTTCTAGGATTATATGAGTGACAACACATGAATGACGACAAAAGTCATCAAGGCAAAACCAAAACTATCAAAGTCGATTACCTTGCCCGAGTTGAGGGCGAAGGCGCGATGTACTTAAAAATTGACGATGGCATTCTCACTGATGTTCAACTTAAAATTTTTGAGCCACCGCGTTTTTTTGAAGGGCTACTGCGCGGCCGCAAATATAGTGAAGCACCCGATATTACCGCCCGTATTTGTGGGATATGCCCCGTGGCCTATCAGATGAGTGCAGTGCATGCGATGGAAAACACCTTCGGCATTACTGTCGATGGTCAGCTGCGGGCACTGCGCCGCCTGCTCTATTGTGGCGAATGGATTTCGAGCCACACCTTGCATATTTATATGCTGCACGCCCCTGATTTTTTGGGTTATGCCAGCGCAGTGCATATGGCTAAGGATCATCCCAAAATTGTTGAGCGGGGACTGCAACTCAAAAAAATGGGCGGGTCCATTATGCGTTTGCTGGGAGGACGTGAAGTCCATCCGATTAATGTACGGGTCGGGGGTTTTTATCGCTTACCGACACCGCAAGAACTGCTGGCGATGGTCCCAGAACTAGAACAGGCGCGACAAATTGCTTTGGAAACCGTACGCTGGGTTAAGACCTTTGAGTTCCCCCACTTTGAACAAGATTATACCTTCGTTGCCTTACAACACCCCGAAGAATACCCGATGAATGAAGGCCGAATTGTTTCTAATAAAGGCTTAAATATTAGTGCCGCAGAGTTTGACGAGCATTTTGAGGAGATCCATGTCCAGCATTCGAATGCTTTGCACTGCGTTATGAAAAACAGCGAACAGGCTTACCATGTAGGCCCCATGGCGCGTTATGCTCTAAATTTTCAGCAACTCCCCGCAGACATTCAGGCTGAATCCAAACAAGCTGGCTTGGGGGAAGTGTGCAACAACCCTTTCCAAAGCATTATCGTGCGCAGTATCGAGGTGCTTTATGCCTGCGATGAGGCGTTGCGAATTATCAATGTTTATCAAGAACATAGTGTTCAACAACAGGATGACCAAAAACCCGATAAACCTTTTATACCATTTCAGCCAAAAGCCGCTACCGGTTTTGCCGTGACCGAGGCGCCTCGGGGCCTGCTTTATCATCGTTATGATGTGGATAATAAGGGTGATATTCTCGACTGCGATATTATTCCGCCCACCTCACAGAATCAAAAAATGATCGAAGACGATTTGTGGAAATTCGTACCGCAATATCTATCGCTATCAGATGAAAAATTACAATGGCATGCGGAACAGGCGATTCGCAATTACGACCCTTGTATTTCCTGCGCTACTCATTTCCTTAAATTGGAGGTAGACAGATCGTGAAGGCAGATGCTCTGGTTAACCGTACTTTAAGTCGTACCTTAATTATAGGTATCGGTAACCGCTATCGAGGCGACGATGCTATGGGCTGCTTGCTGGCTGATGAAATCAGCAAAGCCGTATCTGATAAACAAAAATTTAATGAACAGCTAACAAATACCATAGATATTATCGAGCACGACGGCGAACCCGCTGCATTAATTGATTGCTGGCAAGGATACACAACGGCGATTTTAATTGACGCCGTTTCCTCTGGTGCAGCAGCGGGAACTATTCATCATATCGACTTGCAGGCACAAGCCCTACCCGATCAATTTCGCAGTTATTCTACCCATGCTTTTGGCATTGCCGAGGCAGTGGAATTAGCGCGGGTTCTTAATAAACTGCCACCGAGAATACTGTTTTACGGCATAGAGGGGGAATCGTTCACGGCGAATACCGAACTTTCAGGCACCCTAAAAAGAGCCGCCACACTCTTATTGCAGCAAATATTATATATTGTTAATGCCGAGAAAAAATATGCATGAGTTTTCATTAATGGTGGATTTATTCCGCAAAATTGACAGTATTTCCAGCGACCATAAAACCTTAGACAATGGCGGAATAGACAATAGCCAGGCAAAAATCTTAGCCGTCAGTGTCAAACTTGGCGCGCTATGCCATATAACACCCGAACACTTTACTGAACATTTTAATGCGTTTTCCAAAGGCACTGTCGCCGAGGGAGCCACCTTGAAAATCATTCAGCTTGAAGATAACAATGACCCTAACGCCCAGGATATTCTATTAGACAGTGTTGAACTCGCCGCTTGAACTTAGCATTGATGACCAAAGACGCCGAATGACCATTAGCGGTATCGTGCAGGGCGTAGGTTTTCGCCCCTTTGTTTATCGCCTAGCCAAACAGCATCATCTAAACGGCTGGGTACAGAATACTACTTCCGGCGTAATACTTGAGATTGAAGGCCACTGGGAAAACATCAAAAAATTTAAAAACTTACTGCAACAACAAAAACCTACCTTGGCGACTATTGAAAAAATTGAATTCGCCGATCTGCCGCTGCAACAAACAACAGACTTTACCATTATTGCCAGCGCTGAGAGTGCTGACAGCCATTTATTGACCGCTTCCATATCTGCACCCATACCAGCGGATATGGCCGTGTGTGCGGATTGTCTAGAGGAAATGCACAATCCAGATAATCGCCGCTATCGCTACCCGTTTATCAACTGCAGCCACTGCGGGCCGCGCTATAGCATTATGACCGCCCTGCCCTATGACCGCAGTCGTACCAGCATGAGCGACTTTACGATGTGTACAGCCTGCCGTGCTGAATACCTCAATCCCCTCGATCGGCGTTTTCATGCCCAGCCCATTGCTTGCCCAGACTGTGGGCCACAACTGTCGCTAAGCAATAACGATAATACGGTTTTTGCTATCGGTAACGACGCTCTCATTCAAGCCGCTAAGGCCTTACTACAAGGCAACATTATCGCCTTAAAAGGACTCGGCGGCTTTCACCTGCTAGCCGATGCGAGCAATCAAGAAACGGTGCAACGATTACGTATCCGCAAACATAGGCAATCAAAACCCTTTGCGCTGATGTATCCCTCATTAGAGCGAGTAAAGAATGATTGTAAGGTCGGCTCAGAAGCAGAAAAATTACTCTGTTCTGCCGCAGCGCCCATTGTGCTTATTGAGCATAATAACCCCACGCATATTGCCCCAGGAGTTGCGCCGGGCAATCCTTATTTTGGTGTTATGCTGCCCTATACCCCGCTGCACCACCTGTTATTGCAAGCACTGAATCGGCCGCTTATCGCCACCAGTGGCAACCGCAGTAATGAGCCCATTTGCATTGATGATAATGAGGCACAAGAACGCCTTGATGGTATTGCCGATGGTTTTCTTTGCCATAATCGCCGTATTATCAATGGCTGTGATGATTCCATTAGCTGTATCCGCGCCAGTGGTGAAATGATGTTACGCCGGGCACGAGGATATGCGCCTCTGCCTATTACAATGCAGCAAAGCACTTCACAAGCATTATTGGCAGTGGGCGGGCAACTCAAAAATACCGTGGCTTTTGCCCGTGGTAGGCACCTGTTACTTAGTCCTCACATTGGCGATCTTGACTCACCCGAGACAGCCGCTGCCCATAACAACGCCATCACTATGTTGACGCATTTCTATCGGGAAATGCCCACGGTTGCCGTCCATGATCTACACCCCGATTACCGCTCGACACAGATGGCCATACAGCGTTTTGAGTGTACCTTGCCCGTGCAACATCATTATGCACATGCACTTTCCTGCATGTTGGATAATAAGCTTACCGAGCCCTGCTTGGCCGTGGTTTGGGATGGCAGTGGTTACGGGAGTGATGGCATGATTTGGGGCGGTGAGTGGTTGAATATCACCACGGCAGGCTTTGAGAGACTCGGGCATTTTCTGCCGTTCCCCTTACCCGGAGGCGATAGCGCCGCACGTGAACCTCGCCGCGCGGCCTTTGGCCTACTTTATTCAATGGCAGAAAATATAGACCAGCTAAACCTTAACGCAGGCCTTGAACTGGGCTTTACCAAGCAACAACAGCAACTTTTATCGCAAGCCATAGACAAAAAAATCAATACACCCTTAACCACCAGTACCGGTCGCCTATTCGATGTGGTTGCCGCCTTAATTGGCCTGTGTTATCACAATAGTTTTGAAGGGGAAGCCGCCATGGCGCTTGAGTATTCAGCCATCGATAACAATGAGGACGGAAAATACGCTATTGATATTCGTTATGACATGGATAAAAAAGAAAGCATCGTTGACTGGCGGCCGATGATTCGGCAGATCCTGGATGAGCGTAAACAAAACATTAAGTATCAAAACACTGCTCCAGGTATTATCTCCGCCCGTTTTCATAACACTATGGCCGCTGTCATCGTCGCGTTTGCCAAGCAACAGCAACACCGCCGCGTACTTTTAACGGGAGGTTGCTTCCAGAATAAGCGGTTACTCGAAAAAACAATTGTGGCATTACGCGCGGCTGATTTTGATCCCTACTGGCATCACCAAATTCCGCCGAATGATGGAGGTCTGGCGGCAGGCCAAATACTCGCTTTATTGAGAGTAATAAATTGCTAAGAGAGACAAGCTAATGTGCCTTGCCATACCCGGAGAAATACTCAGCATCCACGGTGATACAGCACTGGAACGCACCGGCATTATACGGTTTGGCAGCATTACCAAAGCAGCCAATATCGCTCTCGTACCAGAAGCCACTTTGGGTGATTATGTATTGATACATGCTGGCATAGCCATCAGTATCGTGCAGCCAAAAGAAGCCGAACGACTCTTCGATTTCCTCGATGCCATCAAGCTCGACGCCACCAAAAAAGCGGAATCTTGCAAAACAGCGACATCATCTGGGGAAGCTGAATCATGAAATATATTGCCGAATATCGCGATGGCGAAACAGCACAGCAATATCTGACGGCGATAAAAAATATTACCACTCGCCCCTGGAACATTATGGAAGTGTGCGGTGGCCAGACTCATACGATTGTTCGCTTTGGTATTGCCGATCTGCTGCCTGCCGACATCCATCTGGTGCATGGTCCCGGCTGCCCGGTCTGTATCACACCGTTAGAAATGATCGACAAGGCGATTGAAATCTCAAGCCTGCCAGATGTGATTTTCTGTTCTTTTGGCGACATGCTGAGAGTACCTGGCAGTACTCAGGATCTGCAATCGGTCAGGGCACAGGGTGGCGATGTACGCTGTATCTATTCGCCACTCGATTGTCTGAAAATTGCTCGTGACAATCCAGACAAACACATTGTATTTTTTGCCGTCGGCTTTGAAACTACGGCGCCCGGCAATGCAATGCTAGTTTATCAAGCGGCTCAGGAAGAACTTAACAATCTCTCGGTTCTGGTCTCTCATGTACTGGTGCCGCCAGCGATTCAAACCATTATGTCTTCACCCCAAAACCGAGTGCAGGGCTTTCTTGCGGCAGGCCATGTGTGTGCCATTATGGGCACACAGGAATACACACCACTGGCACAACAATACCGAGTGCCCATCGTAGTCACCGGATTTGAACCTCTGGATATTTTGCAGGGGCTTTATCTATGTATAAAACAGCTAGAAGAAGGCCACGCCCAAGTTGACAACCAATATGCCCGTGCGGTCACCGAGCAGGGCAATACAGCGGCACAGAATTTAATCACACAAGTGTTCCGTGTCACTTCCCGAAAATGGCGTGGTATAGGTGATATCCCGCAAAGTGGGCTGAGCCTTAGCCAGCAATACGCCCGTTTCGATGCCGAACAGCGCTTCGGTATGGCGGCCGACACGCCAGTAGAAGAACCGAAAGAATGTATTAGTGGCCTTATTTTACAAGGCTTAAAGAAACCCAGCCAATGCCCAGCTTTTGGCAAAACCTGCACACCTGAACATCCTCTAGGCGCCACCATGGTCTCTGGGGAGGGGACTTGCGCGGCTTATTTCAAATATTCGACATAAACAACACGACATGAACAAGGCAAGCGTTACCATGACACTTATTAACACCACACCTAACTGCCCCCTGCCCTTAGGGGATCACCCCAAGGTATTAATGGCCCACGGCAGTGGCGGGAGAATGAGCGCCCAGCTTATTGATAAACTCTTTCGTCCCGCCTTTGAAAACCCTGACTTAGACACCCTCCACGATGGCGCGGTCTTAACCCTGCCACAATCCCTATCGCAACCTTTATCACAACCTCTCTTACAACAACGAATTGCCATAACCACCGACAGTTTTGTGGTCAATCCGCTATTCTTTCCCGGCGGTGATATCGGTTGTCTCGCGGTCAACGGTACCGTCAACGATCTGGCCATGTGCGGCGCACGACCCCTTTATTTAAGTGTGGGTTTTATTCTCGAAGAAGGTTTAGCCATGCAAACCCTGTGGCAAATAATCCAATCCATGCGTGCTGCCGCCGATATCGCCAATGTCCATATCGTCACTGGCGATACCAAGGTCGTCGAACGTGGTCATGGTGATGGGATGTATATTAATACCACCGGAATTGGCGTGCTGGAACATGAGCAAGTCATCGGTCCGGCTCAGGTGCATGCTGATGATGTTGTCTTACTTTCCGGCGATATTGGCCGCCACGGTATGGCCGTGATGGCACAACGGGAAAATTTGAGTTTTGACAGCCACTTAATAAGTGACTGTGCTCCGTTGGCAGAGATAGTCCTCGACTTGCTTAAAGCCAAAATAGATATTCATTGCCTACGCGATGCCACCCGCGGGGGGCTAGCCGCTGTGTTGAATGAAATTTCACTGGCTTCTGGGCTGCAAATCGACTGCGATGAATCAGCCATTGCAGTTAATGACGATGTTCGCAGTGCTTGTGAAATTCTGGGTATTGATCCATTCCATGTAGCCAATGAAGGCTGCTTTGTGGCACTAATAAATCCTAAAGATAAAAATAGAGCACTGGAAATTATGCAGCAATATAATACCAACGCGGCGGTCATCGGCACCGTGCATAAAACCGACTCAGCCATTGTGACCTTGCGCACTGCTATTGGTGGAAAACGCATCCTAGATTTACCGACTGGCGAATTGTTGCCACGGATATGCTAGGGTTCTAAGATGATTCTGTAGGCCGATAGCCGATAAACAACGTGACGGTTTGCAGCGTGCCGTCAATTAAAACAGCACTGATAAACGAATATTGTTACTCGCCTCACTACAATTAACACACTGAATTAGAGACACTTTAACACCCGCTATTAGCCAACAAGCTCAGCAATCGTTGCCACCGAAAACTCAAAAGTGTCATTAACAATGTCCACATTGATTAATTCT
>Ga0075467_10002602_pt1 | contig 14223 bp, 8 predicted proteins | sample DEB08_DNA_9_FD_75067 | JGI IMG/M metagenome (GOLD analysis project Ga0075467, IMG submission 75067) | Aqueous microbial communities from the Delaware River and Bay under freshwater to marine salinity gradient to study organic matter... | ecosystem: Environmental > Aquatic > Marine > Coastal ...
ATGAAGGCGAGGAAGGTGACAATCACAACCTACGTTCTCTGGTATTTCACGAGGGGGTTGAGACAGTTCGAACTCGTGCGTTTGGCAAATGCCCTAATTTGGTGTCGTTAAAATTGCCAGGCGTTATGACAATCGAAGTCGGGGCGTTTCGTGTTTGTACAGGCCTTCGATTGGTGGAATTTGGTGACAAGTTAGATACAATTCAAGACTATGCATTCTACTGTTGTTCCAGTTTGAGAGGCGTCACAATACCATCTGCCACTTGTATTGGTGACGGGAAATTTTACCAGTGTACAAGTCTGACGGATGCAGTGTTTGGTGAAGGGCTCGAATCAATTGGATCTCATGCATTTCACGGCTGCCGCTCCCTGAGACGTATCGCCATTCCATTAAAAGATGACATGTTTAGATCCGATTTCGGATACCATCAGTTTGATGAGTGTATTAACTTGTCGACAGTTGATCTGGTTGGGGGGATACACGAAACTGTCGCCTCATTGCACCTGGAAAAGTGGAGAAATGAAATGATCGAAGAAATCAACCTCATCAACCTAGTTCTTCCTTATGCAGAAGAGTTTAATAAATCTGAAGAAATAGTAGGATGGATAGTATCAGTCATCCGCAAAATTGAAAGCTTCAAAGCTGCACACAAAGAATTGCTGAAGGAGGCTACAACACTACTTGAACTCGCCCTATGGAAGGCCAACGTTGAATGGATAGATGACAAAGAAGAACAACAAGTAAGAATCACGAGGGGCAGAGCAAAAAGAGCACGAAGAGAGAAACACATCACATCCGGCGCAAGTATCGTGATCAAGAATGTGTTGCCTTTTCTCCGGTTGAAGTGAAACTTGAGTTGAAGTGAAAATCAAAGTACGAGCAGCTCAGAAGACAAACGTGTTGAAGATTTTCTTGGGATATTCTATGATAGAATAGACGAACTCCATTGACTGCATTATGCTCAAAGTCAAAGGAAGTACTCCCTCCCTAAGTGATTTACTATATAGTGAGTTAACTGTTACAGCCTCGTAAGAGCTCGTAAGTCCATCTTGAATCTTGATGTGGAGATACGCCGTACCTCCAGATACATATGTACGTACAAGTACAGAAATTCTGGGGATGCTAGGGCAAGGGTAGATAGGTAGCAGGCCTGGGCCTTCTCTACGTACGTATGTAGAGGTGCAGTTGGCAAACCTTGTCATTTCACCTTCAACTTGTATCCTGTTTATCGTCCTCCAGAATGGAACATCGCAACCATGGCGCTGTTTAAACTCGCAGCGTCAATCTTTCTCTTGGCTTCGTCGCCTGCATATGGCTTCACTTCTCCAACTACTTTGATTGCGAGATCGAAGCAAATCAGCAACTCCAATAACCTCTCCCATCATAACAGCTTTTTTCCTTCGAAAATCGCCATCTCCACTACAACAACATCCTCATCTCTTTCAGCATTACCAATATCATCCACAATACCAACACTCGATATATCACGTACAATCATAGGTTTATTACTAGCTCAAAAGATATCCAACAGTGGATACAAGAAACAATCTCTATCAAAATCGGGTGCAATATCGGCTTTCCTCGTAGCTTCATTTTCATTGGCCACATCGTTTCGGAATGGGTTGACATTGTTAGCATTTTACTGGACCTCTTCCAAATTAACGAGAGTGGGATCCAAAATTAAAGGGAAATTAGAAGAGGGGCATACAGAGGGCGGGGAACGAGGCGCGTCACAAGTCTTCGCTTGTAGTTTGATTGCTGTTCTTTGTGCTTGCGTCCGTAGAATCCTCGTGGGGAATGATGGACCGTTATTATCCACAAGTGTTGGACTATTGGGAGATCAATTGACCTTGGCATATGTAGCATTCTTTGCCTGTTGCGCGGGAGATACTTGGGCATCAGAGCTTGGTGTGCTGTCAAAGTCAAAACCTCGATTGATTATTAAGCCATGGAAACAAGTACCTCCAGGAACAAACGGTGGTATTTCCTTTGTAGGTTTGGCAGCAAGTGCTGCTGGGGGCACTTTCATGGGACTTATTCATGGTTTTCTTGTTCCTGGTGGTATAGCAAGTATGTTGCCTTTCAATCTGCCGCCGATGCTTGGTGCGATATCATCAGCTGCATTAAAAAAAGAAGTGTTGATTCTATCTCTTGTGGGATTTATTGGTGGCTTTGGCGGATCATTACTGGATAGCGTGCTTGGTGCTACTATACAAGTGACATATTATGACGATGTAGAAGAAAAGATTGTCAAGCGATCGGGTCCAAATGCAAAGCGAGTAGGTGGCTTGGCGTTTTTATCGAACGAAATGGTGAATGTAGTGTCAACAGCATTGAGTGCGTTGATAGCAGCGTTGACTGCACGGTCTCTATTGAGCATCATGATATGATTGATGTCAAGATAATTATATCATATGTATTTTCACTCCTCTATTCCTGCCCGTGCCTCTTTCATTGCCTCTTTCGCATCTCCTGTCGAGACAAGAGCTATCGATGGAGATTGGTGTTCTACCACAAACACATCTTTTCGTTTCAGTTGTGCGAACAGCGTGGAAAATCTTTCAGTCAGCGCATATTTTCTAGGAATTGTTTAGTTGATTATTCTTGTCTACCTAATTTTTCCAAGTTACTTGAGTCGTGTGTCCATTTATGTACACCATCTTCTTCTTTCTGACCTGAACAAAGCCAACGAAGACTGCCTTCGGGTACAGTGTAGTTCTCTATTTCTACATTCACACTCTTGGCACATTCCATACACGTATCTAACTATATGATCAACATTGAATTTGTCTACGCGACATGTCACTAACTCTCCTTATTTTCACCACCGCGTTTGAAGCTTCGGCTCTGGCGTCACAGACGAAGCTGTGTCGATACTGCTGTCCCCCACAGCATTGCTCAAAAGACCCTTTTCGACTGATTTTTGATCCCGAGCGAGAAGGCTATCGAACTCATTTCCATCCTTCAGCATCTTAGCGGTCTCCAGCACTTGTATGTCAGACTGAAGACCACGCTCGATGAGCATACTATCTGGCAGATACCTTGCTAGAATGTTCTGTTCAAGGTCTTCAATGATTTCAGTTTTGTACGTCTTGAAGTCTTTCTTCACATCCTTGATAATATCAGCTCTCAAACTCTCCAGCATTCGTTTGGAAGAATCAAACTTGCTCGCTTTGAGCTTCTTCGACAACTCCTTCAGCTGGGAGTCATAAAAGACTTCAAGTTTCAAGTCTCCATCCGCTTGCTTCTGTTCGACAAATCGCTGAAAGTCTTTGTACGTAGATTCGTCTACACTAAACTGATCAGTCAATTCGTGTGTTTTGCTCCATTCCGCGGCATAATCCGAGTAGGTACCGGATGAGAGAAGAATTATCTCGAGCGGTGATGCCTTTTGTGGCTCAACCTTGTAGTCCACTTCAACTCCTCCGCCATCCTTCACTTCACGCCCATGCGCTGTGTAAAATACGGTTCGGTCTTTATCTGCCACCTTCTTCGACTTGAACTTTGGACCACCTTTCTCTTCTGATGTGGAAGTTAGCAGATCGTCACCTCTACCGCCTTCTTCATAGACTGTGCTTTGAATGCATCTACCACTTGGCGTGTAGTACTTTGCTACGGTGTATTTCAGTGCAGTTTGATATGGTAGATCTTGAACATTTTGAACGAGGCCCTTGCCATACGTTCTGCCCTTCCCAACGACAACTCCCACGTCTAAATCTTGTATTGCTCCTGAGACGATCTCGGCAGCACTTGCGGTCTGGTCATTGACCAATACAGCAAGCCTTGTATTAGGAGATAGAATTGGGTCCGTCTTGCTCCTATAGAGTATCTCAGGGAATCCACGTCCCTTTGCACTTACAATATCCGAGCCATTAGGCACGAAGAGGGTGGCTACATCAACTGCGGATGTTAACAACCCTCCAGGATTACTACGAAGGTCGAGAACCAGGCCCTGTGTTGTAATGAACAAAATCACCCGTCAGCAATGGCAAAATTAAACATACACTTGCTCATTTCAAGAAGTTTCATATCATGCAATACTCACCTTCAATTTTGTTGGGTCATGAACGAACAAGCCGTCCTCATTAGGTTTCGGTGCATCACCATCTTTCATCGCCATCAACTCTGAACCATGCTGAAGTGCCTTGATCGCAAAGCGCACCTCTCTTCCTGCATCATTCGCAAACCCACTCAAATCAATATACCCAATTCCATCCCTTGGATCGCCAACATACCCAAAATACTTCACATCAGGTATATGAACAACAGCTCGTTTGAGGGTAATAGTCTGAGGTTCATTCACCTTCCCACCCACACCCTCTCGCAAGAACTTGACCTGGACTTCTGTACCAGGATCGCCACGCAAATGATTGCGCACCTCATCTGGAGAAGTGGTAGGGAGGATGTCAAAGTCATCAATTGCCAGGAGCTTGTCACCAACACGCATTCCAGCATCATAGGCATAGCCTTCGAATGCGGATACTACTCGTACTCCATCTTCCATGGATTTGCGACGAGCACGCTTGCGTTCAGTTATTTCAATATCTTCTTCGTCTTCGTCTGCATCTTTTGATGATGCCACTGGAGGTTTCAATGCATTCCTTGGCTGTTGTTTCCTATTATTGCTGATATCATTCCCGCCACTCAACGGAGAAGCAGCACTATCCACCGGCTGTTCCAACACAATCCCATCCTCCTTGGCAGCCTCTGCCAAATTGGTCCCCCCACGAATCACCAATCCAACACCCCCATACCTCCCTGTAACACTCTCTTCCAATTCCGCTGCCTCTGTCCGTGATTCAAATTCCGTATATGGATCCAGCGATGCCGTCATGGCCTTGACACCCGTCTCAAATAGTTTTTGTATATCTACATCATCGACATAGGCATCATTTAAATCATTGAGGATTGTTTCGAATAGGATTACGGGTTGATTGATGTTATTGTTGAGTTTACCTCCACTGGCAGCTGTCTTGCTGGTGCTATCGGTATTGTAAATGTCGGATGGAGTATTGAATGAGTGGAATGCCTCGTAGTAATCGGCTAGTAGTGGGAGGAAGAGGACACAGAGTGTGGCTATCCCTCCTACGAGGAAGGATGGGAGGGCGATTTTGAGAGTTGGCCATGCCTTGCTGAAGATGTTCTTATCGTCGTCGTCGTCATTGGAGATGACGTCCAATTCTTTGTCTTGTTCTTCTTCTTGCTTCTTTCCAAAAAAGTGTAGTGATGTTGATGTCGTTGTAGAAGAGGACAATCTTCGTGGCTGTAATAACAGGTGACTCATGATGTCATTGCTGCCAATGCTGACTTTGTCATTGCCGTAATGAACAGCAGCATTGAATCGCTGATGCTGCTTAGGCGTCGATGTCTGAAATGCAGATGCATTCTTGGGTAGAAGAAGTGCATTTATCGTCAGGAGAACAAGGACGGCAAGCCGCCTTGCAATTGGAGTGGGAGCAGTTTGTTGTTGAGCTGCTGAATTCATTTCTATCGAATGCATTGAAAGGTTTATGAGAATATTAGGAATGCAATGCTACCGCCCAAGAGTTCAATCAATCCAATGACCAGCAGCTGCAGCAATGGAGCATCTGCAGAACAAATGATGAGTGTGTCGATCAATCTTCCAGCAAAGTGCAAAAATGAAGGGGAATTCTGTCTCAGCGGCTTTGGCGCGCTGAGTACCCGAATCCAGGCACAGGGGGTCCGATTCGGGTGATCACGCAAAGCCTGATACTTTTTTGTTTTTTGATAAAAAGACCATGGCTGCCGTTTCATAGTCTTTTAACCGCCCATACTGACAGCTGCTAAGACTAAGTGAAAGTAGAACAGCACCAAACCGCTCTCCGCAGTAGTATCATCAAGGCCTAGTAGATAAATACAGATCATAGGCGGCACTCTTGGAGATTCTCACCACTCGTCGGTCATTGGTTCAAAAAATCTTTGTCACGAACTGTTATAGTTCTCAGCTGAGACATCGAACCAAACAACCATCTCTCCAATAAATATAATCGTATACACAATACAACCATGCTTTCATCATTATCCATTGGTGGATCAAGCAAGGCAGCAGCGGCAGCAAAGTCTTCATCCAAGGCAGCAGCCACCTCCGCTCCTCCCCGCAACAACAGCACTACAAACAATTCCAATGATCCCCACGCCCAACAGCGATCCCAACACCGCACAGTAATCACAACCATACACACCAAATTATCCACCCTCGCCAAAACAGTCTCCAAATACCCACGCAAACACCGCGATTTATCAGGGACACTGGATGATGCAGTGGAGGCATTGGAGGAATTTAAAGATATTGAATGGCCTCCTGAGCCGAGTACTGTGGCGGTTTTGGAGAGTGTTCCTAGTTGGATGGATGATAAGGAGGATCAAGGTGATGATGACAATGGTAAGGATGGTGATGATGAAGGGAGGGAAGAAAAAGAAATGTCCGAGTTGACAAAAAAGATGAAACGACAGGCGAATGTTAGTGAGAGTAGTCTGAGTAGTGCAGCTTCTTCGGGAGGGGAGGAACACTCTACTGCTGGTACTAATGCTGATGAAAAGAATGCTGCGGCGGATGCTACCTTGGGAAAAGTATTGGATGATGCCAATGTCAATGATGAAGAGGAGGCGGAACAGTTGCATCAGGCAGTGTTGCATGCTGGGGAGGTAGTGGAGAATACTACTACTGCCAAGGAGAAAGAGGAAGAGGGGGCAATGTCTGTTGATGACGAAGAAGAAGAAAAAGAGGAAGCTAGGCTGGAAACAATTGAGCAGCAAGAGAAACCATTGCAAACACCTCGTACTCCACCACCTCAATCAAGAACTAGGAGGAGGAATAAACAGAGTACTGTATCTGTTGATGCAGCGGCTATGGAACCCATGCACCCAGCTGTCATCACCACACTTCATGGTCTGTGTGCCGTCATTTCTTCGGAAAGTAAGACTCCAAAAATGGAAGAGATTGCATTGGACTGTATTGTAATATTAACGAATGGGAGGTATGTGAGTGGTGTTGCTGGCGGACGGATGAAGTTGGAACAACAGCGAAAAATGACAGAATTGACAAAGGGTACAACTTATAGCAAGCAAGCATCATCTGGAGCAGCAGCAGCAGCAGCAACAACAACAAGTAGTAGTAGTGGTCATGATGGCAGGGATGGTGGTCTCTCCTTTTTGGGATATGTCGTTGAATCTATTACGCGTGCATCGGACTCACCCTCCGAAGCTGTCCAGACAGGTATGGCCAAGGCTTTATTGGCCATCATGACATGTTCCAAATGTGGGGTTCACGAAGCTGCCATGTTACAGGCGGTGCGATCCACGTTCCATGTGTATTTGGTTGGTAAATCACCTGCGGGGAAAGATATTGCCAAGCGCACCCTGGTGGATATGTTGAAATGTGTGTTTAATCGGATGGAGGCGTACGATTTAATGTATCGTGATGAAGAACAAAATGCAGCAAAACAAGGCAGTGAAGCTAACTTACAATCACAGAGTAGGAATGAGGATGATGAAACTGTGGGTACTGCCACTACAGCTGCAACCAATGGCTCTGCACCTTCTGCAAGTGCTGACAAAGCTCCTTCGTCGGATGACACGACTGGATTCGCTTCACAATACCATACGGATAGCTATCTTCTTTTCCGAGCTCTTTGCAAGCTTAGCTCAAAAACTCTCCCTGGCGATGAAAATGTCAATGTAACAACGCTCGGGGCGAGCAGCACTGCCATGGCCGCAAGCTTCTTCTCCACAACGCCAGCAGTGGACCCCCTTGCACTTAGCTCGAAGATTTTGAGTCTCGATCTCATTTTATCCGTGTTTGACCACTGCGGGGATGCCTTTCGAAATGGTGAAAAGTTTATCTATGCTGTGCAAAGCTACTTATGCGTGAGCTTGCTAAAGAACTGTATGTCAAACCAAACTTCAGTGGCTCATCTATCATTGAAGATATTCTTGTTGCTAGTGAAGAAGTTCAAAAATCAGCTCAAGGCAGAGATTGAAGTCTTCGTATTGAACATCTTCCTTCGCGTTCTTGAATCACCGAATTCCCCTTTTGAGCAGAAAGTCCTTGTCCTTGAGGCACTTCGGGCATTATGTGCAGATCCTCAAATGCTGACGCAGTTGTTCCTCAACTATGATTGTGATTTTGATGCAGTGAATTTGTACAAAGATATTGTGTACCATGTGACAAGAATAAGTGCAAAAACCTGTGCACAACCAAACTCAAACACGGTAACAAAGAAGGTCGCGGATCAGGAGTTGGAACTTAGTCGTACCGGACTAGAAGTACTCGTTGTTATTCTTCGGTCGTTTTTGAAGGCACTGAATTTGCCTGGCGGAGATGATGCCTTTGAGTCTGATGGGTCTTCGTCTCTTTCACTGTTGCGACAAAATCTTAAGCTTGATCCCAGCATGGATGGAGATGCCAAGGACGAAAACATGTCCCCGAACAAGGATCATGATTTATCTGGTCAGTCAACGCCCCTCAAAGATGACGCGTCTGAAACTCAACTTGAACGAGATACATCTGCCTTGGAGATCGTGAATGCATTCGACAAGAAACGAACGGCACAGCAAAATTTCGAGATTGGCAAGGTGAAATTCACCTTGTCACTAAAATCGGGGCTCAACTTTTTCATTGACAATGGGTTTTTGAAGCTTGATGCTCAAGATATGGCACGATTTCTTCACGATAATAGTGAAACATTAGACAAGACTCAAATTGGTGAAGTGCTTGGAAAAGAACCAGACGCTGCATTTGTGAAAGTTGATGGCGCAGATCCAGAAAACGGTGGCAAGGGCTTCTTTCTTCGTGTCCTCCATCATTACGGTGAAAGGATGGATTTCACTGGGCTCATGTTTGACGATGGCATTCGACTCTTTCTGTCAGGCTTTCGGTTGCCGGGAGAGGCTCAAAAGATTGACAGAATCATGGAGAAATTCGCTGAGTGTTTCACGAGACAAAATCCCGATGTGTTCCCATCGGCAGATACAGCTTTTATTTTAGGTTTCTCTGTGATCATGCTTAACACTGATCTACACAACCCAAGCATCAAACCCGAAAGGCGCATGACAATAGAATCATTTATCCGGAACAATAAAGGCATTGCAGATGGATCAGATTTGCCGGAAGAATATATATCAGGTATCTTCAATCGAATTAAAGAAAATCCATTCTCTCTGAAGGAAGATGACGAAGCCCGTGAGAAACAGAAAGCTGAAAGCACCAAGGACATGTTTGATTCTTTATTCGTGTTTGAAGGTCCTACTTTATTCGGAACTAATGCTGAAGAAAAGAAGCGTGAAAAATTCCGTAAAGAAAGGGAGGAAATGATGTCTGCATCAGAACAGCTCTTCAAAAAGCGCCCTCCGAAAGGATCGAGAAGATCTGTTCATGAGCCGTCGACTCGTTTGGATAGAGTGCCCCCAGCTGACGTTGTGAAGCCAATGTTTGATGTGACTTGGGGCCCTCTTATTGGAACTCTGTCGCAAGTGTTGGAGTCTACAACGAATGATACTATCATTGCACTGTGTCTCAGTGGATTTGTATACTCGATCCGACTTTCCTCTCACAGTGACATGTCACTTGCAAGAAATACGTTTGTGAATTCGCTTGCCAAGTTTACAACGTTGGGATCCATCAAACACATGAAGAGTAAAAACATTGAATGCATACGAACTCTGCTAAGTGTTGCAATTATTGATGGAGAACACCTCGGAGAAAGTTGGTCTCCCATTCTACAATGTATTTCTCAGCTTGGTAGACTGCATTTATTTGCATCTGGGCTCGACTCGGAAGACCAATTCTTGGAGAGTACGCCTCAGTCGACTTCCACTTCAGATCCGACTCGCGAAATGGAAGAAAACAACGGCAAAGCTGTACTTGCAGCCGTCAACGAAGTCCTCATAGACAAGGTGTTTTCATCCACTGTAAATCTATCAGCTCGTGGGGTTGTTGATTTCATTGAGCAGCTGATTGCTGTCTCTGAGGCAGAGATTGCAGGTGATACAAAGAAAGGGATTAGTGGAGTTGGTGCAACTTCCGCATTGCCGAAAGTTGCAGGATCTGGGCATGGACTTGAGGGCCCGAGAATATTTTCTCTCCAGCGACTCGTTGAAGTTGCTGATTACAATATGAACATCCGTCCTCGTTTGACATGGTCTTCGATCTGGGAGACAGTTGGTAACCACTTTGCAAGAGTTGGATGTCACGAAAACGCGATGGTCAGCATGTTTGCCATCGATGCGTTGCGTCAACTCAGTTTCAAGTTTTTGGAGAAGCCAGAGCTGACAGATTTTAACTTCCAGCGTCTGTTCCTCAAGCCATTCCTTGTGATAATGGAAAATCCAGGATCTAGGGAAGATATCCGAGAGCTCATTTTACGATGCGTTGACAACATCATTCGCTCACTGGCCCACAATCTACGCAGTGGATGGAAAATTTTCTTTTCCATCTTGACTCTCTCGTCTAGCGACAAAAGTGTTAAGATTAAAACTCTTGGATTAGCAATTTTGCAGCGACTGCTTGACGAACACCTCGAGGATCTGTGCCCGACACCAAGCGTGGGAACTGCTGAATCTGAGGATAGTGATGTCGAAGAGTCTTTGACTGCATCTCAAAAGATTGAACGAAATACGAATGCAGAAGATTTTGTCGAGCTTTGTAGGGCGTCGCTTTCTTTTGTTCAGATAAAAGAAAGCGACAACCCGCTTCCAATTGGTCTTTCTATGAGAGCTCTTTGTCACACCGCATGTTATGCTGACTTAATCGCTGACAAGAAGATTCTTCCTCCAGTATCAGGTCATCAGACTAGTGATCCAGCTGCACCTGGATACACCTACGAAGGATTATCACCAGAAGAGTCTCTTGAAATGGTCATATGGAGATCTCTTCTCGACGGATTGGCGTCTGGGATTTGCTCCTCCGCATCAAGTACCAGTGGCGGTGTCGGTTGCTTAGTTCAAAGAGGAAGCATTATGGCCATGAGAGCAATCTTGCTGCGTCACGGGAAACTGTTTTCAGCTTCACAGTGGAATGCGATTCTTGGCTGTGTTCTCCTCCCAGCAATCCAGATTGGAGCCGAGAGCGATTATTCTCCTGTTACCCAGATATCATCAGAGTCTCCCTCTGTTTCTAGTCTTGACTTTTTGGGTGAGCCACTCCAATCACCACCTCCTTTTGATGATGAAGGTCTTCAGAAATTTGCAGAAATGACTCAATCTGGCGACAGTTCGCCAAGTAGGCCCCTCGGTACAGCAGAACTTCTGGTGGAGGCAAGCTTTGCTGACTTGAGGCATGGCGGCGACGGAAACCTGAGTAAAGCTTATACTCTTCAGAAGACGGGTGCCGAGAAGAGGATACAACTACAGCCATTCCCTGATAGTTGGATTGCCACAACCGCTCCTATCGCCCTTGGTCTCCTCAGTGATCTAATAATTTCAAGCTCCCTTGAGCTCGGAAAAGAAGGAAGAGAAGTGTTTTGGCCTACTATCATGAGCCAGCTAGTTCGTTGGTCCGTTGGAAGCTCGAAAGAAAAGATTCAGTGCGAACAGGTCACCGATGAAGAATTTAATGGAGACAAGATGATTGTCGATGTGAAAGAGTGGCAACCTTGTGAAGCTCTTGTTCGTATAGGATGCAAGGAGTGGAGTAGAGTGTTCCTTCGTGTTTTAGAAGTTGTTCCTACACTCGATCAAGTTGAAGGAAAGGCTTGGTTGAAAGAAATGAGTACTAGTCTTAGCGATACGCTGCTGAAAAATATTGGGTTGGAAGAAAAGATTCGCGACGACATCGTGGAGGCAAAAATAGCATCACTTGAAAAGAGAGTGCAAAACGATGGTTCCGATTACCTTGGGATGATGCCTACATTGAAGACGAGGTGTATTGCATCACATTGCCTTCAGCAGTATATTTCAACTTTTGTTGACCAGTTCGCTGTTTTAACTTTGGAAGAAGAAGCATCATGTCTGCTGGACACACTGAATCAATCTCGCATTTCGTCAATAAAGGCAAGAAAAGACGAGGACTTGTCGCATGCCTTTCAGGAGGCGTGCTTGGCTCAATGGGGCGACAGTGTTGAAGAAATTGATGCAGCAATGGAACGCGCAAATAGCGGGCTGAGTCATCGTGGAAGCAGTCAGATGTTCTTCTTGACACAAGAAGCGAGTGCTACCAGCGCACTGATTATCTTATTATCATTGCTTTACAGCAAAAGGCAAGATGCTGATTGCAGCTGGGACACCGAGGCGTTCGCTGAACCTATTCTATTCGAGAGAATCATTGAGGTCCTCAACGACTTTTTGGAATCTGAAGAAAGAGATGGTTTACTAATCGATCCCAACGTATGGAGAAGTGTGAGTGAAAGAGGTGGACAAGTAGCATTTTACTGCACCTCCTTCGCTGGTGTTGTCGTTCAAATCCTTGATATGATTTCCAACCTTGAGAAAGAACAATTCGACAGACACAAGGAATCGCTTTTTCCCATCTTGTGTTCACTTATTCGTGTACAAAGTGATGAGATTCGCCACTTGGTGGCTGGTGTCTTTCGCAAGCAGATTGGCGGCATGATAGGTGTGCCTACTAGCAAATGAAGGAGTTATATATAATTGTTACAAATACTAATCAGTTGTTCCTCTTTGTGTAAAGCAAACCATTGGGCATCCTTCTCATGTATCTCCTACGTTCCGCTCCATTTGATAATCTGCGTTCTGAACAAATAGAGGGAATCTTCTGTCGCAATGTTCACTTGTAGATAGATATCACAGCATTCCTTATTCCTTCTTCTTATGCTTGGCCATCATTGACTGATTGTGTCGCTGAATGAGATGCTCACTTGCCTTGATCGGTATATACTTAGAGGGATGTGTCTCATCTACACATGTCTCGAGTGGCATAACAATTGCATTCCCATTCATATTCACAAAGAAAGCAATGGATTGTCGGCGTGCACTTTTGAACAGTTTCTGTCCACCATCACCAGCTCTATCATTATCTGCATTGTTGTCAGTTGCAACTACGCGATGCAACGTGCTCGTCCACTTGTCGTTTGTCCATCTTTGCATCAAGTCTCCTAGGTTGATTATAAAAGAATCTTCCAGATGTGGGACGTCAATCCATTCCTTATCTTTGGATAATTGCAGCTGTAGACCAGGTCCGCCACTCTTCAGAATAGTAAAGGCACCGTAATCAGTATGTTCTCCTGCACGAATTTGAACAGTAGATGCATTTGTTTGATATTCTAATTCTGGGTAATTGAGCATTCTCAAAGCACACTGATGACCATCATCGAAACGACCTTTTTGCAAGAACCAAGAGGCATCATCCAGCTTTAGCGCCATGGCTAATCCTTTGAATAAGATCTTGGCGAGATGTTCCATTGCACTGTAATAGCGCTCTGTTGCTGGAGCAAAATTGGAAGATGCATTCAATGGAAACTTTCGAGGAGGCATGTTGGATAATTCAGAGTTCAATGGACCGAGAGAAAATGTTTCCTTTGAATCTGGTGAAAGAGTATCTTGTGTCGTGTTGTTGGCATCTGAAGTAGAACGCTCTACCCCCAAAGACTCACAGTTCTCGTAGCCATATGGGTATTCATCAGTCATGCTGACAGATTGTTTTATCGATGATTTCATATCAAAGAATTGTGTAGATGCAGTCCAAGCATCTTTGATAGTCGCTGCGTCGACGCCATGATTGATTGTTGCAAAAAATCCAAACTTTTGGCACGCATCTGCGATGGACTTGATGACGTTTTCGAGCTCAGCTGATGTTGCTTTGCTGGAGTTGCTGTCGCCGCCGCACAGGTTGACGAGGGGTGCGATATCAATTACAGGAATCATCTCGGCGGCTGAATCTGCCTATACAACAAGCTACTGCAATAACATCATCATCTTCATTATCATCATCACTTCTCCATTCTGTGACGGGTGACGGTGACACAAAACGGCAGATTGTTTTGCAGCATGCATGCGCGCGTGCAAGCTTCCAATTGAGACACCTGTCTTATATTCAAACAAATCCGAATCTTTGGATGGCCGTTGTTGGCGAGGCTACTCCAAAGAAGCGGGCAGCGATCTTTTCTAATCAATATTGGCCCCCTAAACTCCTTCTCTATTAAATAATTATCTATATGTTGACCCCTTATAGGAGCTAGGGGGCCGTAATGCCCCCGAATCTTCTCGCTCCATCATCGCGAATCATCTCGCTCCATCATCTCCAACAGC
>Ga0075467_10002605_pt1 | contig 14216 bp, 11 predicted proteins | sample DEB08_DNA_9_FD_75067 | JGI IMG/M metagenome (GOLD analysis project Ga0075467, IMG submission 75067) | Aqueous microbial communities from the Delaware River and Bay under freshwater to marine salinity gradient to study organic matter... | ecosystem: Environmental > Aquatic > Marine > Coastal ...
CCGCACCGCTAAACCTAAGTATTGTACCAGCTGAAGGCTGAAGGAGTTATCATTCAGCAGGACGCCGGACGCCTGCCGGACGCACAAAGCAAGACAAAATCAACAATCACAATACACAAAATAAAACACAAAACAACTCTCGGAACTCGCGTTACATCTATGAGACGCATCCGCGTAGATTCCGAGTAGCTATTCACCTTCACCTTCATCCATCCACCATTCCGACAACATCATGACAAACGCAGATGAGGAAATCATACACTCCGTGTCAATCGGCTCTGGAGAGATGAAAAGGCAACCCTCGTGGAGTGACATAAACTCTCTCATTGGCAGGATAGAAACACTTGAGCAAGAGCGCGAAGATGAGCACATCCGCTTGGTAAACGCCAGCGAAGGCGTAACTGCTGCTGATGATATCGATGACTTCAAGGATAACCATGTTACCTCAACTGACACTCCTACGCTTCTTCGTAGAAGAACATCATCACGTCGAGGGATACTTGCTCGATTAATGAAGCGTAGACAAGATGATTTCGATGAAGAAATCGAAGAAGTAGAACACAAGTTTGATGACTTCGAATTTCCCGATAGTACCTTCACGTTCTTGATCACTGAGCCTATCCTGTCGTCTCCCTTTGTTATGGGATGCGCCACATATGCAATGTGCCTTACCTGTCTTGTTCTTGCATTAAAGAACGAGCTGGACAACGGCACCGATGACAATCCTTATGGCATCGCAGAAGTGACAAGGAATGTCCGCGCAACGCAGTTTCTAGGTATTATCGTAGGCGTGCTGATGGGTAAGTTGGAATAGCATGAGATAAGTGGATTTGTTGTTGGATTCTGCTATCATTATTATCACTGACGCGCGATGAACACATATATATCTGCAGATGATGAAATTCCAACTGGCCTTGAACTGATTGGAAAGGGACTGGAACAAAATAAGGATGGTGACAAACAATACTCCATGGGCAGAATCTTCTTTTCATCGCTCTTACGCATCTCAATAGGCATGATGTTTCTGACTTGCCTATTCTTTGTCGTTATTCAGGAAAGCAATGTGCTTGATATCTTTTTTGATGTGTTAGGTAAGACACACCTCTACTGTTGCAGCTCTACTTTGACTGTCTCATCTGCATCAATACTCATCTAGTATCCCCCAATTGTGACAACAGCACTTGAGTTTGTTGAGAATATTGATGATGTCATCTATGTACTTTGTAGGCGAGGATTTTTCAGCCGCCGCTTGAAAATTGCAGCAAATCAAGATAATGTGATTCAGTGCTCTTCTACCGCATCGGCGCGCAGAATCCGTAAATGGTCGAAGAGGGTCATCAGAGTTGTCTACTTTTCCGTCATGTTTGTCATGTGCGCTGGCTTATCTGTCATTACTCATAAGCAGCCCACCGGAGAATATGGGTGTACCTCCATTGTTGTTCAATTCGGTGATGAGGTCTGGGAGGATGCGTGGGTCACTCTTGACAGTCAGTGCTCCGTTGACTCTGATTGCAATGCAAATCAGAAATGTTTCCAAGGCAATAGCCATGAGAATCCGTTTTGCCATGAGAAACGACTCTTGATCTTCAGCCACTTCAATGGACTGTATACCTTTAACGGCATAGAAGCAGAACGCCCGAAATACGTTGAAATGAATAAAGAGAAGGGGGATCCATATAAGAGCACGACTCCTGCTGGGATCAAGTATTGCGAAGAAATAAAAAGTTGGGTGTTCTTCCACCGCAACATTCAAACATCTTTAGATTCAAAGGCCTCTAATGAGTGTCAGTGGTTATTGCGATCGGAAGAAACTGAAGACTTTGATCTCGTAGAATTATCTACTGGATTCTGGCGTTTATGGGATGGAAAGATTGTGGTGAGTATCCCCTTGCTACTTTTGAAAGTTATGCTTCCATCCAGACTCGAGACTCAAAACATCCATCTCTTGATGATTTGCCTTGCCTTGCCTCGCCTTTCTCTCCGCTTCTCTCAACTTAGGACGACTACCGTATCGACATTGATTGTGCGGAGTGCAGCACGGATTCCGATTGCAACTACATGGGCACTTGCGTCGATGAGCCCGGCGACGGGCTGGATTCGAAATGTGAATGCTTTGATGGGGTAAGTAGATGTCTTGTATCTTTTTGTCATTGCGAATGATTCACATACACATCTAATGCCAATGCCTGTTACATTGCAGCGCTCTGGGATATTTTGCCAGTTTGAATATCCTTGCGATGTCATTCGTTCTGAGAAAGATCCCAACACTACACTTAACATCGTGAAGGATCTCGATCAAGATGGCGACAGCATTACCTTTATTGCTGTGTATGGCCGTCCTATATATGCGGCAAGGATGCAAGGGAAGCCCTACAGTCTAATGAGGAATGGATACCGAGGTAAAGAAGAACAATATTTCGCTGTTGAATATCCAGTTAATGCATCTGTAGCTGTCGCACCTCATAAGCACAACGAACCTGATCAATACGACGATGATGATTTTTTTGAGATCAATAACCAATCAGTAGCTTTTCAGCAGCTGATGAAGAACTATACCTTTCTTTTGCGCTACACGGGAAGCCGCTGGTATGGTCAAATCAATGATCCTAATTTGTCTTCGAACTCGTTCAAAGAGGAAGAATACCATGCCTTTTGGATGAACTCCTTTTCAGGTACAGGCCAAGAGGACAATTCCACTCTGATCATCAGTGAAGCTACGACCATGGCTCATCCTGCAGGAGTTGACTTCTTCGAGATGCGCAGAAGGAACAAGGTGTTTGAAGGTGGAGTATTCGATTACGATTATTCTCAATATGGTGTTCTGATCCCTCTCGTGGCGCACGCTGGAGCAGGTTTCTTCCACTGCAACATTCCGTCTGAATAGGCACTGCTTGAGGCAGGGTTAGGATACATCATTAACCCCTGTGCTTGGAATGTGTGGGGAATGAGTCAAGTTGACTTTAGGTTAGGACAAGAATAGTAATTACATACATCAAATAGAGAGTAAATGTAATGGTCAGTTGAGCTACTACTTGTAATCTAATTTGTTTGCAGATGCCAATTTGCTGTCCTTCGAGGAGTAATGAACCGAACCTGGTTCTGACGTCTTCTCGACTTCTTTCGGCTTGACGCGGTAGTGTCAAGGGGGTGCTTTTTCCACATGGGCTTCTGTTCAATGTGACCTTCTCGCGCATCACGTTTCATTTGAGCACAAAGCTTTGAAGGTGCTTCTCCAGGTAGTTTCAACAATTTACCTTCTGCCATGTTGGAGCTTTGTTCTGCGACCTTTGGATGAACGTGGTATTTCAAAAGAGAGAGCTCCCATAACGATGTCGCATGAGAGTTCGAGTGCTCTGGATCCTCAGCATCTGGAGAAAATACTCCCTCTGCAACAATATCTTCTTCGTTCTCGAGCATCCGTTCAATTTTAGATGACGAGGAAGAAGAATAACGCGATGCTATTTGGCGTGTGCATGCAAGAAGTGGAACAGAAGATGTTGGCATGCAGTGTAGAGACGAACCTGCCAGCCGTTTGAGAAACCCAGCAAGCCTTGTTGAAGACAATTCCCTTCGCTGAAGGAAGGCATGGTCCAGACACTGGATGACTTCTTCAATCACCTTCCCTTCATCATTAGATTGCGCATCGTCTGCGTTAGTTGAAGGAAGAGAAGATTCATTGGTTGGAATCCCTATTCGTGGAAGTATGCCATAGAGTGGAATCAAGTACTGCTTCATGTCGACTGGAATCGTATCTCTGCCAGGACCACGCAACGTCTTTAATGCGCACAAAATACAATGCACACAAGAATCAGTTGACAGCCGATCTCCATTCTCAAGCAGCTTTTTGAGCACCTCTAAAAGGTCAACAACTGCATCCAAATGTATCAAGTGACTGAACTTTGCAAGGCCCCGAAGCGCGCATGGGAGGAGATTCGAGTCAACCACTTTGCTGTCAATTTGCTCAGCAGCACCATCTTGCACCTTTAATATCCTGAAATAAGTCAATATTACAGCGTGCAACGTATCAGCTTGATTTTTCGCCAGCTCCAACTTGTCAACAGTTGCTTCTCCTTCCTTCATTTCATTTTCAATGTCTTGAGTAGCTTTGGCCTCTTCTGATTTCTTCGCCCTCTTCTTCTTCACCTGCGCAGCTATCTTGGCTGCCATGGCTTCATCTTCATGAATACGCAATGGTAGCGATAGCCAAGTATTCATCACGTCCGGATGAATACCACGCCCACCTTGCTGGTTGTGCCTTTCTTTCACCATTTTCGCCATTCGGCGTACAGCCTCTAACGATGCCTCTCCTTGCACATCTTTTGTGAACAGGACAGAGAGAGCATGACAACATGCAAGCCTGACATCATCTGACGAATGATTGTTTGCTTGTCTCACAACAATTTGAATGAGATTTGAGCGAAAGTTGAACAGGTAACTTGTTTGAAGAAGCTGCGACAATGCAATAATTGAAGTGGCAGCAAGAGTTGTAGGAGGTCCAGTTTGATCCGACAGACCACGATGACCAAATTTACCGTCTTCCCAAGTTTTCTCTAGCAGCTGCAAGTAGCGTTGATAAGCTTGTAACAGCTTGCGCTCGTAATCCCAAGTTTTTTTGACATCTTTGGAAACTCGAACATTCATCTCAGCTTCTGTTGGCAAGCGTATGCGGTCGCTCGGAAGGATGTCCTGAAATATGGCAAGTAAGGACAATAGAGCTAGACGTGCAGCATGAGCATCATGTCCATTGGTAGATAGAGATGCCAATTCGAACAACTTATTCATTTTGGATTGAGTTTTGTGATATTGTTTTTCATTTGTGTCGGTATCTTGATCTTTTGTGTTGCCCTTTGCCGCTGTCGGTACTACATCAGTACGAGAGGATGTCAATGCAGTTGATGGATCCTCAAGGATTGATTCACTCAGTTCAGCAATTAGTTCAATACGCTTCTGAGGCATGAGTCTATCCAAAGGAACATCTATGCCGACGATGGAGGAGGAAGGTTTAGGAGAGAAATACGGAGTTTTTGCTGCCATAGCAGCCTTTCTCTGCTGCTTTTTCGTAACAGGTTTGCCATCATCAACTCCTCCTCCCTTTGATCCTTTTGCCGATCCTCCCGGTCGGTCTCTCTTTCTACCCTTTTCCGTCATGATTGTTTGTGATGGTTTGCTTCGATCTTTTATGCTGTGAGGTTGGAGATTGGTCGATAGGAAGAAGCTTTTCGTGGCGGGGCCGCGAGGGAGAGTGTTGGCCAGACTTCCTCTAGATAAGATGGATAAAGTATTCGAGAATAACAGTACAAAGGATCGTAGATAAGATGGAGATTTGGAGAAGGAGAAACCAGAAACACACGACAAGTGCCAAAATCAAACAAACAAGAGTTCTGTTTACGTCGCCCATTGACAGTGTGAAAAACAAGCAGCCTCTTCGACAAAACAACCATGAGCAACCGCGTATGTCACTTTAAATTGGTACTTCTCGGCGACACTGCTGTCGGGAAGTCATGCCTCGTTGTCAGATTCGTAAGAGATGAGTTTTTTGAATTTCAGGAGCCAACTATCGGAGGTGAGACTTTTTAGAACGGATCGTGCATCTTGGTTGCTTCTAAGTTTTATTTCGTCTGAGCATTTACATTGATTTGGGCTTGGCATGCTCATGATAAAGTTGTTATTTATATTGTAAACTCACAATTGAAATGTAATCCCTCTGCCAATTCGCCCCAACACAACATATAATACGCTACAGCCGCTTTCTTGACACAAACTGTAGCTCTGGATGACTCCACTGTAAAATTTGAGATTTGGGATACCGCAGGGCAAGAGCGATACCGTTCTCTAGCTCCAATGTATTACAGAGGCGCAGCAGCAGCAATTGTTGTTTATGATATTACTAATCCGGATTCTTTTGCAGGGGCGAAGTCTTGGGTGAAGGAATTGCAACGAAGGGGGGATCAGAATGTTGTCATCGCTATGGTGAGTACTGACACCTGTTTTATGACTTTGAAGATGTGTGGGTTTCGAGATACTAAACAGACATTACTTTGCTTGTCAATTTTCTTGATCATCCATGTTAAGGCCGGAAACAAAGCTGATCTAGAGGGACGCCGTAAAGTAGAGTTTGCAGATGCGAACGCATATGCCGAGGAAAACGGTATTTTGCACATGGAAACATCGGCTAAAAATGCCAACAATGTCAAAGATCTGTTTGTGGAAATTGCCAAGAGAGTGCCGAAGGCAACACAGCAACCTGACCGAGAGGCCTTTCCCATTGGAATGCAGCAGAAGAATGAGAGTAGGAGCTGTTGTTAAACAAATGGAGGAGGTTGGTTTCATTTTCCATGTCCCCAGTAGTTGCTTTGTGTGAAAGTGTTATAGGTGTTATGTTAGGTATGGTGCATAGTTTGCCCCGAAGATAGTAATATAGCTGGTTAGGAGTGTGAGCTCTTGGGTGATATATGGTATGGTCGGCTCGGTAGAAAATCTGAATACTTTGAAAGCGTTGGTACAATAACTAGATCTGCCGGCACCTCAAGACAAATATTCCATTTAAATAACTAACTGTTTGAAACAAATATCTATTCTACATCACAACGAAATCTTGTCAGCTTGAACGAGACAGTAAATAACTACTCATGACTCATTATTTCACAAGACCACCTCGTGCTCTCAATGCATCAATTTCTTTCGTCTCCATTGTCACACGCTTAGTTCGTGAGTATGGTGAAATACCATCATCCACAATGTAGTCATAAATGACCTTAATCCAAGAATGATAATGAGGGATGGCATCGTAATACTCGGGAGCAATCCTACGGACATCCGGAAGGTTCTTTCCGCTGATATTGGCAAAATCATGATGCTCATTATGGTAGCCCACATTGAACGTAAGCCAATTGAGAGGTCCATAATAACTAAATGTTTCCTGCCCCTCATGCATAACATAGTGCTCGGCAATGAAATGGCCAGCAACCGGGTGCAGTCCCATACCAAACAGAGTTCCAATGACAAGGTAGAGAAGTTCACGCACTCCCCAAACATACACAATGCTCAGATCAAAGGCAATGATGCAGGCAATATTGATGAATTCCCATCGTGTTGGTTCTTTGGGGTTGATTGCCAAAGGACGGAGAGAATAGAATACAGGTTGTAACAAACACCACAACACCTTGCGAGGAGTAGAGTGAAAGAACCATCCCTCCCACTCAGTTGGAATATCCACATCTACAACATCTTCACCCTGAAATTTGTGATGTTCCATATGATACCGTTTGAAACTGGCAGCAGCAGGGATACCCATGGGCAAATTTGCGAGTATGGCAAGAAACCGATTTGGAGTTACCCCCTTCGCACCGAGATTGTGGGATAGTTCATGCATTGCAAGAGTCATCATGTGATTAATGGACCCAGAGAGAGTGTAACAGCAGAAAAGCCACGTGTACCATGGCGCTCCTTGTAGAACATGGAGCGAGAGGAGTTGGAAGGCTACCCAGAATGCAACTTTGAACTTGGTCGATGTATCTATGCCCATGTACTTTTTCAGAGACGGGTGTTTGTTCAGAATCTCTTGTTTTCTACAGTGACAACAACAATGATGAAGAAGTTAAAGTTAGATGATAAAACTAAAAAAGCAACGAACAGCAACAACCGTTAATACCCCCACTCACCTTCTTCTATGTGGCTCTTCATCGTGTGCCCAATAAAACTTTGGCTGATTCTGAACTTTTTCTTCACGCTCCTTTTCAAGCACGGATACCATATCCTGCTTGGCGACTGCACATCCTCCCTTTCCCATTGTTGCGTAGTGTTATGCTCTTGCACTTGGTTCCTTTCCCGACTATCTATTGCTACTGGGCATGCAACACCAACCAGAGCTCTTATGTTGTTCGATGTTTCTTTTGAGAGCAGCTTTCTTTTTCGCCACCACATTATTTCTGTTCGTGTGACACGTGACATACTATCTACGATGTGCCACCTCTTGAAACAAATGTGACATTGCTTTGCTCAAAGCTCAAGCCAAGTGCCAAGCAACCACCAAAAACCTTGGCATATAATCCATCATGATAGCTTGCTTCATAGAGCTTGTAGCGGTTGTTTGATGTGCTCAATAAGAAGTAGTAGTAGAAAGCCAACAATATCTATCTACATTGCAGTCGTCGCTGCCTGTATTTTACTACATTGTAATCACTGCCTGTGTTTTACTATCAAAAGCCGCCTATTGCTTGGAGCGGCATCTTCATTTCAGCCGACAATAATAGCCATGTCAGCAAGTACTCCTAATGATGAAATGCAACACCAAGATGCATCGGCACTATTCCGCCACGCATTGGACTCATCTCGACTTGGTAAAAGACATGACTCACTTGAATCCTACACAGCTTCTGTTGGGCGCGGAAGTGAGCTTGACAAGGAAGACATCCCAAAAGAGTTTTCGTTGGTGACAATACTGCGTAGAAATGAAGATACACAATCTGACAATGCAATAAGTAGTTTAAGCATACTGGTAGGGAAAAAGATGCGTGGATTTGGAGAAGGCTTCTACAATTGCTTTGGTGGAAAGCTTGAAAAGGATCTAGGAGAGCAGAATCAACCTGCCAAGGGAGCAGTGCGCGAGTTAGAAGAAGAAACCGGCATCACTATTCCACTCTCAACCATGGAAGAATCGTTTGTTGGCACTATCAATTTTACATTTGACGACTGGCAAGAAAACAGAGCAATGAAGGTTCATCTCTTTTGTGTGTTTGTTTCTTTATCAGCAGATGCAACCAGTTCTACACAAAATCAAAATGCAAATACAATCCACATCGACCCAGATCAAATAAGAGGTTGCGATGAGATCGAACCAGTCTGGGTGCACAACTGTTACGACTTGCCACTCCAGCAAATGTTTGCTGACGATTCGATATGGCTGCCAATGCTTCTGCATCATCACGAGTCAAGCATAGGTGTGAATTTGAAGTTTGATGCTTGGTTTCATTTTCATAGAGGTGGTACAGAACCGAACTCTATACTGCATTATCACATTCAGAGGCATGATCAAGATATGTCCAATAATGAACCAAAACAATCTGCAAAATACAACCTGGAAAAGAAGCTGTTTCATGCTCTTCATGACAATCACATTCACAACCCGTCCATCAAAGAGTTTAAAGAATCTTGGAGCTTTGCAAATAGTGTACGCTCATTTATGAAGGAAGGTAATAGGATGACACATGTGTTGGATGTAGCTGGTGGACATGGTGCACTTGCGGCACTGTTTCTTCTTCTGGTGCCAGAATGTGAGTCTGCTACTGTCATTGACCCTGCAGTTGTCAAGGGGGAAGTTGGTGTCAAGGATGCTTGGAGTGAATACTGGGGTGAAAAAAGGCTAACGTACAGACACGAATGTCTAAGAACTGGGTTGAGAAAGGAACTAGATAGGATCTTACACTACAACAATCAGGACATATCGCCAACCAATGTACTCGTGGTAGCATGTCACGCTTGTCAGCATCTTACAGACGAAACATTGGAAATTGCATCAGAATATGGAGTGAATATTGCAGTAATGCCATGCTGCCAAAAAGATCACAAAGGATCTTGGAAAGGGCTTTCAAAACGTCTTGCCAAAAGCAATGGTAACAAAAGCAACAACTCTCAAGAAATAGCTTCGCTGTCGTTTGGAACGATTATGGATTTACTAACAGCAGGGAAGATGATGGCATGGAACACTGGCTTGCAAGCGAATGTTGAGTATGTTGTGAAGATGAAACTAATGGATAGTGCCATCACGCTGCAAAATCGTATAATCATGTGCAAATCTATGCAAAGAAGAGATGATAACTCCAATGATGAAGAAAGAGAAGCGGCTCACCAGCGTTTGGCTCTTGCTTATCGTCGTGCTCATAAGGTTGACAAGGTTGAGAAGAATAGAATCCAAAGATGGAGAAATGCGTTCAATGAATCTTTCGAGAACATTCTTCCTGGTTTAGTTGCTGGGTTCTGCATCGGAGTAGCATGCTCTCACGTAATGCTGCGTAGGAAATAATTATAAAGCTGCAGTGTAAGTAGATAAGCAGATAAATTGAAAAAGGGACATCACTCGTTTTACCATGAATGAGACGCCGCGGCTCGTCGTCATTGGGACGCGTCTCATTCTGTCATTGAAGCCCTTTTCGCTCTTGCTTTCTTCTCCCCTCTCACGAAACGGCTTTCGCCACAACCTGGATCCAACGCATACAAGACTTTGAATCTGCGTCGGAATTGGTACACCAAACCCATGTGGAGACGCATTGGGTCGCCAAACGAAATGTTCTCACCGTCAATCATCTCTCAGCTCAACGCGCAACCCAATGCCCACTCACAGGTGTGCTCCCGCAACGACCATAAATAGCAGAAAAAATGATCAGTCCACTCTACAAAGACGTGGAGAGCAACGCCGCTGCTCCGGTGAGCAAGCCAGCAGCCAAGAAGACATCATTCCTCCGAAAATGGGGCCCTGCATTGGCCGCCATCGCCGGTGTAATTGCCGTGAACGTCGCCCTCCTCGGCCCCAACGGCGGAAAGATCCCTGCGTTAAATGAGAGGCAACTAAATGCCCAAAGTCGTCGCTTGGAGCGAACACAGGCCGTTCTAGATATGGAGTGGGATCATGAGGCTGACTTGAAGCGTGGTCTGCACAAAGAAGTTGGACGTCACCTTACTGAAGAGGAGGGAGGCGTGATGGAGTACACTCGCCGTCGTCATCGTTATTTGGGAGAATATGTGCATGTGGATGTGTCGGATCAATTTTCCATCTATGGAAAGGTGTTGATCTCGATCATTTACTTCGCTTTCTGGGTCTTCCTCATGTTCCCCAACTGGTTCCTCCCCATTGGCCGACCCGGTATTGCTCTCGGTGGAGGATTGACCATGGTTGTCGTCCGCTATATTCTTCTACTTATCGGACATGGACCCGTCTTCGATGCTGCCAAGGTTATTATTTTGGAGCCTCTTTTCTTGCTGTTTGGTCTCATGCTTACCACCATCTACCTGGAAAAGATGGAACGTGGGGGACTCTTCGACAAGCTACGTGACTCTCTTGACGACCCCGTCAACTGGAAGCGCTCTGCCAAGATCATGGCCATGTCAACTATCGGTTCTGCAGCAGTCATGAACGATTCTGTCGTGCTTATCTTCTCTGGAGTTGTTGTGGACCTCTGTGTTCGCCACAAGGTTGCCAACTCACTTCCATACCTCCTCTCCCTCGCCACCACCGCCAACACTGGATCTGCCTTCACAATGACTGGTAACCCACAGAACATCCTCATTGTCTCCCTCGCCTACGATGATATCAGTTGGACTGAGTTCTTGAGTAACATGATTTTGCCCGTCACCGCCGCATCCATTATCAACGCAACCATGCTATTCTGTTATTACTCTTCCGAATTATTCCCTGGTTCCTCTGGTATCATGGAGTGCTTGGGAATTGTCTTCTCCGGAAACCGCACACCTGAGATGCTTGCCCAAGAGCATGCCTACCACGCCCGCAATGTCCAATCCATCCAAGTAATGGAAGAGCCCAGCACTGGATGGTCAGTCTGGTCCAAGATTCAGATTGTTCTTGTCACCGTCTTTTTGGTTTGTTTCGCGGTTGGCCTCGATGTGTGTGTCACCTCCATCTGTGCAGGTGCAATCCTCATGGTCTTGGCTGCATGGAAGAGACAGCACTACGATCCCAGACCAGAGATTGTTGATTATGATGCTGAAGGAAATGCCCTTCCACCCAAGAAGATGTACGACATGGACGGAAATGAAATCGAGCCAGAGGAAGAAGAGCTTGTTACCGAATCCGAGACAACTCTCACTGAGGTTGATTATGGTCTTCTCATGCTTTTCATCGGTCAGTTCATTCTCATTGGATCTTTCGACGATACTGGTGTCCCCCAAGGGTTCTTCAACCTCGCCATGGGTGGCTGTGCTGAGCAAATGACTTCCGTTCCATGTGTTTACTGGTTCGTTCTTGTCATTACCATCCTCTCCAACGTTGCATCCAACGTGCCCGTTGTGCAAATGCTTGCTGCCACCTTCCCCTACGCCACTCCTTACGACTGGATGCAAGTGTCCTTCTCTGCCACTATTGCTGGTAACCTAACCATGCTTGGAAGTGCTGCCAACATGATTGTCGCATTCCAGGCTGCCAAGGTGGGCGACCGTACCTTCACTTCTGAGCGTCACGCTCCTTTCGGTATTCCATCAACAATTATATCTTTATACGCGGGTACAGCCTTGCTCTCATTGGTGCATTTCTCACCAGAGTGCTCTGTAAAGCTTGGAGAGTGTGATGAAGAGTAAATTTCGTGACACCTGAGCTTAATATCGGGGAAGAGCAAACGACTTTGTTTGCTGTTTTGATTTATGTGGAAAGATCGTGTAGTAAATAAAATTGATGCTATCATTTTATTATACTTTGGTTTTGTATTGTAAACATTAGCTTCATGTAGGTATCGTAAAGCTCGTTCAGGCTAGCCGTCCTCTGTGTGGCTCTTCTTTCTTTTGCTCCTTTCTTCTCAACTCACCAAAAATCTAACCTCGCACTCACCTCTCACCTCACGCAACTTTTGTCTCCAAAACTCTCAGTGAGACTCATCCCTGCTCCAAGGTAAGTAAAGTGGTGAAGATGATAACAGCAGTCTAAACTTTTTGAATCAGGTCAAGCACTGGTGTACGTCTCTACTTCTCCATGTGACGAGGAATGCCAAAAATGAAACAGATGGACTTGCCTAGAGAGTAGATGAGATGGTGCGATGCTAAAGCATTTGTCCAATTGTTGATTATGTGTGGATTAGCATAAGATCGCAGCATTTTCTGCTTGCATGTGTGCACTAACATTTGCATTATATTCCTCATCATCTGAACGTCTCGCTATAACCGCAGCTGTTCTCCGTCACCAACCACCAACCCGAAGATCATTGACTTGCTGGCTATCATCATCTACGAAAATGCAGCCACTTAGTTTGATTATACTAGCGACCATTGGAGTTGCTCAGGGTGGTTATGCCCCGAAGGAAAGCCCAAAACTCCCAGACGGTTTCTGTCCAAAGGAAACTGGCACAGCAACTGCAACAACAGGAGGTTAGTCATCCTGAATGTGTTCTGTATGTTTTCTTCTTAACTATGTCGGCTCACAATATTTATCTTTTCTGACAATAGAATGCATGTGCGACTGGCAGCATAAAGATGGATGTGTTGGAAGTGGATGTCAATATCAGTATGGACTGAGTTTCTATCATTACAGGTGATTTTACATATGAATATTATATGTCCAACATAATTGTACTATTGTCTGCATGAGCTGTTGTCTCACCAAAGCTTTTCTTTTGATTCATCTATGTTCTATTCCAGTTGCAAAGACTGCAAGTGCGTTGCGAAGCCATAACACTGAGAAGCTGAACGATTTCATACAGACAGCATGCAATAAACACTAAGATTAATGTATTGTATCTAATTTACCCGTGCCTCTTTGAAAGGAAGGATGTGATGAATTTGCCACTCAATGAAGGGAACTCAAATCCTGTGTCAAACTGCTGAGCCTTGCCCGTACCTCTAGGCATGGTTGATATTTTCCTCTTTTTCATTGGTTGCGAGTCTACTTCAGATCCTACTTGTAGCACTGGAGCTTGTGTTCGCGAAATAGATGTCGATTGGCTCTTCAAACTCAATGTCTTCGCCTTGTGAATACCAACATTTAATGAAAGCATTCGACAGTCCTCTGTGATAGCAAGTAGCTCAACACCTGAGCCGATGCATTCATTGACGCACAAAGAGCTGACCCCGCCTTTGATTCTCCAATGCATGAGACTGTCGGTGTCTTTCACAGATGCGACACCACGTTCACTCCTGTCCACAACCATCACTACAGTTTCTGCCCCATTATCGATGGCAACTGACACGGCAAAGAAGCCTTTTGCTCCCAAACCACTGTCACCAAAAGGAATGACCGAAGATACCTTCGCATCTCTGCCAAAAGCTGACAAGTCAACTGACCATTCATCGTTTCCAAGGTAGCACGATTGTCCAGCTCCTCCAAATGGAGACTTGATAGCGACTTGGCTTTCACTTGTCATCAGTAGAAAATCATCATCTTTGGTTAAAAAGTGAAGATGCTGGATACCCTCGGCGGATGACAACGAGTTTAGTAATGTTGCACTGGCGTGATCCCAGAGTGTGACATGTGTGCCATAGCAAACAGAGAGAACAGATCC
>Ga0075467_10002608_pt1 | contig 14208 bp, 12 predicted proteins | sample DEB08_DNA_9_FD_75067 | JGI IMG/M metagenome (GOLD analysis project Ga0075467, IMG submission 75067) | Aqueous microbial communities from the Delaware River and Bay under freshwater to marine salinity gradient to study organic matter... | ecosystem: Environmental > Aquatic > Marine > Coastal ...
CTAATGCAATGGGGTGTTGCGCTGCGACAGCAACGTAGGTTACTCCAAATAAAGTGTCTGGCCGTGTGGTGTACACATCAAAACTGCTGAATTCTGCGACGGTTTTTGCCAGATTAAAGGAAATTTCTACGCCTTCTGAACGGCCAATCCAGTTTTTTTGCATGGCGCGAACTTGTTCTGGCCATTCTTCTAACTGTTCTAAATCGTTGATCAGTTCTTCTGCGTAGTCGGTGATTTTAAGAAACCATTGAGGAATTTCTTTTTGTTCAACTAAGGCGCCAGAACGCCAACCGCGACCATCAATCACTTGTTCATTAGCAAGAACCGTATGGTCAACTGGATCCCAGTTGACCGTTGCGTTCTTTTTATAAACTAAACCTTTCTCGAACAAACGTGTGAAAAACCATTGCTCCCAGCGGTAATAATCCTTTTTACAGGTGGCTATTTCCCGATCCCAATCGTATCCAAACCCCAAGGTTTTTAATTGGGTTTTCATATACTCAATATTCGAGTAGGTCCATTTGGCTGGTGCAGTATTATTGTTAAGGGCTGCGTTTTCAGCAGGCAATCCAAATGCATCCCAACCCATTGGCTGAAGTACATTCTTACCTAACATTCTTTGATAACGACTAATCACATCACCAATAGTGTAATTCCGCACATGACCCATATGCAGACGACCACTTGGATAAGGGAACATAGAAAGGCAATAAAATTTTTCTTTGTCAGCATCTTCATTTGCTTTAAAGGTTTGCTGAATTTCCCAATAGGCTTGAACCTCTTTTTCGATTTCTTGAGGTTGATACTGTTTTTCGGCCATTAAAAAGGATTTCCGTGACTAGTGGGATAAGGTCAAAAAGACCTTAAACAATCATGTAAAAGTTAGCTGGTTAGAATACCTTAGCGTATCCCTTGCTAACAATAGTAAATACGTGATTTATTGAGCTTATTCTAAAGTTTTTAGAAGTATTCAGTGATTTAGATCGTAAAGGTTGAATTTTAACTGATATAAAATTCAAGTTATGCATAGATATTCCACTTTATTTGTATTAAAAATAGTCAGTTATGAATATTCTTTTCGTATCCGTTTGACAGCCTGATGTTTACAGGTTTCACTAATTGGTATATTCCTAAATTGTAGTAATTAAGTCTTTTAACATGCAAAGTAAATATGCCTTAGATCTGCAGCAGTTGACTGCAAAACCTAGCAGGCGATTGATTAATCAAGCGCTGAAAGATCAACAAGCTCTACACTCCACTTTTATCGGTCAGGATAGGGCGCGAGACGCTTTATCTTTTGGTTTAGGGATAGAAGCGCGAGGGTATAATCTTTATGTAATGGGTGAACAAGCCACTGGGCGCTTTACCTTAGTACATGAATTTATTGATAAATACGTGAATAAGACAATCACACCTGATGATTGGTGTTATATCAATAATTTTGAAGACGAGCGTGAACCCTTCTCTTTAAGATTGGTGGCAGGAGAAAGTAAAAAGCTGCTCAAAGACATGGGGAATTTGATTGATGAATTATTAGATACCTTTCCAGCGGCATTCGATAATCCTGGTTATCAGCGTAAAAAGGCGGCCATCACCCGCGAATTTGATCATGGATATGACAAAGCCATTGATGAAGTGGAAAAACAAGCACAACGACAAAATGTGGCCTTGTATGAAGACGGCGGTACTATCACTTTTTCACCCATTGTTGATGGTAAACCTGTCACCGACGATGATTTTGCTAAAGCGTCAGATGAACAGCGACAACATTATTATCACTTAATTGATGAGCTTGAAGACAAGTTAAGCGAAGCGTTAATCGAGTTGCCAAAATGGAAACGTGCCACGGCTGAAAAACTCAGAGCGTTAAAAAAAGAAACCGCAGAGCAGGGTATTAGGCTTTTACTAAAAGACTTAGAGCACAAATATTCGTCTGACTTTGCTATCTTAAAATTTTTAAGACAACTAAAATCACATTTGGTAGAAACAGTAGTTGAAGTCTTAGCTGACGATAAAAAAGACGAGAAACATGACGAGTATGACAAACGGGCCATTTTAGAAGAACAATATTTACCCAATGTTATAGTTTCACATGAATTAAATAGCGGCTCTCCAGTCATATATGAGCCCAATCCCACTCATCAAAATTTGTTTGGCCAGGTTGAATATACCAACATTCAAGGTTCAGTTTTTACCAACTATCGAATGATCCGCCCCGGTGCTATGCATCGAGCAAATGGTGGCTATTTGCTGCTAGATATGGACAAACTCATTGATCAACCTTATGTCTGGGAAACGCTCAAATTAGTCCTGAAGTTTGGTTGCCTTAAAATGGATTTACCGCAACATGATGTCGGTATGGTGAATTCCATCACGCTCAACCCGCAACAAATACCTATAGATGTCAAAGTGGTATTGTTAGGTTCTCGTGACTTGTATTACACCTTGCAAGATTACGACGATGAGTTTTATGAATTGTTTAGGGTGTTGGTTGATTTTGATCACGAGATTCCCTTGGATAAAAAGACCTTATTTGATTTTGTTGGTAGGGTGAGAGTTCAAGTTACAGAACTGGGTTTGCAGAGTATTTCGGCCAAAGCTATGTACCGTTTAGTAGAATACAGTTTACGCTTGGCAGAACATCAACAACGCTTATCCGCACGCTTTTCGGATGTGATTGAACTTCTGCATGAAGCTGACTTTTTTTGCAGAAAGCAAAATACTCAAGAACTAGATGTCACCCACATCGAAGATGCTTTAGCAGCCAAAACTCATCGTACTGGTCGGGTTAGTGAAGCTGTATTAGACGATATTAAACAGGGCCAGATTCTGATTGCTACACAAGGTGTTGATGTAGGAAAAGTCAACGGTCTAACGGTACTGGAAATTGGCGATAGTATGTTTGGAACACCTGCGCGCATTACTTCGACAGTTTACGCAGGCTCTAATGGCGTGGTAGACATTGAACGTGAAGTTGAACTTGGTCAACCCAGTCACTCTAAAGGGGTGATGTTACTAACAGGGTATTTGGGTCACAAATATGCACAATTATTTCCATTAACGTTATCTGCTAATATTGCCATTGAACAATCTTACGGACACATTGACGGTGATAGTGCTTCGTTAGCAGAATTAGTCGCGCTGATTTCTGCCTTAACTAAAATGCCTGTCCGTCAAGACTTAGCCATCACAGGCTCAATTAATCAATACGGTCAAGTTCAGTCTGTAGGCGGCGTAAATGAAAAAATAGAAGGGTTCTTTAAACTCTGCCAACACCGCGGATTAACGGGCAAGCAAGGGGTGATTATTCCCAAGTCTAATCAAGTCAATCTTATGCTTGACAAAGAAGTGTTGGCAGCAGTAAAAGCACAAAAATTTCATATTTGTGTGGTTGAGACTGTTGATGATGCGTTGGAGTTATTGATGGATAAAGAGGCAGGTGTGCATAATAGTAAAGGTCGATATCCTAAAGGTTCGGTGAATTATATGGCAGTTTCAAGTTTACTTAACATTGCAAATATAGTGGCGGGTGCAGATGATGATTGATGAAGTACTGAGATGAAAGGTCAACAAATAAAGTTTATTCTGGTAGGATCTTAATACTGAATTTCAAATTTATAAGTTTATATTATGCAAATATCAAAAGGCACAGTCGTAAAGTTCCACTATCGAATAAAAGATTTAGACGGCAAAGAATTAGAGTCTAATTTTAGCGAACAAGCCGTTGCTTATCTGCATGGTTACAACAACATGATGCCGGGTATCGAAAAGTCTTTGGAGTCTATGTCAAAGGGAGATTTGCTTGAAGCGGAACTGGAAGCCAAAGAAACCTACGGTGAAATTCAAGCAGATAGCGAACAACGTGTATCGGTTAAACATCTTTTAAGTAAAGATAAAAAGCCAAAATGGAAGGCAGGGATGACAGCTGTTGTTAACTCAGAGCAAGGTCAGCGCGAAGTGACGATTGTTAAAGTCGGGAAATTTATGGTGACGATAGATACTAATCATCCATTAGCCGGTAAAACCTTACAATTTGAATTTCAAGTTGAAGATGTGCGCGCAGCAACCGATGAAGAAATTGATCACGGTCATGCCCATGGCGATGGTGGGCATCATCATTAATTAATTTGTTGATCTCCTCCGAATCGACAGAGTTTAACTATCAAAAGCGATAGAATTCTTTTTATAGTTGAATACTTAATAGAGTCCTAAATCTTTAAACTGATTTAGGGCTTTATCAACCCCTGTAAATAATGTGGTAAATGCATAACCACAAACCGACAAATGAGACACTCCAAAGCTTGCGGTCAATAAAAATTGATGCCAAAAGACAGAAGTATCGACTTCTTCTATCGCCTTACGGAATTTATCAGCTATGTGTGTGGCTAAATGATTATCCGCTAACAGAATACCAAACTCCTTGCCTCCTTAAAGACCAATTATGTTGTCTTTAATCAGTCTAAAAGCGGTAAGATAATTTGTGGTATTTCATTAAAAGTGCTTCGGTAAGCTAGGTAATTGATGCAACTGACTCTTTAAAGTGGGCTTACCTGTAATTATTGGTTTTCTTTAATTTAGACCGGGTGGCAATCAACATTGCGGTGATGCGAGATAACGATTGCCCTAATAAAATCCCCTAAAGTTATCCATTCAACGCTAGATTTTTATCATGGCAACGCTAAGGCACTCTTACGATGCCAAGTTGCTGGGATATTAATTAAGGGATGGGGTGGACCTGACTTTGAGTAAACATAAACTGACTACCTACTTTTTAGGGGTAATCCTAAATCAGTAGATAAACAATTTTCTGTTAATACATTAAGCAATTTGAGCGCGGTATAGCCTTACAATTTTGTTGTTCTATTTTTTATGGGGGCGAAGCAAATACTCCAGCACGACCATAGAACGTACCTACTAATTTTTATCGGCTCGCACCTGAGACATCAGCGCATTGATCAATTTTTTTAATTAATACGCCTGTCTTTGCCCTCTGCAAAGAACACTTGCAATGAATATCGTTTGGTATTCATTTCTGTGATCCATATTTCCATCAGAGGTGTCCTGCGAAAAATCAACGTCTACAACTACTTTATGCTGCAGGCGATCGGTGCCATATGTGCACCAACCTTCATAACTTTTGGTAAAAAAACTAGAGTTCCAATTTTGTTTACATTGTTCATACGCATGAGGAAACTTTACTTAGCTTTACAATATGAATATTATTTTCTCGGCAATTCAATTTTTTTGTCGTCACTAGGTTTAAACAATACTAATACATGTCCAATAGCATGTACTTTGGTGGCGCCTGTTTCTCTGACTATGGCATCCATGATTAAAGTTTTTTCTTCTTTATCATCGGTGGGTATTTTTACTTTTATTAATTCGTGGTGCTTGATAGCACCGTCTATTTCGGCCAAAACCCCTTCAGTAAGGCCATTGTTGCCTAATTGAACTACTGGTTTTAATGAGTGGGCTAAGCCCTTTAGGTACTGCTTTTGCTTGTTTGATAAAGTCATTGATTAGTTTTCTTACAAATTTATTAAAGATGGATGGTTGAAAAGAGCTATTCTAGCGCCATCTCACTGTTAATCCAAATTTGAATACAGTGTTTTTGACAGGGCGATGAGCAAAAATAAACAATCTGTTAGTAGCCAGCGTTGGTTAAAAGAACATTTTGACGACAAATTTGTGCAAAAAGCACAAAAACAAGGTCTTAGGTCTAGAGCAGGATTTAAGATAGAAGAAATTCAACAAAAAGATGGTTTGATTAAACCCTCCATGACAGTAGTTGATTTAGGTGCCGCACCAGGTGGCTGGTCGCAATATGCGACCAAAGTGGTGGGCAGTGATGGCTTAGTCATCGCTTGTGACATTTTACCTATGGATCCCTTGGCAGGCGTATCATTTCTTCAAGGTGACTTTCGTGAAGAGAATGTTTTAAATGAATTATTGAACAAAATAGGTGGCAAAAACGTAGACGTAGTAATGTCTGATATGGCACCAAACATGAGTGGCAACGACGCAATAGATCAAGCTAAGTCAATGTATTTAGGAGAATTAGCTTTAGATATGTGCCACCAAGTTTTGAAAAAAAATGGCAGCTTTGTGATCAAGGTATTTATGGGGGAAGGGTTTGAAGCATTTATGAAAGAGTTGCAAAAATCGTTTAAAACACTCAAAACTAGAAAACCTGAATCATCCCGAGCGCGTTCCAGAGAGGTTTATCTGGTGGCGACAGGATATAAACTATAGTAGTCTCAGCTTTAATTACTAACAAGGCGCGAGACGCAATTCATAGAGTCGAATAGACTCTAGCAACAACAGAGGTTTAACAACTTGAGCGACATGGCAAAAAATTTAATCTTATGGCTGGTTATCGCTGTCGTATTGATGTCGGTTTTCCAAAATTTTTCTGGCACTGATTCTAAATCATCCAATACTGATTACACATTGTTTTTACGCGATGTCAGTAACGGTGTGGTTAGCAGCGCTACAATCGACAGAAATACAGGACAAATTAATGGTGTAAAACGTAATGGTGAGGCATTCACTACCATTATCCCTTACACAGATCTTGCGCTGATGGACGAGTTGATTGAAAACAATGTGGCAGTTTTTGGTAAAGAGCCAGAAGAATCGTCACTTTTAACCTCGATATTTATATCTTGGTTCCCTATGTTATTGCTCATTGGTGTGTGGATCTTTTTTATGCGCCAAATGCAAGGCGGTGGTGGAGGCAAAGGTGCAATGTCTTTTGGTAAAAGCAAAGCACGTCTGTTAGGAGAAGATCAAGTCAAAACAACGTTTGCCGATGTGGCAGGCTGTGACGAAGCTAAAGAAGACGTCGTCGAGTTAGTTGATTTTCTTCGTGACCCAAGTAAATTTCAAAAACTTGGTGGTAGGATCCCTACAGGTATATTGTTAGTCGGTCCTCCTGGAACCGGTAAAACTTTGCTGGCTAAAGCCATTGCTGGTGAAGCAAAAGTACCTTTCTTTACCATCTCAGGCTCTGACTTCGTGGAAATGTTTGTAGGTGTGGGTGCATCTCGTGTTCGTGACATGTTTGAACAAGCAAAAAAATCAGCCCCTTGTATTATCTTTATCGATGAAATTGATGCAGTAGGCCGTCAACGTGGAGCCGGTGTAGGCGGCGGTCACGATGAAAGAGAACAAACGCTTAACCAAATGTTAGTTGAGATGGATGGTTTTGAAGGTAATGAAGGTATCATTGTCATCGCCGCAACTAACCGTCCTGATGTACTTGACCCCGCCTTACTGAGACCTGGTCGTTTTGACCGCCAAGTAACAGTGGGTTTGCCTGATATTCGTGGCCGTGAACAAATCCTTAAAGTACATATGCGTAAAGTGCCATTAGGTGACAACGTTGAGGCAAGTTTGATTGCCCGTGGTACTCCAGGATTCTCTGGTGCTGATTTGGCCAATTTGGTCAACGAAGCCGCTCTATTTGCAGCTCGCACCGGTAAAAAAGTGGTCGCTATGGATGAGTTTGATAAAGCAAAAGATAAAATTATGATGGGCTCTGAACGCAAAGGCATGGTGATGTCTGAGGCTGAAAAAACCAATACTGCTTACCACGAAGCGGGCCATGCTATTGTAGGTCGTTTGGTACCTGAACATGACCCAGTATACAAAGTATCGATAATACCTCGAGGCAGAGCGCTAGGGGTGACTATGTATTTACCAGAACAAGACAGATACAGTCACAGCAAACAACATCTAGAATGCATGATTTCTAGTTTGTTTGGTGGGCGAATTGCTGAAACAATGACCTTAGGTGAAGACGGCGTAACTACTGGTGCATCAAACGATATTGAACGTGCTACCGATATCGCTCGTAAAATGGTGACTCAATGGGGTTTATCTTCGAAAATGGGGCCTATGTTATATGCTGAAGAAGAAGGTGAAGTATTCATGGGGCGCAGTATGTCAAAATCTCAGAATATGTCTGATGATACCGCCCGAGCTATCGATGCTGAAATCAAATCCATCATTGATCGTAACTATGAGCGTGCAGAAAAGATACTGGTTGAAAACCGAGACGTTTTGGAAACAATGAAAGATTGTTTGATGAAATATGAAACTATCGACGCCAAGCAAATTGATGACCTAATGGCAAGAATAGAACCAAGACCTCCTGCAGATTGGGTGCGTGATAATAAAGACGACAGCGGCAAACCTTCGGGCGGAGCCCCTGTAGTAGATACAGACACAAAAGATGAAAAGCCAGTTCAGCCTAATGTAGGTAACCCAGGCGACGCAACTAACTAAGAATAATGGATGTAATTAAAAACGCTTTGTTGTTTATTCAGCAGGGCGTTTTTTTATGAGGGCTGTTGCCCCGCGGAATAAAAAGTTGAGCGTTTATGCAATGCAAAGATAAGTTTTTAGATTTATCTACACCAAAAGTGATGGGAATATTGAACGTCACACCAGATTCATTTTCTGATGGTGGTGTGTTTAATATACTCGAAGACGGGCTTGTTCAAGCTGGCTTAATGTTAAGTGAAGGTGCTGATATTATTGATATAGGAGGTGAGTCCACTAGACCTGGTGCTCAAAACGTTTCTACACAACAAGAGCTGGATCGTGTTGTTCCAATGATTGAGTTAATATGTCAGCGTTTTGATACCATTATATCAATAGATACTAGCAAAGCTCAGGTGATGACTGAAGCAGTTAATGCAGGCGCAAGCTTCATTAACGATGTGCGTGCACTGCAGGAAAAAGGTGCGTTAGATGCTGCTGTTGCAGCCAAAGTACCTGTATGCTTGATGCACATGCAAGGGCAACCTAGAGTGATGCAACAAAACCCTTATTATGTCGATGTTGTTAAGGATGTGATAACATTTTTACAGCAACGTATCTCTATTTGTCGCAAAGCTGGAATTGCTAACGGACAAATACTTGTTGATCCAGGGTTTGGTTTTGGCAAATCACTTGAACACAATTACCATATGTTAGCCAACCTTGAAGAGTTTCAAACATTAAATGTACCTGTTTTGGCAGGTATGTCACGTAAGTCAATGATTGGAAATGTGTTACAGCGAGAAATGGGTCAACGTTTAGCCGGTAATATAGCAGTTGCTACTATTGCAGCTCAAAAAGGTGCGCAAATAATTAGAGTTCATGATGTTAAAGAAACAGTAGATGCTGTTAAAATAATAAACATAATTAACGCTTGCAGGAATAATAATGAGCGATAGAAAATATTTTGGTACAGATGGTATCCGTGGAAAAGTCGGTGAAAACCTCATTAACCCCGAATTTGTGATGAAACTTGGTTGGGCTGCAGGGAAAGTTCTAGCCGGCCAAGGCACCAATAAAGTATTGATTGGCAAAGACACTCGGATTTCTGGTTATATGTTGGAGTCTGCATTGGAGGCTGGTTTGTCAGCCGCGGGTATTAATATCGTTTTGCTCGGACCTATGCCCACTCCAGCTATTGCTTATTTAACTAAAACATTCCGTTCTGAAGCTGGCATAGTAATCAGTGCATCTCATAATCCCTATTACGATAACGGCATCAAGTTTTTTTCTGCCGATGGTATGAAGTTAGATGACGCCATCGAGATTGCTATAGAGGAGAAAATGGATAAACCCATGGAGTGTGTTGCGTCAGATAAATTGGGCAAAGCTGTACGTATTGGCGATGCTGCGGGTCGTTATATTGAATTTTGCAAAGGCAATTTTCCATCTTCATTATCACTCAAAGGGTTAAAAATAGTTGTCGATTGCGCTAATGGTGCAACTTATCACATTGCGCCAAATGTGCTCAGTGAACTAGGTGCAGAGGTCATCGAAATTGGTACTGAACCGGACGGTTTGAACATCAACCGCAAAGTAGGTGCCACGTCAATGAAGGCGGTAACTGAAAGTGTGCTCAGAAATAAGGCTGACTTAGGCTTTGCCCTTGACGGCGATGGTGACCGCATCATGTTAGTTGATCACAAAGGAAACGTGATTGATGGCGACCAAATTGTTTATATTATTGCCAGAGATGCGCTTAAAAGAGGGCGCTTACAAGGTGGGGTCGTTGGCACAGTGATGAGTAATTTGGGCTTGGAAGTGGCTCTAGGCGCTTTAGGTGTACCATTCTTACGAAGTAACGTAGGCGACCGTTACGTTATGGAGCTTCTTAAAAAGAAAGGATGGACGATTGGCGGAGAAGGATCAGGCCATGTATTAAACTTGACTGCAGCATCTACAGGTGATGGAATTGTAGCTGGGTTGCAAGTCTTGGCTGCTATGCTACACGCGGGGCAGACCTTAAATGAATTGTGTCGAGGTATGACTAAATATCCGCAGACACTGACTAATGTAAGATTTTCTGAAGGTACTAAGCCACTTCAAGACAAAGCTGTGACTCTCGCAGTGATAGAGGCAGAAAAAGCCTTAGGCGACAAAGGGCGAGTATTGTTACGTAAAAGTGGTACTGAACCCCTTGTTAGAGTGATGGTAGAAGCAAATGATGCGCAGGATTCCGCTACTTGGGCTGAACATATTGCTGATGCTGTGCGTAAAGTAACCGATTAGTAAGGTTTACAGGGCAATATTAGCATCAGCCACTTGTATATTGTCATTGGGTTAGTTAATATCTCGCGCGCTTTTTTATTGGTGTGATGTGGGACATGACGGAGCATAACGTGCAATTAAATAGTCGTAGACAGTTAGTCGCTGGTAATTGGAAGATGAATGGCGATAAAGCATTGGTCAAGCAAATGCAGGAACAATTTGCTAGTGCCAGTCTTAAAAATATGGATGTGGTGATTTGTCCGCCTTTTCCTTATTTGGGACTTTTTGATGGCAAAGTGAAATTGGGTTCGCAAAATATGAGCCAATTTGACTCTGGTGCGCACACTGGTGAAGTATCTGTTGCCATGCTCAATGAGTTTAACTGCCAATATGTTATTATTGGACATTCTGAACGCCGTGCAGATAACAATGAATCTGACGCATTAGTAGCGCTAAAAGTTGAACAGGCATTAAAAGCTCATTTAACCCCTATTTTATGTGTAGGCGAACCTGAAAATGTCCGAGAAGACGGCACATTATTCGATTATATCGCCGCGCAGTTAGATGCAGTATTGCTGAAAATTGGCATCAGCCAATTTTCCGATGTGGTTTTGGCTTATGAACCTATATGGGCTATAGGCACAGGTAAAACAGCAAGTCCGGCGCAAGCGCAAGAAGTGCATGCTTTTATCCGCGGGCATTTAGCAAAACAAGACGACAATATTGCTGCCAACATAGTTATTTTGTATGGCGGCAGTGTTAAAGGTAACAATGCCCAAGAGTTATTTTCTCAGGCAGATGTAGACGGTGGTTTAATTGGCGGTGCCAGTTTAAATCCAGAAGATTTTTTAAGTATTTGTCAAGCGGCAAATCAGTAGAGGCAGCACATGGTTTTTTATGAAATATTAGTTATTGTTTATTTGATTGTAGCGGTTATGTTGATTGGTTTTGTGCTGATACAACAAGGAAAAGGTGCAGGTATGGGCGCATCTTTTGGCAGTGGCGGTTCGAATACTGTATTTGGCTCTACAGGATCGGGTAACTTTCTAACCAGAACAACTGCTATACTTGCGACGCTATTTTTTGTTATTAGTCTGATTTTGGGAAATCAAACAGCAGATAAAGAAAAATCTGTAGATGAATGGCAAAACCTAGAAGTTCCTGCAGCTGAACAAACTATTGATTCTGATGTGCCAGCGACTGAGCAGTCAATTCCGGTTTCCTCCGATGCCGATGTACCTGTCGCAGAAGTCCCTAAAGAAGAAGATGTGCCAAACTAGTTAAACGTTAAATTGCGGATGTGGTGGAATTGGTAGACACGCAGCCTTGAGGGGGCTGTGGCTTAGGCCGTGAGAGTTCGAGTCTCTCCATCCGCACCAATTTTAAAAAAGGCCTTGGGTTATACCAGGGCCTTTTTTTGTGGGTTTTGTTAAACCTTCGGTTTAATTTCGAAGTTATAGATATAGCTAAACCTAAAACAAGAGCACGCTTCGCGCCATCGTCCTTGATGGTTTTTGACTCGAATCCCTTCTGGCGACTAGTCCTAAGCGTTTAAATCAGTAGGTTCTGAGTCCTCATGTGGTGTCAAAAATATGCGCTACGCTTACCGCCATCCCGCGCGGCGTCCGCATGGCTTTTTTCACACAGCGTTCTTTCTGTACGACTTACTTTTTGCCTACAGCAGCATAAAGTGCCGTTCGAGGGCAATGCTCTTCATCTAATTATTAGGAATATTTAGCAGGTCGTCACAATGTGCTCTTACCCAACCGGATGCAAACGCTTCAAATTAGTCAATAATACGTCCATGATAATCGGCACCCAATCTCGATTTCCTTGTCGAACTGTTCAACTGGGCGAAGCCGTGCTTCTAAGAAATTCAGTTTCACCCATGCAAATTGCCCTACTAAATTCACCTAATAATTGGCGAGCTTTGTGTCGAGGGTAAGTCAAAAGATTTAAAAGCATCGGCTTTGCCGACTAAGAGAATTAGGATGGGTGTCATATTATTTGTTGGTAGGGGGGGATTAAAAGTCTCATTAATCAAGCAACTTGCCCCCAAGCTCTCTGTTACATAACTTTCACTATAAGTGACAAGCCACATGAAATAGCGTTAAAGTGCGATAATCGAAGCGCAAGCAATAAACTCTATATCACTTGCCCTTACTGCCAAAAGCAACGTCAGCACCTATACGCGATTAAATACGCTTATGCTTGTAGACAATGTATTGGCTTATGCTACGCCAGCCAAAGTGAGCGACCACAAGAAAGACTTATGAGGCGCATTAGAAAACTCAGAAAAGAATTATGGGGTTATGATTGGCCTGACGTAAACAATCTGTTTCAACAAGCTGCCAGTTGGCCTAAACCTAAATGGATACGCTGGAAAACATTTGAGCAAAAACGAAATAAGATAACCGAGTTAGAAAAGCAATATTGGCCTATGGCAACTGCTCAAATGAAAACAACTTTTGGTGATCAATTTACGGAATATCTTTAGCAGGTCGTAACATGAAACGACTTTAAAAAGCCAAACATAACCAACTGATTATCAATAAAATTACTCGAACAGTAAGTTATTCGTATCGCATCCCAAGCTATAAAACTGTGTGCCGAATACTTGAAAAGCGCAAGCTCGTTACAGAGCAATCAAAACTCCTTAAAGAAACACTCACCCTTTTCAATCGCATCAACTAATCAGCTTGATTGACTAAAGATATTGTGTGTCTGATTATTTTACACATCCAATAGATTAAACATGTTTTTGTGTCGGGTTATTTTACAAATCCGAAAAATTTAATTTATGATGAATTCATAAGTCATTGTAATTATTGAATATAGTAATGATGGCACGCTTGGTGCAATACCCCCAGTGCATGGTGAAATATCACTTTAGCAATTACCTTCCAAGCCTGTTGTGAAGGGATTAAAAGGAATATCAAATGAATAATAATTTTTTAAAAATGGCTTTTGCTGGTGTGGTTTTGGGTGTTAGTAGTTTTGCTAACGCTGGATTGATATCTTTCACGGATCGAGTTTCCTTTAACGGTGCAGTAGGTACGAGCAGTATTGAAGATTTTGAATCGTTTGTGTCGGAAGAGTCCTTCAGAGGTAGTGCTTTGGATTTAGGCGATTTTACTGTTTCTATGGTTGATGCAATTTCGACAATCACACTTAATTTCATCGATATCCCACCACTTTCAAGTTCTGAATCAGATGTTAACGGAACGAGTCATATGAGAGTGTTTACAAATTCGAGTTCAAGTTTAACGTTTTTATTTGATTCAGCTATTACTGTATTTGGTGCAGACTTTAGAAGCCTAAATGATTCAGTTGTGAGAACACGATTGTTGGTTGCTGGCGAAGTGATAGACTTACCTATTGCTGCTGGTTCTGGCGAGTTCTCATTTTTTGGGTTTACCTCAGATATTGCGTTTACTTCGGTCACTTTCCAAGGAGTAATGGGTGACGTTTATGGTATCGACAATGTGAGCTACAGTGCTACTGATGTCCCAGAGCCATCTACCCTAGCCATCTTCGCATTAGGCCTAATGGGTTTAGCATCACGTAGATTTATGAAAAAATCTTAATTTAGTTAAAAACTATTCAAGAAGCATCTGCCAATCGGTAGGTGCTTTTTTTTGCTTATAAAGCAGCCGATTAATTTTGGCTTTTTTA
>Ga0075467_10002609_pt1 | contig 14205 bp, 8 predicted proteins | sample DEB08_DNA_9_FD_75067 | JGI IMG/M metagenome (GOLD analysis project Ga0075467, IMG submission 75067) | Aqueous microbial communities from the Delaware River and Bay under freshwater to marine salinity gradient to study organic matter... | ecosystem: Environmental > Aquatic > Marine > Coastal ...
TCTTGGTGCCGTCCATAGATAGCATGAGCATGAGATTTTTTCCGATGTTGCAGCTGTCAATGATCAAAATAGCCTTGATCTCGTCGCGATGCTCTGCTCTGCTTGTACTCCTAGTCAATAATCATCACAACATCAGTTTCTCCGCCAGCAGTCAGCAGCCCTAAATCGATGTGTATTACAAAGTAATAGAGCCTCCATGTGCGAATGTGTTGCGGATGTAGATTTCACCATCAATTTAGGCGCACTGGTACCGACATCGACATAACACTACCTCTGAAGTGCTGTTGATAAGTCCTGTTAAAGGCATCAGCATAGCATTAGCATCAGGTGGGTCAGCGGGTACGGGTAGGGAGTGTTATATGTCATGGACATATTACATATATATTTTTGGAGCTTGCCACAACACTTCAACACTAAACAGATCGGGGGCATTATTATTAATTAAACTTGTTGCCATCAAAAAGAAGTTCAAGAGCATTCCGCATGAGAACGGGACAAAGCTGTTTCTGGTGCAGTTATTACCATACGTGTCTGTTATGACATGAGAAAAGAGTTATGACATGCACAAACACTCATTATTTGCAGGTACGGCACCATCTCACTGATGCTTTCTGCATGCGCGCAGCAGCAACTGCAAATCTCACTTCACTCCATCCGTCAACCTTCAAACTCAAACTGGAGCCAGAACACATTGAAGAACAGTGAGCATACATCATAATATTATTTTACCTATATGTCGAAGCTCCAATGAAAAGTGACGATAGTTCATCAAATGGCCACGAGATGTGGTCAAAAGCGCAGCTGCGGTTTTGATGTGAATGTGCACACGTAGTCGAGACAGAAAAATGATGATGACGCCTTGATTTTCGGCCACACGATAGTCACAACGAGGTCACAATGAGAGCGTAATTATCCTGCTCCTTTTATGTCGTCCAGTAGTATTGTGCGTGGCGTCTCGAGAATAGATGCTCATAGTAGTCTGGAGAAAGTTTGGCTACCGCATCGTTTCATCATCTGATGGGTCAATGAATATTATAATGTCATCAATGAATATCTTCTTTCGTCGTCGTGCTTCTTTCATGTACAAGGGTCTCTGCGGCAGCGTTAGATCAAAATAGCTTTTACGAGATAGAGGAGGAGAACCGTGTCAAATGAAAGCACGACAAAATTATCGATTTTAAAATTTTAAATGCCAAAATCCAACATACCTCTGGGAACAAAACCACCTCCCTCGTCGGTGCCGCCGCACCACCAACGACGCTGAAATGCGATTCCTTCTTTCAGCCATCCTACCAATAATAATTTGGTCGACAACTGCTGACCTCACTCTAGCAGCAGCGAACAATGAAGATGCAATCAACAAAACTCGTACGATCATAATCGTCTCCGACAAAACTTGGATCTCATTCAACAATGCCCCCCTCGTCGAAATTGATGATGAGTTACATCCGCTATCTGTAGAGGATGCCTACAACAATTACACACTTCATTACAATGATAGTACGAGGTATCAAGTGCGGCCTTTTTCTTTTTTGAGTCCGTACGTTGATCCGCTTTGTGTGGTGGATGGAAAGGCGTTTAGAGCGAATGTTTATGGATCATTCAATATTTCCTGTTCTCCTGCTGCTGATGATTATCCACTGGTGGATTGGACAGAAGATGATGATGAAATCTGTTTGGAGAATGATCCACTGGTGCCACAAAAGGATCTCTTGCTGCAGCCAAATCATGGGCCACAGTCGGGTGGGACTAGGGTGAAAGTGAGTGGAATCATCAACACTGAGATATCTTCAAGTAGTAGTGATCAGTTGCCCCTGTGCAAATTTGGAAATGATACTTTCCCAGCCATTGAGGTGAATTGGAATTCGGGATACATCGTTTGTACCTCTCCCCCAAGTTCATCGACCGGATTTGCTTCCTCGATCAAAGTGGATATTTCCATGACAGGGGACGTTGATTCATTCACCGATATTGGAGTTATTTTTCAATACGACACCGACGTGGTGATAAAGTCTCTTCGTCCTGCTTCCGGACCTGTCACTGGAGGCACTCTCATCAAAGTACACGGCGGACCGTTCCAAAATCGTGATGAGATAATTTGTCGATTTGATGAAAAGGATGTCATTGCAACTTATCACGACGAGAATGAAGTATCCTGTGTTAGTCCGATATTTGGTTGGGTCGACGAAGTACAGCGTGTGAGCGTGTTCTCTATGGCAAGCAGTCCCGAGATTCAAACTATTTCTGCAACTGTCGATGACTATCATGAAGTGCACACTTGTCAGACATTTGGAGAAGATCTTTCTGATGATGAGTTGGGTAGGGGATTTCGACTGGTGGCACCAGGTGGATCGATTGAATACCCATTGACACGTCACACACGATGGCTTCATTTTAATGAATCCGTTGAGGGGATGGAGGATGCCCTGAGCGACCTTTTACCGGGGGGCTTTTGGGTAAATAGGACTACGACGACTTCCAGTCAAAGTACATTCAAATGGGACATTGTATTACCCAAGACTTCCACGTATGGTGGGGAAACATTACATGTTGTCGACACTGGTGGAGGAGCGGTCAAACTGAAAGGTACTAATGCATCTGTCTCGTGCGATTTGTCGCAGATGGGAACGCAGAGGCTCGGTGGTCATTTCAAGTTATCCTTCTTTGATAACGGTTCCGTTGAAGAGACGAGACCTATCCCATATAACTCTACCAATGAGGAAATGAAGCTGATCTTGGAGGAACTTGATGGGATCGATAGAGTCTTCGTCGACTCCTCCGTCACTCTTGATTCAAATGGAGCTACTGGCAATGATGAAGCATTCCAATGGCATGTGACATTTGATAGTCTCAAAAATTCTGGAGATATACCCCTGCTGATTGCCGACACATCACCCCTTGAAGGGAGCAATGCATCCATTAACATAGTCGAGAGCAAAAAAGGAGCATCTCACGCTGTTTACAAAATTGATATAACAGCAAATGTCAGTAGATTTAGGATTACGATTGCTGGATCCGAAGGTGAAGAGCTAATATTCGGTGCGAGTGCTGAGGAAGTGATGGAATCAATTCACAATTTGGGAAGAGGCAGCATTGTTGTTGAGAAATACCGGTCTGAGTATTATTTTCTCGACATCATGGGAGACACCCTTGAGAATGATCTGTACGTCGATCTGTTTTATTGTGAGGATAGTGATGGATCGCGAGTGTGCACTTCTGAGCCCCAAGATGTAGTCACTCACGTTGCAGATTCAGCTACTACTTTGGATGGGGACTTTTCCCTGCAATATCCATCAAAGGGAGACTCGTGCAGGACATGCAGGCACTCAACCAATCGAATCAGTGTTTTTGCCACCGCAGCGGAGATTGAAGCTGCCCTCGAGGAACTATCTTTGGTGAGTGACGTAGACGTCACAATTACTGAGAGTTCTCACGTTCGTAGGTACAAAGTCCCTGTTCGGTCGGGTATTTTGGGGGTAAATCGCAACTTCTACATTCGTTTCGTGCAGCAGGAGCTCTCTCCATCAATACACGATGACGAAATGATATCGTATTCGACTTACTTCGCTGGAGATCTGCCCCAGCTAATCATTAATCGAGATAATGTAAGGGGGACTCCTACGAAAGATTCGGCCATTTCAGAGGAGTATAATGCTCTTGTCACAGAAATAGTAAAGGGGGCTGATTTGAATTACGGTGGCTCTGTGGAGCTTTCGGTATCGATTAATGGCGGCGCTGACTTTTCAAAGAGAAACACTCACTTTGAATACAATGCAATACCCATCGTTCGAAACGTACTCCCTGCTCACGGCAGCACCTATGGAGGCACCAAAATCAAAGTGACTGGTGATAATTTCTCGAGGGACTCTGCCCAATCCTGCTTATTTTGGGGTAGCGGTGTATCTTTTACAGCGAGTCCAGTATTGTCGTATGGAATGGCGGAGATAACTTGTGCGGTACCAGCGGCGATGGAACCACAGCTTGTGTCCGTATCTATCATTGGAAGCGAGGGCACAAAACAATGGATTGAATCTGGGTGGACGAAAACAGGAGGCACTTTCTACTATCATGACCCAATTGAGATCACGCATGTAACACCAAACTCGGCTGAAACTACTGGTGGAACTGACATAATGATTCAAGGAGGCACCTTCTTCCCAGATGAAAGACTCTCTTGTATGTTTGGAGCAAAAGTTGTGCCTGCATTGTTTGTCAATCCTCGAGAAGTGAGCTGCACGACGCCTCAGCATGCTGCGGGACTTTACTCTGTCTCGGTCACGCAAAATGGACAAGACTACGAGGAGTTCAGAAGCTCTTTCCATTTCCACAATGTATTACGCGTCGATGGCATCAGTCCAGTATCTGGTCCATCGAGAACTGCAGGTACAAACGTTCGGGTCTTTGGAGAGAACTTTGTCAATACAACGTCCTTGCTTTGTCGTTTCGGTTCGGTGGTAGTTCCCGCTATCTTTCATCGCAGCTCTGAAATACATTGCCTCAGTCCTCCTCTCCATGATTCTGAGCTATCGTGGATCGAGTTGCCAGACCAGACACACAATGGTACTTCCTCAAATGAGTTATTCCCATCATCCCACTTTCATCCGCAGTACTTGGGCAAGCTAGTCTCATTTGAAGTGGCAAACAATGGGCATGACTTTACAAATGCCGGCTTCTCTTTTTTGTACCAAAAGGATATTCAGGTACACACACTTTCGCGCGAGGAAGGCCCGAGCAATGGAGGGACACCTGTCTTTATTGGGGGGTCACATTTTGGTGAGATCAGTTATTGTTTGTCTGCAACATGTATGAGCTCCAGCTAACTCTTGTGTTGTTCCATATGCGGCTCTTCACTTGTACAGTCAATAATACACAACTCTCGTGCCAATTCGGGCAAGAAAGTACCAAAGCGTACTTTCTATCGAGAGATGCCGTCCTTTGTTTTTCTCCATCCATAATTGGAAGTGGCTACAGAAGCACTCGAGCAAAGAAGACTGTGCCTTTGTTCGTATCAAACAATGCAGTCGATTTAGCGCACGGAGGATATTACACTTACTCGTCGATGATTGCTGAAGGGACGTACCAAGCGGGCGTGGAAGGCGATGAGACCTTACTCACTTGTCCAAGAGGGACCTATTGTGCCAGCAGTGCAACAAATTTCACCCTCTGCACTCCTGGGACGTATCAATCATCTATGGGTCAAAGCAATTGCATCTCTTGTCCAATTGGGTACGTTTGTTCTGAATTTGGAATGACGGTTCCTCGTATTTGTGCGGCTGGCTATGGTAAGTTCACATGCTTGATTATAGAACGCAAGCCGAACGATTATTCTCTTACTCTATTCACTGACCTTTCTGATTCATAGTATGCGACGAGAAAGGAATGGCAAAGGCCAAACCGTGTCCAGCTGGGTATTGGTGTGATAGAGGTACGGCGACGATGGATGGATCTTGCATGTCCAGCGATCCTTCGTTTTCAAGTCTCGACACATGCATCGATAATTCCACTGATGATTTTGGACTCCAGGTATCGGATTTCCCTGCATCAATCTGGGCTGAACGACATTTGATGCCATTAGACGACGATGCTGATATTCTTCCAATCAGAGGGAAATTTTGCCTTGACACATCATGCCTTTTATTCAACGATGTTGACAGCTTTGAAGTGTTTGATAAATCTTTCGATTACTCCTCAACTGGCTTTGCCTTGAAGCGACCCAAGTTGTGCACCGAAGGAAGTTATTGTGGCCCGGGTACTTCCACAAATATCACTTCAACATTGCCTTCGTCACCAAAAACTTGTTCGGATGGTGCACACTGCCCTGCTGGCGCAAGCAGCAATCGCGGGGTTGGCTCGTGCAAAGAGGGACATTATTGCCGCTTTGGTGTGGCAAAGCCGTGTCCTGTTGCAACCTATTGCCCTCATGCTGATGTCTTGGAACCTTTACCTTGCGAGCCTGGTCAATTCAACTCAATGATGGGTCAGACGGAATGCTCTACGTGTCCAATTGGGACTTATTGTCCAAGATACGGCTTGAGAGATCCACTGCCATGCGATCCAGGCTACGTTTGCTCGAACGATGGATTAACTCGACCGAATTTGTTGTGCCCGGCAGGATTTTACTGTCAAAATTTTACCAAGACTTCAGATCCATTTCGAAACGATACGACACTTCGACCGTACGCGTGTACTCCAGGAACATACTGCTTCGTCGGCACGGGATCCAACGAGGTACGAGAGGGTGTGCTGGGATTTGCCCAGCCTTGTTCACCGGGATTTTTCTGCGAAGCTGCTTCCACATCACCTAAAGTGAGTATCATCAACACACTGTCTCTTCACAAACACAAACGTGTGGCCTTTCTCTAATCTTCTCGCATTTATCTCATCTCGTCATCTCCTTTGTAGGGCTCTGGTGCTTGTCCGCCAGGATTCGTTTGCCCAAAAGGTACAGCGGTTCCGAGACCCACACAAAAGGGCTCCTTTGCGGAGCATCCTGGGCTGAAAGAGGCAACTGCTTGTTTACCGGGCTTCTATGCTCCTACCATTGAAAACAGGCAATGCTACGAATGTCCTCCTGGTACATCTTGCGATGTAGAGGGACTATTCCGTGCCGAGGAATGTCCACCAGGCACATATCGGTCCTCTAATGACGAAGATGGCTATGATTGTGTTCCATGCAGCCAAGGTACTTGGTCAAAGAATTGGCAGCTGAGAGAAAAAGGAGAATGTACGCGTTGTCCTCCTGGAACTGTTTGTCCGCTGGACGGAATGACGAATCCATGCAGCTTCTCAGATCTGCCTCAGCCCTACGAACCTATTGTCAACTTTAAGGGGATTCCAGCGTTGGAGTACAATTTTCCGAGCAGTGCAAGGCCATCTCCGTTTACAATTGATGAATGCCTCGCTCTGAATACAGACAGTAAACATCATTTTAGGGATCATGAGTTCTTCTTCGGTGAACTAATCCCCCCGTATATCGATATTTTGGGTCGCGGTCCTCATTTTCGACCGTCCGATACGCATTCGCTCAAATATCAAAGCGTTGCCAAATGCTACAAAAACTCCCAGCCTCTTGGAAGTTATGTTTATCAGAGGATGGCAAGCTATTATGGCCCACAGTTCGATATTCAAACCGGATTGCCTCAGTAAGTCAAAAATACCAAGTGCTTGCCCTTTCTTTGACGAAGCTTCTAATGCTAATGTTGTTTGTTCTTCTTGCTGTTTGGTATTTTAGTCAAGGCTACGGATCAAGTCTGTTAAAGACACAAATTTTCGCAGTTGCTCCCCCTGAAGGATTTGATTTCAGCCTTAGATATGGCTACTTCAGAGGAGAAGGGAACGGTTTCATTGATCTGCCAAAAGCTCGCATTTACGATTCAAACTTCAATTGCACCAAAGGTATCAAACTGATGAACTCTACACTAGTGAAGGATGATTTTCACCAAGTTGTTTATACAGATGCAGCTCACGATTACGAAGGGGGATATGACATCGAGAAATGTGGCGTCTACGACCAAGACCTCAAGTGCTATATTGATAAGACTTATCAGCTTCATGCAGAAGGCGAGTGCTGCAATATCAATACGTTTCAGGAGCGGGCCATCTATTTGGCGCATGATCAATTTTACTCTGGGACCTGTGAGGCTGATCTTATCTGCGCAGAGGGGAGAACTGCTGTGTCTGAGGCGAAGGCTTGTGACAATGGCTTCGTTTGTGATGAGAAAACTTCACTAGATGAAGGGCGAAAGTATCCTTGTGCCGCCGGTTATGTGTGTGATGCAGCAACCACGCCTGATACTAAGCTTTACGCTCCATCAAATCAGCTCAAGCAACTCTGTCGAGAGGGATATTACTGCAATGCAGGCACGGGCACGAAGGACAAATCGAAGCCTTGCCCAGAGAATTACTTTTGTCCAACTGGGACTGCCAATCGTAAGTTTTCATGTTTGTCTTACGCACATATGCCTCTTGAAAGGGTTCGGCTCACCTCCTCTCAACTAAAATCTCTGTTTGTTGTACATAGCAATCCTTGGCACACTTGCCGACGATGCAATGCTTCGAATGCTTGCCAGCGAGCATGAAAGCACTTCATCCACTAATGCCTATTATGTTGGAGGTGATAGTTTTGCCTTGTTGAGCAGCCATGACACAAACTGTAAAGCTGCAACTCTGCCAAGTTTGCAGCAGCGCTTCAAGGCGACAGTGAAAGACGTTCAGAATGAAAATAGTATTGAGTATCTCGATGGCAAGGAGAGAGTCCCTACTGCTATAGCTGAGGCTACTGAATTTGAGGAAATGTGTGCTCGTGACGACAAATCATTTTACGTTAACGAGGCCATGAGACGTAAGGAATGCGACTGTTATTCTCAATTCTTCACTCTTGCAACTGTCTATCGCTTCTGGAAATGCACGTCAGGATTGCCGCTTGACGATCTGGGGTTAGCTGATGCAAGCATACCGTCACTTGGTAGGGGAAAGCGTGATTTTTGGTACCCTGATTCACGTGTGCATCTCGACCAGCATTTGGCTGTTGAAATGGATCCTTCAATGCAGCCGTATGGTTTGAATTACGGAGAAGGTCAAACTTGTACATTCAGCGACTCGGTAAATCTCATCAGCTTGGTGGAGGGCCGCATCCCCCACGAAAGTAATGAGCACGTCGATTACTCTAGCGGTATTTCTTTGCAGTTCACAAGCACAAACTTTACTGCATTCAGAACTTATTCTGAACTCAAACGGCAAATCAGAGAGGAATACGGGCAAGAACACGAGCAGCTACAAGCAGGATCCCGAGACAACATTGATCCATTTGTATACGACCTCCACGCATCAATCCAGCTCATCGAACAATTTGGACAGAAGCTTGAACATTTGGTTTATTTGCAAGCGACGAATGAAACTTCTACGAAGTCTATCGAAGTTGTCGACTGGCAAAGCAATTCTACTGCTTCCAATTCGTTTGAATTTTCGGGCTCTTTGGATTGGTGCGAATGCCAAGACTTACTCAAGTGTCCGAATGGGACCGTTACTATTGGAGAGGGCGCTACTTCAATCGAAGAGTGTATATCAACGAAAGATGAAGTCCTCCATCGTATTTCTCTACTTCCACCAACTGTGTTATCAAGTACGACTTCGCCACCAACACTGGAAGGCACTGTAGACGATTCACCTTCTCTGCATCTAGAGCCATATGATGTTGCAGTTTTGACCATCGATCAATCAATGCTTCCAAACAATTTGACGTATGGTGAACATTATCGTATATCGGTATATGATGGATGTAAGCCGTGTCCTCTTCGTTATCAATGCTCTACTGAAACATCTTCTTGCCTTGATCCACCTGTTACCAAACAATATGAACATCTCAATCAGTGCTTGAAGGATAATAGAAAGATGGTGTGCCTTCTTGCCGATGGAACATCCGAAGATGTCGAGAAGTGCCAGAAGATATTGAATGAGACCGATGCCAGCTCAAGGAGTCAGCAGGTTCTGATATTTTCTGAACCAGACATCCAAACATGCCTATCACGTCCTTATTTTTGCTCTCATTCTGAGTGGAACTTTCTCACTTTCCGTCGACTATGCCAAGATTCATTGCCGAATGGGAAGCTGTCGGCTATTTACGATTGTGCTGATGTTCATCGCTGGGAAGTGTACTCACAATGGCGAGATAAGCTTTGCTGTTCCTCTGTGCCCGAACTACGCGGTATTGATTCATGTGACGAAGTGCAGTCTGTGTGCACGTCTAACCCGCTCATCGAGGACATCATACGCGACAAATTGATAGGAATTTTCGAGTTGGAAAATGACTATGTTCCACCGGTTGAGCAGCCATTAGGTCACCTTCTCATGAATACCACCATGCAAGAGAATATACACCACAACAACCCTCTTGAACTTTTCAACACATGGCAGTCACCTAGTGAAACGGGGAATCTCCAAAAGCCTGGACACAGTCAGCCCTGGATTCAAAATGATGGTTGCTGCGAATGTAGAAGTCACCCGATGCCCCATTTCTTTCATTCGTCGCACAATGCATCAGCATCAGGCTATCCCGATGACAAGCATCAACCAATCCAAATAACAATTTCAGCTCTTGAGACGGTGGATGTTAGCATTGCAATCGAATTGCTCCATGGGAGATACTATGCGGAGTTTAATGACTACTTTGGTACAATGGATAAATCGTCTCTGCGAATACACTATCCGAAACGGTTTACAGACGAATCTATCGGAGGGATGTGGTTGTCAATCGTCGAGAAATCAACCTTTGACAATTTGGATTTAGATTTGCCTCTCAATCTACCGTTCAGTACAGACAATGACATCGAGAGCCGTCTTCTTCTGGACAGACCGAGCAATCATTCCATCGGATCTCCAAATTTTCAAAGTCTTGGAGACGTGACATTGTCAGACACCACCATGGATCCTTTTCATCTTGTAAGCCATGATAGCCGCTGGTCACATGACTTCATCGCGCTTCCTTATCTACCATTTCTGTCGAATTGTGATGGTTATGACAGTCATATCAGTTTGAGCCGACTGCTGGAGGAGCACCCAGATTGTCAAACAGTTGATCGCGACAAGACTGTACCCACAAGAGAATATTCATTTTGGGGTAAGAATCCCATTAGTGATGCATGTCTCGGCATTGTACTCAAATGTACCTACGAAGAGAAGGTGACCGAGACAAGGAATAATCTGCGTTGGTTTGAAGCCTCCCCCAAATCCAAATTGTTTTACATTGTAAGTTCTGTCTCCTTCTCCTGCCTCCAGATATTTGACATTCTGTTGAATACACGCTGACTTTATCATATCCTATTTATTCTGATTTCTCCTTTCATCTCCAGACGAGAGATCCAGCGTCTGCGCAAGACTTCTCTCCAGTAAGTGACAACGAGAAGTGGGGTAGGACGAGAGCATTGGACTCATTGAGGAATTCGTATGATGCCATTCCAGTTTCTGTTGACAAGGATTTGGCAGGACATCGGCATGCCATCCCCAAGCATGTCGAACTGGAGCTCAAATACTATCAAGTTACGAAGGAAAGGAAGCGCTTCGTTGAGGCTAACTTATTCTTCAGTGATCTTTGCACCACACAAGCACCACGGCATTTTGGAGGAAGTCATGACATTCTTGATATGATGAATGAAAGAGGAATTCTTCCTTGTGATATCGATATCAATGGAGTGATAAAGTCACAAAGTTACAATCTCGAGATTCATTACTATCCTTTGCCATGGTTCGACTTGCTCAATCGATTTGAATTCAGTCAGGGCATCTACTTCGTTTTCTACACTTTGATCGCTTTGGTCATATGCAGCATCGGAGGATTCGTCTACGGAACAAATCGGATTTTGACTAAGCTTCGACATCCACCACGATTTATGGGAATGTCCTTGCTTCAGCTTATTTCTAGACCACAGTTGGAGGGTTTGCTATTGGCTATAATTCCTTATACGGCTGTCGTTCTGACAATCCATTCATGGTTTAGTGATTCATCATCTTGGTTTGAAGGTATGCGAGGAGCTTGGTCAGACAAAGGAAAAATTGATGCCAAGACAGAAGTGCATAATTCAATGTGCAGACTCGGCTCGGCTCTCGTCGTGCTGGGTTTCTTCACCCTTTACCGCACGACGCAAGTTCTCATCCCAAACAAAACAGGTGGAAGTACTCCCCAAGGGCAAAGCGAAGGATCCTTGACGTCAAAACGGTCACATTTCTTGTGGATTAGTCTCGTTATTGAGGCCATTCTGATGTGTGTGTGGGAATTCTCCTATTCTGAGACGTTCAAGAACAATTTGTTTCGTTTCAAAGTCTTGTTTCAGATGATGCAAATCCTTTTGGATTTGATTTTGTCTTCCATCATGGGAGATCGGCTATTGGCAGCACCATTATTGGTCTCAATTCAAATGGCAGAGATGCTTATCACATGTGGCGCACATAACTTTGTGGACTTCACGCTAGTATTTCTGTTGGAGGTTGCGCTCAATGTATTCCAACGCTTGCTATTGTACCCACTGCTCAAGACTATTACTGTTCTTTGGCCACGTTGGAAGATTTTGGTTAGTAGGGCTGTCAATAATAGAGGACTGACGATAGAAGCAAAGAAGCAGCGAGAACTGGAATTTAAGAGCGTGAACGAAGAGATCGAGCTCCGCACTGAAGGTATTGAGCCCCTGTTGGACTCGCTGTCTATCTACAGTATGGAGAAGACTGGAGGCATGTTGCTGCCTTTCATGTGCCTGCTGCTGATATTGCTGTATCGCGAGACAGAAATGGCATCTCGATACAACATCAACCAGCACGATCTGCTTTATTACTGCTTGTTTGCATTTTACATGATACCGTGGATGTCACTTGTGGATTCATTAGTTTTGAGTAGTCAAGAGCTTCTTTACGGATGGAGGATGCACGATTACCTCTCATTCCAGCGGTGGCGATTCGAAAATCGGGCGAATATGTGGAATCTTCTCTCTCAAAAGGATGACAGTGTTTCAAGGTCTCTGCAAAACATGGACCTGCTCTGCTTCTCTTCGCAGTATTACTTCATCCTAACATTGATCTCTATTGGATTTGGTACGAACATGCTCGGTTTGACTATTTGCCTTCGAAAGAGGTACAACTTTCTCGCCGACCCAGTCTTTCCCTTGGTTGTTGCTATTGTCATTCTCTTGAGTGAGTTGATAGCCCGGATGTGCATCTTGATATCAAATAACAAAGTTGACGTCATTTGCTGGAATGGGATATGGCGAGTAGCCGAAGGAAAGGGCGTCATGGACGATGTCATTGCTGCTAAACTCGCTATCGGAGAAGGAAGACAAGAAGATCTTGAAGAAGAGAGACGCGATCTAATGGCTCTCAACAGTGACTCGTTCAGGCGCAAATTCATAGACAAGAATCGTCCCTGGATATTGCAGCATCTCATCCAGCTCGTAACACCTCGATCGTTGCAGAGCACCGGCCCAGATAATCGACCTCTCGTTGACTACATTCGAGATGTGTATTCAGACTTGCAAACAGTTGGCGAGGGTAAGCGACGACCTGGTGATGCAGACGTTAGCAGCGACGACTCATCTGATGATGAATTTGAGATGAGGAGGCAATGGGAGCGTACGCCACTAGATGGGAGTCGGCTGCTGATTGCTCAAATATGGCTTCAGAAGGCGCGGAAGAGACGTGTATTCACAAGCACAATATCTGGAATAATTGATAAGCGGAAAGATGATCATTGCCATTCATGCTATCAAACGTGCAGTTACGAAAGCTTAACTGTAGGCTTGGCATGGGAGGGCGATTACAGCACATCGGCGATCGACAATCTAATACATCTCTTCGAAGACAATTATGGGCCCGAAGAGTGTTCCCCGGATTTGTGGAAAGCGTTCTTTCGCAAACATGCATTGTTCTACACAATTTGCAATGATTGCACGAAGAAGACACACAAATCGAGCCGAGTCAGTGCATTACACAAAACCATGCGACCCGAGAACGTTAGCAGTGACGAAGAGACTGATTCGCAAGCCGAAGAAGATGAAGCAGCAATGGAAATGATCATATTTGATCCAGCTACTACTGAAGGTACTGTGCTGAGTCGATGGCTCTGTGCCGCGAGAGACAAATTAGGGGATAATACATATCCAAGAGGATCCGTCGATTCAACAAACCTCTACCTGGAGCAACTGCGACGGAAAAGTGACAGAAAAGCAAGAAAAAATGAGTTTGGCGAAGTTGATATTAGTGCCAAAGCGAGACAGATTTTATTGTATTGGCTGAATCAATCTCGGTCTGAATAGTAGTATTGTAGGAGACAAATCTAATAAATGCTGTAGTATGAGTTCAAAGAAGCTGATAGCGACAAACCAGGAAGTATTTTCACATACCACCTTCATCTTCTCATTGTATACTCGAAGGAACTGAATTGCTTTGCTTTCTGTGCATTTCGGCTGATGCAACTGTACTTTCTGTCCATGAAAATATTAAACGTCCATGCCTTATAGATAAATGGGCTAACATTAGTATACTAAGGTGGGAATCATCATTGATATCAAATAATCAGTAACACACGTAGATATCTAATCTGATTAACTTATCGCCCCGATATCATTCTTTTGGGAGTACCATGGGTCAAGGTAATAATAACAGAAGATGATGCTTACCATCAGCTCACTCAGCTGAAAAGAGGTATGAAAAAAGGAGTCGTCGACA
>Ga0075467_10002615_pt1 | contig 14196 bp, 7 predicted proteins | sample DEB08_DNA_9_FD_75067 | JGI IMG/M metagenome (GOLD analysis project Ga0075467, IMG submission 75067) | Aqueous microbial communities from the Delaware River and Bay under freshwater to marine salinity gradient to study organic matter... | ecosystem: Environmental > Aquatic > Marine > Coastal ...
AATCGGTGATGGCCATAACAAAATTGATTTAACTGCGGTCAGTAATGTTGTCGATGCAATTTGGTTAAGTTTGACAACGAACGAGGTGAATTGTAGTGAAATTTATAATATTTCCAATGGTGAACCTGTACTAATTTGGAATAAGATTCGATATGTTTTGAAAGCATTAGGATATGAGTTATCGGATAAACAGTTATCTTTTTCGGCTGCGATGCGTATTGCAACAGTTTTAGAATTTATTTCTAAGTTTACGAAAAAAGAGCCAACTTTGATGCGTTATTCAGTTTCAACTTTGGCGAATAGCTTGTCTCTTGACATAACAAAAGCCAGAGAAAAATTGGGCTACGAACCCAAAATGACAACGGACGAAGCGATTGAGGAATTTTTAGAATGGTTTGAAAAATGATTGATTGTAGAATTTCTATTATAAAATAGGCAATCAAGCAATTTAGGAATTTATCAGTAATATATTTTGGTACAATTTCAATTAAAAGCAGCAGGGTTTTGCTGGGCAGCACAACATCATGCGATGCGAGGTGCAGCACGTAAAGACATTAAGTTTTATGCAACTTACGGTATAATTCGGCATCCGAAACATGGTATAATCCTATTTGATACTGGCTATGCGACCCGTTTCTTTGATTATACCTCAAAGTATCCGTACAAGCTGTATCAACATTTAACGAAAGTTAAAATAAATGAAGCCGAAAATGTTGTCAATCAACTAAAAGCGGACGGTATCGAAGCCAATGAAGTGACTTATATTATCATTTCGCATTTCCATGCGGATCATATTGCAGGTTTAAAGGATTTTCCAAATTCGACGTTTATTTGTAATCGAACAGCTTACGAAGCCATCAAAGGAAAATCAGGATTGGCAGCGATGAAACACGGTTTTGTACCTGCTTTTTTACCTGATGATTTTGAAAATCGATTGCAATTAGTGAATATTGAGACAGGAACATACGTTGATAAAGACTTAGGAAAATTAGTCGATTTATTTGGTGACGGATCGATTTTATTGTGTGATTTAGATGGTCATGCCGTCGGGCAAATGGGGGCAATTCTGAACACTGCCGAAGGGATTGTTTTTTTGGTGGCAGATGCTTGCTGGCTCGAAGAAACTTATAAAGAGGGCAAAATGCCGCACTTTATTACTCGTTTGTTATTCAACTCGTGGACAAATTTTGTAACAAACGTTAATAAAATTAGAAACTATCATCAAAATAATCCTGAAACGCTGATTATTCCGTGTCATTGCGAAAAAACAATGCGACGAGTTTTTGAATAACTTTGTTAAAATAGCTTTTTTTTACTACGAATTGCAGCACTTATTTATTAAATTTATACATGTTACAAAAGTAGGTACTACTCTACCCTACAATCATTTGCAATAGACTAAAAAACGTACAATCAGATAGTTAATGACGAGAAAACGAGGTATCTTATTTATAATATTATTATTGGTAGTTGTAACGATTATTTTTTTACCAAGTAAATTTGGCAGACAATTTTATGCAGATGCGAACACGACTTTGTTTGAAGTCGTACCGACGGATGCTGCCTTTGTCGTAGAGTTCAATTCTTTAAATCGACTTCGCTCAAAGTTGAAAAATAAAAATTATACGCTAGAGTTACAGCAATTAGACGTTTTACAGCAGTTTTCAAAAGATATTAAATTGTTCGATAAGCTGTTTTACAAAAGTGAAAAAAACCGTCAAATTGTTCATGAGGGCGAGTTGTTAACCGTTGCTCAAATAGCATCTTCAAAAAAAGTAGAATTCTTATATATCGCCAAACATCCTAAACTAAAAATTGATTTTGAACAATTCAGTAAAACCTGGCAGGCAGCTGATCATCTCTTTTCAAACTACGTATTTGAAGGTCATACAGTGTATGAATTTAAGTTTTCAACGTTCGAGAGCGTGTCGGTGTGTATTGCTAACGAGGTGTTGCTGCTATCGAGAAATAGCGTATTGATTGAAAAAGCATTATCCGAATTGGAGCAACCGAGAGGCAATGTTAGCCGTCAACGAGATTTTCTGAAAGTCCGAAGCAAGACGGGGAATAATGCGGATTGTTCTATTTACATGAATTTTGAAACCCTGCCTAATCTTTTGATCAGCCTTACAGATAAACAATATGTGGAGGTCATTCCTCAAATATCAAGTTGGGGAAATTGGCTGGGTCTAGATGTTGAGTTTTTGGAAAAAGGCTTTGATTTGAATGGTTATTTTGTTCCGAATCCTAAAAATAAATTCTTCGACGCATTGCAAGAAGAAGTCTTGGTAGATAGCTCGACGATGGATCATGTTTTGCCAGAAAATACTGCTTATACTTTTAGCTTGAGTAGTAAAGATTTTCATCAATTTATTAAAAATAAAAAAAGTAAAAATGATGAATTTCAAACCTACTTTTTGAGTTGGATGGGCGAAAGTTTAACCTATGTCATCACCGAACCGACAACGACGAACTATAAATCGAATCAATTTTGGATAATCGAAATTAAAAATTATGATTTGGCTGTCAATAGTTTGAAACAATTAAGTGATGAAAACGGTGCTTTGCAGTCGGTAAGTTTTCCGCCACATCAGCTACAAGGGCTTTTGTACGAAGATTTGTTTGCTCCAATCATGGGCCATCAATTTGAACCTATACGAAATCCATATTATACGATTATCAATCAAAAATATGTTGTTTTTGCAAATAATGCAGATGCCTTAAAGCCATTTTTGGAGCAATTAGATTTCGATCAAACCTTAGCACAAAACATTAATTATCAACAGTTTAAATCAACAAACACACAGGTTTCGAGTATTCATCAATATGTTAATTTAGCGAATTCGTTTCATTTAATTAATGCTTTTTTAGATAAAAGTGTAAAGAAAAATTGGGCCGCAGCGTTTCGATATTTTGAAAAAATAAAGCCAATTAGCATTCAACTAACACCTTATAATGATTTACAAGTCATCAAAATAAAGGCATTATTTGATAAAAAAGGCAAACAACCGACAAGCGTCGTCTGGCGAAGTGAACTGGAAGCCGAGGCGATTATTCCACCCAAGGTGGTCAAAAATCACGATACGGGCGAAAATGAAATTTTCGTTCAAGATCGAAATTTTAAAACTTATTTATTAAATAAAAACGGTGAAATATTGTGGACAAAGCAGTTAGATGGAAAAATATTATCGGATATTTATCAAATTGATTTTTATAAAAATGAAAAACTGCAATATCTTTTTAATACCGCTTCGAAAATTCATTTGATTGATAGAAATAGCAATGATGTCGATGATTATCCTCGAAAATTAAGGGCGAATGCGACCAACGGCATCTCTGTTCTCGATTACAGCGGGCGGAAAGATTATCGGATTTTTGTGGCTTCTAATGATAGTAGTATTTATGGTTTTCTAAAAAATGGCGAACCGCTAAACGGCTGGAGTCCGCAGGAGAATATGGGCATTATTTCGCAACCGATTCGGTACTTTATTATTGATGATTTGGATTATCTTGTTGCTTTAAATGAAGCTGGGCAGTTACATTTTTTTCAACGAAATGGCGAACCCAGAATAGCATCAATAGACTTAGGATTAAAAAATCGACGAATCAACTCAAATATTGACTTTGATGATGCCAGCCGACACAAGCGAGTTGTCGCTGTGGATGCCAAAGGAAAAATTTATATCGCTAACCTTCGAGGAGATAAATTTAACCTCAACATAGATGTAGGCGATAATGAAAACGTTAAGTTTTCTTTAGCTGACGTTGTAGGCGACAGCCGCAAGGATTATATCTTATTGAGTAACAAAGATTTAAAAATAAATTACTACGACGAAGCCGATAATTTTAAGCAATCACACCATGCGAAATTTCCTGTAAACCAGCAGGATTTGTTCACGCTACAACTTCCAAATAATGAAAAAGCGTATATCGGGACAGTTTCTAATATCAATAATGAAATCTTCTTATTGGACAATGAAGCCAACTTTATAAAAGATTTTCCGTTAGCGGGATCTACACGATTTGAAATTACTGATTTTTTTGGTGATGGAAAAAACATCTTGATTGTTGCTAACGAAAATTTGATTTATACTTATCGGTTGTCGTATCTTACGGATTGATTTAAAATTCTAAAAAAACAAAAAACTAATTTACCAATGAATTTAACAGAAAAAGATTTACACCAAATAGAATCCAAAGGTATTTCTATTGAAAAACTAAAGGAACAAATTCACAACTTCAAAAAAGGCTTCCCGCCCTTTGAACTCAAAAAAGCAGCAACAATAGGCGACGGAGTACAGCGATTAAATGAAACAGAAGTTAACGCAATCGTTAATTTGTATGATGCCCAGGCAAAACAGTTGACGGTGAGTAAATTCGTCCCAGCATCGGGTGCAGCAAGCCGAATGTTTAAAGATTTGTTTGCATTTATGGAAAGTTACGACGGTTCAGCGACTGCGAAAGCCGCTTTCGAAGCCGATAAAAGTTTTTATTCGCCCTACAATTTCATTCATTCTTTAAAGGATTTTGCTTTTTACAATGACTTAAAAACCGCTTTAGCCAATGATAACCTGGATATTGACGACTTATTGGCAAAAGCCGAATATAGCATTATCGTCCAGTATTTATTGACAGAAAAAGGATTGAATTACGGCGGTTTGCCAAAAGGTTTATTGCAGTTTCATAACTACGGTCAAACGAATCGAACACCTCTGGAGGAACACCTCGTCGAAGCCGCAAAATACGCCAAAGCAGCGGATAAAACAGCAAATTTACACTTTACCGTTTCGCCAAATCATCGCAGCCGATTTTTGGATAAAATTGCAGCGACTCAAGCAACTTACGAGAAAAAATACGACACGACTTATAATATTTCTTTGTCAGAGCAAGAAGCCTACACCGATACTATCGCTGTTAATAAAGATTTTACGCCCTTTCGATTGAGTGATGGCTCGATTCTGTTTCGTCCAGGTGGACACGGTGCATTGATTGAAAACTTAAATCAATTAGACGCCGATATTGTTTTTATTAAAAACGTAGATAACGTTGTTCCCGATAGTTTGAAAGCCGATACTTACACCTACAAAAAGGTAATTGGTGGAATGTTATTAAAGTATCGTGGTCAAATTTTCCATTATATTAATGCGCTTTCTGATAAACCGAGCGAGGCGATCATCAACGCAGCCGTTGATTTTTATGAAAACGATTTATCAACGATTTTCCCTGCTGATTTTCATCAAAAAACAGCGGAGGAAAAAGTCGAAATTTTGTTACAAAAACTAAATCGTCCGATTCGTGTCTGTGGAATGGTCAAGAACGAAGGCGAACCTGGCGGCGGTCCATTTTGGGCAATCAATGCGGACGGTTCGGCATCTTTGCAGATTGTCGAAAGCTCACAAGTAAATCAAAGTGATGACGCACAAAAATCGATTATGATGAATGCAACGCACTTTAATCCTGTGGATTTGGTGTGCAGTTTGACGAATCAAAATGGTAAAAAGTTCGATTTATTGGAATTTCGTGATCCACAAACGGGATTTATTACCGAAAAATCTAAAGATGGAAAAGAATTATTAGCACAAGAATTACCAGGATTATGGAATGGTGCAATGGCAGACTGGAATACGATTTTTGTAGAAGTTCCCTTGATTACTTTCAATCCTGTTAAAAAAGTGAGCGATTTATTACGAAAAGAACATCAATAAAGTTCATTTTCGATTGTAGAGCCAAAAACTTTGGCAGTAAAATACTGGACAGCCAACAATCAGAATACTAATTAAAAATGTTAAAGGCAGTTAAACTTTATTGTGCAAATATAGTTTTTTGATTGAATTGTATTAGCTTTGTATCGCATTAATACAAATAAAATTAAAGTATTTATCCTTAACTACAAATAAATCTATCTTTCAACTATCAAGTAATAATCAGATGCAACTTAGAATCATTTTCGCTTTTTTGCTATTTTCAATTACTTTCACATTAACTGCCCAAACTGCAACAGCGGTAACAACTATCGAAGAAGACTTCGTCATTTTCGAGGAAATAAACGAATCCTGGGTACTTTTTGAAAGCACTGACGACAAAAAAATATTAATTGATTTTGAATCTATCCAAAGTACGGTAAGTGACATTAGAATAAAAACAGCAGCCGACGATATTACATTTACGGATGTTGTCGATGATTTACCACAAGATGCGATTTATGAGTTAGATTTGAGTACTTTATCAGAAGGCAGTTATACAATTGAGGTCAGAACCTACAAAGAAGTGTTAACAAAAGAAATTACGATTTAGAAACAAGTCGTAATACTATTTAAAAAATGTGAAATTGTTCCGAATAACCGGAATAGTTTCACATTTTTTGTTTTACGTATTCTTAATCTCCAGTTTCAGAATACATTATTGCTGTTTATATTAGCGTCTGAAATATTTATCAAATCAAAATCAAAAACTCAATACAACATGAATTTACACCGTATTTTAATAATAGCAATCATTTTTACGATATTTATTAGTTGTAAAAATGAACCACAAACGACTCAAAATCAAGAGGAAGTGACAACTTCAAATGTCGTTTGGCACGAAGAAGAACACCGACCACAATTCCACTTTTCACCGAAAGAAAATTGGATGAATGACCCGAACGGTATGGTTTATTATGAGGGCGAATATCATTTATTTTACCAATATCACCCCGAAAGTACGATCTGGGGCCCAATGCACTGGGGACACGCAATTAGTACCGATTTAGTTCATTGGGAACATTTGCCGATTGCACTCGAACCTGATGAGTTAGGATATATTTTCTCTGGAAGTGCCGTTGTCGATTGGAATAATACAACAGGATTTGGCACAAAAGAAAAACCGCCTTTAGTCGCTATGTTCACATATCACAACATGGAAGGCGAGAAAAATGGTGAGCATAATTTTCAAACGCAAGGTTTGGCGTACAGCACCGACAAAGGACGAACTTGGACAAAATATGAAGGCAATCCCGTAATTCCGAACACAGAAAATATCCATGATTTTAGAGATCCAAAAGTTTTTTGGCATCAAGATTCTGAAAAATGGGTAATGGCTTTGGCAGCTTTTGATAAAATCAAAATCTACACTTCTGACGATTTAAAATCATGGACGTTTGCCTCTGATTTTGGAGAAGGTCACGGCAGCCAGGCACGCCCATGGGAATGCCCAGACTTATTTCAGTTAACTGATGAAAATGGCGTATCAAAATGGGTTTTATTGGTCTCAATCGGTGATAGAACAGAACTAACAGCACCCAATGGCGGCACCGGAACACAATACTTTATCGGTTCTTTTGACGGCAAGACTTTCGTCAATGAAAACCCAAAAGAAACCACGCTTTGGTTGGATTATGGAACGGATAATTATGCTGGTGTCACCTGGTCAGATGTACCAGAAGAGGATGGCAGACGCTTATTTATCGGCTGGATGTCAAACTGGAAATATGCACAAATCGTACCGACCAAAAACTGGCGAAGTGCAATGACTTTGCCACGTCAGCTGGCGTTAGGAAAAACAGATCAAGGTTATCGTTTGGTCATTAATCCAATAAAAGAACTCACCAAACTAAGAGGAAAAAATGTAAGTTTAGGTGTAGGAGAATTAGGAGCAACGCAGGTTATTGACATGGAATTTAAACCGACTTTATCCGAGGTCATTGTAGAATTTGATCCTACCAAAGCGACGCACCCTTTTGGTATTGAACTAAGAAATGGTCGAGGAGAATATATTCGAGTCACTTTCGATAAAAAGTTCAATGGTTTTTTTGTAGATAGAACTGGTTCGGGCAAAGGCGATTTTTATCCAGCATTCAGAACAACACATGCTGCTCAACGCTCTTACAACTCTGATAATGTAAAAATGCACCTGTTTTTTGATAAATCGTCTGTTGAATTATTTGCAGACGACGGACAAATCAATATGACGGAAACTTTCTTTCCAAATGAAGATTTTACAGAAATGGCGTTATACATTGAAAATGGCGTTGTTGACTTCAAAGGTGGGCAAGTACATGAGTTGAAATCAATTTGGAATTAAGGTATCCTTTGGTTTGACTTAATCATCAACATTAAATAACTATACTTTTTTACTGCCAAGTTCAGCTTGGCAGTAATTTTTTAGGCATAAAATTATTATAAATACTATTTTACTATTCCAAATTTCGTTTTTGAACTTATTTAGAATAAATGGCATATTATTTTAGTAATAAGTTGTATCACAAATAGAGATACTTAATGTACTCCTAATTTAAAAAATACCGCTATGAAACACTTATGTATGCTTTTGATAGTCTGTCTAATAGGAAACTTGACATACGGACAGTCAAATATTTCCCCCGAGACTTTGGCTTCTATCACAGAATCTATCTATAAAGAAAGTCAAAAAGAAGAATTTTTGCCGAAAGGTTCATCAATAGATAAAATCACGATAGAAAACGGTAAAGCCACAATTTATTTTTCTTTGCCTTTTAAATTTCTAAGAAGTCTAAATGATGAACAATTTGATGAAATTACGGAATTAATTGTTCCATTTTTTATAGAATTGAACGCTGAAGAATATTACTTTTTAGTAAAAAATACAGATGGTAAGTATGTTCCATTAGAAGACTTTTTACCGAGTTTTGAGCTGCCACAAGATTATAATGTAACCAATAAAGGCGTCGCAGAAATAGACAAAAATACGAATCCGATTACAAGCCGTTCCGCAGCTCCTCCCCTACCAAAGCACAAAAAAGGAGCTTTAGAAGGAAAAACAGTTTGGTTAAGTGCAGGACACGGCTGGCGTTACCACAGAGAAGACTGGCGGACGCAACGCTCTAACGCCAACGGAATTGTCGAAGATCATGGTAATATCGAAGCCGTTAATTATTATTTATTAAAATATTTAGAAAATGCTGGTGCGAATGTTTGGACGGTTCGAGAGCGAGATATGAACACCAACGAAATCATTGTAGATGATTTGAGTCCGGGCTACTCAACACAAGGAGCTTGGTCAAAAAGTTCTGCATCAGGACACAACAAAAACTACGATTACATCTATACACAAGCAGAGGAAACTGGTCGTGCAATTTACACACCGACCATTCCTGAATCCGGTTATTACTGGGTTTCTGTCTATTATAGAAATGGCAACAACCGTTGTAAAGATACACGTTACCATATTTATCACGCCGGCGGAGAGTCTATTGTTAGCATCAATCAGGAAGTACACGGTTTAACTTGGGTTTATTTAGGACAATATTATTTTGAAAAAGGGACACAAGGTCGTGTAGAGTTATCAAATAAATCATCAGATGTCGGTCAAGCAATCATTGCAGACGCAGTCCGTTTTGGTGGTGGAATGGGCAGTATTCCTGATGGCGGCCGCAAAAGTGGCAAACCTCGCTACGAAGAAGCGGCCAAATATTACAGTCAATATCAAGGCTTTTTCAGTCGTGACGGAGACGTTACCATTCGTCCCGAATATGCTGAATGGGAATTAGCAAAAGGCGACTGGGCAGAACGTAATAATGCTATCTATGTGTCTTGGCACACCAACGCTGGTGGCGGAAAAGGAACTGGAACAGAGTCTTTCGTCTATAACCGAGGGGCAACCGCAGGAAGTTTTGAACTAACTCGCTATATTCATAATGAATTGGTCAGCGATATTCGTCAAGAATATGATGCAGAGTGGAAAGATAGAGGCGTCAAAAAAGCTAACTTCGGTGAATTACGCCGTTTGCGAACTATGCCAGGCGCATTGGTCGAAATTGGTTTCCATGATAATAAAGAAGATGCAGAAGCAATACTCACGCCACAATTTAGAAACCTTTCGGCAAGAGCCGTTTATCAAGGAATTGTAACCTATTATGCAAAAAAAGCTGGAACAACGCCTGTCTTTTTACCAGAGCCGCCAACACATTTAATGGCTCAAAACCAGGGCAATAACCGTATCAAGTTAACTTGGCAAGCGCCTGCTGTCACTACAACTGGCGGACACGCAGCTACCGGCTACAAAGTCTATATTTCCAAACATGGAAAAGCCTTTCCTGACGGTATTGAAATTAATTCTAACACGCATACCTTTACGAACTTAGAAGCCGGAGAAACTTACTACTTCAAAGTTACGGCAACCAATGCTGGAGGCGAATCTTTCGCTACTGCTGTTGTCGCAGCAAGAACACCTGCATCGGGTACAAAAGTTGAGTTTTTATTGGTTGATGGCTTTGATAGATTAGACCGCTTTTCTGCCATTACACAGAACGAAGGCCCGTATTTAGGAAATACCAAACGCCTGTTTATTGATAGAATGAATCGTTACGATTATTCGTATGAATACGGAAAAGCCTTAGCCTTAGCTGGTGTCGCATTTGATGGTGCATCGAATGAAGCCGTGCGAGATTTGCGAATTGCATTGAAGCCTTATGATGGTGTTTGTTGGTTTTTGGGCGAAGAATCCACAGCAGATAAGTCACTCGATATCAATGAAAGAACGATTATCAGAAGATATTTAGACGGCGGTGGCAACCTGTTGATTTCTGGCTCTGAACACGCTTTTGAAATGGGACGAGATAACGGTTCTGATCCTTGGTTTATGGCCAAATACTTAAAAGCTAAATACGCAGGCGACGATGCTCAAACTTATAATTTCAAAGGTTCGAACTGGAATATTATGAAAGAACTCAAAGGCAGTTTTGATGACAGCAATAACGGCTACTTCGATGTAGAATATCCCGATCAATTGACACCTGTCGGCGGTGCAAAAACGATTGTTTTCTATGATGGTGGAAAAGGTGGATCCGCAGGAATTGCCTATAACGGCCGTGATTTTAAAGTCATCAATTTTGGTTTTCCTCTAGAAACTGTAGTAGATGAAAATGTTAGAAATGAATTGATTATTCGTTCCGTGAAGTTTTTGTTGGGCAAAGGAGCCGTTCAGCCTGTGAGAGATTAAAAATTTTATTAAAATTATAAGTACTTTCACGAAATCAATGTAAGCACTTAGTTTTTTATAACCGATTATTTAAAATTAAAAAACATTAGCTTTATCACCGTTTTTTTGCGGTGATAAAGCTATATTCAAATTCCTCATTAAAAGTCACTTCGTTTACTTTAAAAATCATCTTGTTGTCATAACCAACTTTAATTTATAAATGGAACTTTCGTCAAAATTTCAGGTGCATCAATTCGAGTTCCGAACCGTAAATCGATTTTTAAAAAGTCATAAGCAAAACTAATTTCGTCATTAATTCCATTGATAGACAGTCGATTATCAACACTAAATAACATAGAAATATAAAATTTATCCGTGTTGTAACCGATGGCAGATTTGAAATCGTAGGTTGGTGCGAGGGAAGTCGAAAACGGACTTCGTTCTGTCAGAATCGGTTCGACAGTTCTACCAAATCTTTGAATATCAACACCTCCAAGTACTAAAGCAGAGATAAATAAATTTTCATTTAGATTCAAGGTATAACCATAACCGCCTAAAATCGACATTCCATTAGTGACTAGGCCTCTGAAACCTTCACTTCCTAAGGTGAGTAAAGTGCTATCTCCCAAACTCGTGTGATTGAACATTCCTTTTACCAAAAACGAACCGCCACTTTTTAGTTGTCGTTCAACTTGACGATAAGCCGCTCGAAACGAGTATTTATTTTCGTTAAAAACATACATAAAACTTCCTGCAAGATTAAGAAAGTTCGCATTATCATGGTGAAAAACCCCGACAGGATAATCTGCCCCTTCAAATCGTCGAATCGCTCCCCAAAGAACATATTTCGGCCTCGAAAAATAACCGTTAAAATTAATCGCATCAGTTATCTTATAATCTTCTGCTTGAAAGCGTGTCGAAGGAATCGGGAAGCCAGTTCCCAACGCCAAAATCGCTCCGTTGTAAGCGAGTTGAAAACCTAAAGTTGGCTTTATTACATAGATTTTTTCAATCGAATAATTGTTTACTAAGGAAGTAAAATTAGCAGTTGCACTATTCTCTGAAATAAATAATCCTATTTGTAATTTATCATTAAAAGTCCTAATCCGTGTGCTATCCAGCTGACTATTTGCCGAAAGGCAAAAACACAAAAAGCAACTTATCAAAATATTAATTCTATAATCTTTCATTATCAATGTTTAATTTCTAAGCCATAAATCACACCTTTTAAATGTAAATTACGTTATAATAATCAACTTTGTTAGTGTATTAGTTTTATTAAAATTTCTACAATTCTCATTTATAAATCGCCTTTTCTAAAAAAGGTTGGGAAAGGTAAAAACCAATGAACTAACAACCAAAAACAACCACGCTATGAAAAAATGTTTTACTTTTCTCTGTTGCTTTCTCTACCTGAACGCTTTTTGTGACCATATAGAATGGGCTTCCCAAATCATTGATTTTTCTTCACAACAAAGCGAACAATTCTACGCTGCCAAACAAGTTTTAGGCGTTCCAAACTCAATGGACGGCTACACAGACAGCCCCTTTTCTTGGGCAACAGCACTTGCTGATAATGAAGAACTTGAGTTCATTCATGTAAAATTCAATAAGGCGATACACGTTGAGCAGTTTTTGATTGTCGAAAGTGTCAACCCTGGAGCAATTGACCAAGTGTTTTTATACGATGCTGCGGGTACAGAATATTTGGTTTATGAAACCGTACGTCCCCGCCCGATATATATGCAATCTCGATTTTTTGCTCGCAAAATTGATAGAACACCTTATAAAGCGGTTAGTTTAAAATTAGTGTTAAACACCAAATTAGTACCTGGTCTTAACCAAATTGATGCCATTGCGATTTCAGATAGTCGTACGAAAATCAAACTAAAAGTCAATGATATAAATTACAGCTCAGCAGTGCCTTATCCAGAGGACTTAGGGAAATCAGTCAACTCAGATGCAGACGAACGTTTGCCAATTATTTCACCTGATGGTCGAACCTTGTACTTTACTCGAAAACTCCATAAAGACAATATCGGAGCGGAAAAAAACGACGATATTTGGTATTCAAAACGGCAAAATGACGGAACGTGGGGGAAAGCTAAAAATATTGACAAACCGCTCAATAATGAACGCCATAATTTTGTGGTAGCAGTTGGTCAAAATGGCGATTTGATTTATATGCAAAATGCGTACAAACGTTGGTCAAAAGATGGTATTGCTTTCGCAAAATTAGAGGGCCAACAATGGACAAAGCCCGAAATGATGAAAATCAAAAACATGTACAACCTCAGCACTTTTGCCAATTATCACGTCAGTCCTGACGGTAATATTTTGATGATGGCAGTTGAGCGAGAAGATGCTGTCGGTGATATGGATTTATATGTATCATTCCGCATTAGCGAAAGCGAATGGTCAGCACCGAAAAACTTAGGAAAAACCGTCAATTCGTTAGGTATGGAAAGCAGTATTTTTTTAGCCGCCGATTATAAAACAATATATTTTGCCAGTTCTGGGCATTATGGTTATGGCGGTTTAGATATTTTTATGTCAAAACGTTTAGATGAGTCTTGGACAAACTGGTCAACACCTCAAAACTTAGGTAGATACTTAAACACGCCTGGTAATGACTTCAATTATTCCGTCCCAGCTTCGGGAACGTATGCTTATTTTTCATCCGATTTTAGAGGTCGAGGACAATCCGATTTGTATCGAATCGAATTACCAAAAGAGGCTCAACCCGAACCTGTTACAATGATTACAGGTCGATTATTCAATGCTGCAACAAACGAATTCATTGATAATAAAACGCATCAGTTGGTCATCCCAAAAGATAAAATGCCAATAATTCAAGGTTTTGCCTTTGTACCCAATGAAATCGAAAATGAAGAAGAATTGGACGGAAATGATAGTGAGCAGTTGGCAGTGAGCAATGAGCAGCCAACTTACAAGGAAATCGAAGCTGACATTTTATTAATTCCGATTCAGAAAGATGCAGTGATTCCGTTGCAAAATATTCTCTTTGATGCGAATAAAACAACGCTAAAAGCCAGTTCAAATAATGAATTGTTACGATTGACAAATTTCTTAAAAACCTATCCAAATTTGATCGTAGAAATCAGCGGACATACCAACGGCTTATGTGATGACAACTTTGCCGAGGAGCTGTCGCAGGGTCGTGCCGATGCAGTTGCTACTTATTTACAACAACATGGTATTCCGACATCGCAAATTCAAACCAAAGGTTATGGAAAAACT
>Ga0075467_10002616_pt1 | contig 14193 bp, 8 predicted proteins | sample DEB08_DNA_9_FD_75067 | JGI IMG/M metagenome (GOLD analysis project Ga0075467, IMG submission 75067) | Aqueous microbial communities from the Delaware River and Bay under freshwater to marine salinity gradient to study organic matter... | ecosystem: Environmental > Aquatic > Marine > Coastal ...
TCGGAACTGCCATAAACAGCGTCACTTCTTCACTTTCTAATAATTGTAAAACTGCCTTTGCATCAAATTGCTTCATCAAACAAACAAAACCACCTCGATGCAAAAACGGTGTTAGCAAGACATTCAAACCGCCAGTATGAAACGGCGGCATACAATTTACTGTTCGACTTTCGGTATTAATAATCAAACTAATTGCCGTATTGACACTATTCCAAAACAGCATTTTATGCGAATAAATCGCCCCTTTCGGAAAGCCAGTTGTACCAGAAGTATAGAGAATAAAAGCTGCTTGATTATCGTCAATTCCAACAGGTTGAAATGATTTTTTAGTAAATTTTTTATAAATCGGTTCTAAATTTTCTAATGGAATTTGATATTTAATTTGATTAAAATAAGTCGTTTTTGTTACTAATTGAGCAAATTTCGCTTCCCAAATTACCATTTTCGGCTTTGAATTTTCCAACAAATAATCAATCTCACCAACTGCCAGTCGATAATTCAACGGCACGATAATAATTCCCGTCTTTTGTGCTACACCCAACAAAATCACATATTCTGCACAATTTTCAGCTACAATCGCAATTCTATCCGTACTACGTAATCCGTATTCCGTAGTAAGTACATTTGCCAGTTGATTTGCTGCCGTGTTTAATTCCGAATACGTGTAGGTTTTCCCAGTTTCGTATTCTTTTATTGCGATGTGATTTGGGGAATAAATCGCCCATTTTGAAAGCCAATCTTTCATATTAATATTACTAAACACATAGCCACATAGTGGTCTATAAACACTTCAAAAACCACACGTCAAATAAAAAACTATGTGACTATGTGTTTCAAAAACTACATTCTAAACGCTGCACTCGCAAACGCCAAACCGCCGCCGGAACCAATAAAGAAAATCAAATCACCTTCCTTAATTTTCCCTTTTTCAAAGGCATCATTCATCGCCATCGGAATACAAGCAGAACCTGTGTAACCATAGTGATGCATGATTGTATGAGCTTTTTCACGAGGTTGACCTAACAAATCCATTGTTTCAAAAATACTATTAATATTGATTTGTGTAATAAAAAAATGGTTGACATTATCAAGGCTTTCGCCAATACGTTCAGACATCAAGTTCGCCATTTCTGTCCAAACTTTAGGATTGAGTTCTTTCGGAAAACGCTTGACGAATTTTAATTGATGATCGTGATTTGCTAAGGCTTCGGGCGTAATCGGTTGCCGAGTGCCACCGCCATAAATGCCCATCCATTCATTATATTGACCTTCGGTAATGAGTTTACTGGTCAAAAACCCTCTTTTACTATCTTTTTCAGACTTTAGGACAACAGCACCTGCTCCGTCCGCAAAGAGCGTCACTGTTTTCTTATCTTCTTTATTCAAATGTTTACTCATTGCATAACCTCCAATGACTAAAACCGTGTTGTACTGTTCGTCCGAACGAATATATTTTGAAGCAATATCCAAAGCCGTTACAAAGCCCGCACAAGCCGTATTAATATCAAAAGTACCAGCGTTTTTTGCTCCAAGCCTGTCTTGAATAATAGAAGAGGTTGAAGGTGACAAAAACTCGGGTGTATCAGTCGAAAGAACAATTAAATCTATCTCTTCGACGCTTGTATTCGCTCGCTGCAAGGCAATCAAAGCAGCTTTTTCGCATAAGTCCGCCACGGATTCATTATCCGTACACCAACGCCGTTCATTAATTTGAACGTTTTCACGAAGCCAAGTATCGACATCTTCACCGAGTTGTTCATTAAAATATTGGTTAGTAATTACTTGTTCGGGAGCGTATGCTCCAATTGAGGCAATTATTGCGTTTCGCATTTATTCAAGATACGAGATATGAGATATGAGATGTGAGATAATCAGCATATATCTGAAATCTCACATCTCATATTTCACATCTAAAGTCTATTTACTAAGTTGTTTATGAAATAAAGTATTAAACTCTGTTGGTTTTTCGATGTAAGGCGAATGTGCCGTGTTGTCCATAATGACTTCTTCGTAAGTGCCGCCATTCGATTGATATTGTTCTAAAACGTAGCGAGTTTGACTAACCATCGGTTGTGAAGGTACGACTGCTTCGCCTGGATAATTAGGGATTAAACCCATTTTTCCTAATGTTCCAAAATCAAATAAGGAATTATCGGAAACGATTTGATCCTCTGCACCTCGAACCCAAAGTATGGACGGTTTTGAATTCGCATTAATAAAATGATTAATAGTGTCGCCAATGTATTTTGGAGAAGCCGCATTTAATGGTCCATATTTTCCTGGCTTCACAAATGGGTAATTAGTGGACGGCTCGAAATCGCCCGGATAACGATTAGCACCTACTTTTTGACTCAAAAGCGAGGTTAACAAATCGTCTTCATTTGTAGGCACAAAGGGCGGTTTCCAATAAAAACTATTCATCACCACACGAGGCGAAGCCTGCGGATTGTCCGTACTTCTATCTTTTTCACCCATCAATCGAGCGAACTCAGGATTAACAATTCCACCACCTGAACCTGCAAAATCTTCAAAGCAGAGTGTACCTTTTTCGTCTTTTGTACCACCAAACCCAAACGGTGAACCAGGATTAACCAAAGTAGCAGACAGCACTCGCTCGCTCTCGGCAGCAATCATTGAAAACACAAATGCTCCGCCTAACGAATGACCAATAATATGGTATTTTTCAATACCTAAAACAGCGGTTAAAGCCTGTAAATCCTCGACCCAATCACCAAAACCTTTCGTCGCATCAATTAATTTATCTTCTGTATCACCATAGCCTCGCAAGTCGGGAGCAATTCCCCAGAAACCGTCGGGCAGTGCCTTCATTGTTTCGTCCCAAAAAACAGAAGAGGAAGCATTTCCATGAATGAAAATGACTGGTGTCCCTGCTGTTCTGAATTGTCGAACGTTGATGTTTAAGCGTTCGGTGATGATAATTTTGTTGGTTAGCATTTTTTTAGATTTTTTGAACTCATCCCCAACCCCTCTCTTAAAAGAGAGGGAAGCCAACGACAGTACTCGAATTTTTGAGCTTTTGAGATCTGTCGTTTGGCTCTCTTTCCCGAGTACTCGGGAGAAGGGTCAGGGATCGGTTCAATCATTATTATTTCTTATAAGCATCTAAATGCACTCTCAATTCTAATGACATTAAGCGACCAGTCGGCGGTGCAGCCGTAAACTCACGCATTTCTGTATTGAATAAATTCGTGACATTTCCTGCTAATGTAAACATATCGTTGAAGCGGTAACCGACCCCTAAATCAACCGTCGCAAAACCGCCCAAAGGACCATAATTATACGAATCTGTACTTTTTGAGTTTTCGATAATTGGCGTTCCACGATACGTTAAATCTGGATAGGAACGAGAAGCAATTTGAAAACTTGAGAAGTAATCGTACTCTTGTACCCAACGAACGTAAGTATTGGCAAACAACTTTTTACTACTGTAATTCAAGCCAAGCCCTAAACGATGATTCGGAGCATTTACCAATAAATCTAAGAAATTCACTATTCCATCGCCATTAAAATCATTGTCTTCGACGTTTGTTTCATCGATATTATAATCGAAATACGAATAATTTAACGTTCCACTAAATTGATCATTAAAATAATACGTCGCACTCAAATCTGCTCCATAAGTATTAAAACGCCCGAAGTTAATGTAAGTCGCTACCAAACCACCATAGATGCCATAAGCTGCTTGAACATCTTGAATTGGCGTTTCGCCTCTTTGTGTTGTTACCCCAACGACCGTTACTGGACTCAAGAAATCTTGCGATATATTATAATAAGCATTTCCATCAATGAATAATTTATTTTTAATCAATTGTCCACGATAACCTAACTCAATAGTTTGTAATTTTTCAACACGTTGTTTTTCAACTGTTGTCCCATCAGTCAACGTAAACCCTTCGGCATTTCCTAAAATCAACCCACCAAATAAATTACCATACATATTTAAAATCGTCGGTGCAGCAATACCTTGACCGTAAGTCAAACGCCAAGTTCCTTTATCACCAATTTTTAAAAATGCAAACTTAGGTACGAAGTTCGTTCCATAAACATCATGATTATCTAAACGAGCAGCAGCTACAGCACGGAATCCTTTACCAAAATCATATTTTAAATGTGCGTATCCGCCAAATTGATTTACCGTGATAAAATCAGTATCCGAAGTATCTAAAAGGTAAGTTCCTAAACTATTAGCTTGATCAGATTGAAACTGCACCCCAGCGATTAATTCTAACTTTCCGAAAGTTTCATTGTATTGAGCTTCTGCGTTCCAACGTCTGGACGCATCTTGAAACAATGCTCCACTTTGATACGAAAAGTCGCCACCAGCAACTTCTGGTGTCAAACCTGCATCAATTCCACGATAATATTGTTTCGTTCTGTCATCAATCGAGTACGTGCTATCTGTTGCACTTTGCGTATAATACGCTTGCACAAAAAAGTTGTCCGTACTATATTTTAATTGATAATAATTGATTGACCAATCTTTGATTTGGTTACGCCCCACATTTGTTGGAGACAAATAAGTACTGTTGCTATAACCCGTCGCAAAAGTTAAATCTGACTTATCATTAATCGTATAAATCAATTGACCTTCTGCACGGAAAAATTGAATATCTCTATCCAGTTCAAACTCTTCATAACCTTCTGTGATGCCGTCAGGAATAGCATTTCCTAAAGTATCAAACGCTCCAACTCGGTCAATATAAACCGAATCCACATATTCGAACTCTTCAGCTTGTGTATATTCTGCCGTAATTTTATACGCAAATTTTTCATTCAAAGCCTGTGCATGACGCAAACGAGTCGTGAAGGTACTTTGATTACCGACACCGACAGTTACATCTGTTCCTTGATGACGACGAGGATCTTTTGTGATTGTATTCAATAAGCCATTATGTGCATTCGGACCATAAAGCGTTGAATTTGGGCCTAAAATAACCTCAACTCGCTCTATATCTTCTTTGACAACTGTATTCAAAGGCCCTAAAGGCAAGCCAGTTGCAATCAAGGTCGAAAAGCGACCATCTGTAACTTGTAGGTTTTTAGAATTAAAATTCGAGTTAAAACCACGAATGTTGATACCTGGCCCAGCGACACCAGCACGAACATATTCAACCCCTTTCAAACGAGCTAATAATTCGCCAGGATTCCCGGCAAATTCATCTAACTCTCGAGCGTGAATCGTTTCGATCGTTGCCGGAGATTCCGTTAATTTCTCTTGTCGTCTTGATCCCGAAACGACGACTTCAGTTCCAATAATTGAGCCTAACACCATATCAAAATCGACCGTTGTGTTACCATTCACAGTAACTTCTTTTTCTTGCTCTTTGAAACCGACATACGACACAACCAAGGTATATGTTCCATTCTCGACTTCGATTGAATATTGACCATTGTAGTCCGTAGCGGCTCCGGTTGTCGTGCCTTTAATCATCACAGTTGCACCGATAAGTGACTCGCCTGTGTCATCTTTTACTGTTCCCGAAATGGTACTTTGAGCAAATATTGCTGTGGTCAGCAATAGACAGATTAACGTTAATAATTGTTTCATAAAATAATTATTTTGGTTTTATTTAGGGCAATAGTAGCCCACCTTGATTTTATGATATTTTTAAAATCAAGCAATTGGTAAAATTTTATTTCATTAAAAAATTTTGAACTTTAATTAAATTCTGTATTTGAAAACTAATTTAAGATAATAGTTTTTCGATACTTCCTTAATTTTTTAAAATTAGACTATGGACTTTCACTAAAAAAGAATCACATTTCCAATCTAAAAACCTGATAATCAATATTTTATTCAAAAAAAAATGACAGGTGGACTTTTATTCTTTTAGAAAAGTCTGAATTGTTTCATTCACCATTTGAGCATTGTCCCACATAGCAAAATGGCCTGCATTTGGCACCATAAATAATTGGCTATTTGGAATTTGTGCTTTAGCAGATTGAGCAACTTTCTCTGTCGTTAATTTTTGATGTAAATACTTGTTTGGAATCAAATAATCCTGCTCTCCAAAAAGAATCAATGTTGGCATTTTTAACGTTTTTAACTCCTCAAAAACTGGTTCGTCTAACATGCCTGCGACACACTTCGGAATCATCCGACAATAATGCTCATATTCTTCTGCTGTCTCTCTCATATATAATCTATCGTTATACATAAACATCGCATCTTCAGGCGTAAGACCGGCCGCAAAATTCACATCAAAATTCTTTTTGATTTGCTCAACTGGCGTATTTTTTACAGATTCGGCAGTTAACAAAGACTTTAATAGGGCGGATTCTTTTTCATTAAATCGTTCAATCCCTGCCGGGTCGATTAAGATTAATTTTTCTAAAACGTCAGGCGATTTTAAAGCGGCTGTTATCGCTACTTGTCCGCCCATCGAATGGCCAACTAAAACTGGATTTTTTAATTTTAATTCAGCAATTATTTCTAAAATAACATCAGCAAAAAACGTCATATTATACGCATAATCGCCTTTGCTTGACTTCGGATAACCTGGCAAATCCAAAGCGATACAGCGATAGTCCGCTTTCAAGACTTCCATATTTTTTTTCCAAGCTGGTAAATAACTACCCAGACCGTGAATGAAAATCAAGGTTTGGTCGCCTTTTCCTTCATCAACATAAGCGACTTTGATCTCATTTGACAACTCGATAAACTTCGTTTTGTACGGATACTTAAAATCTAACATAGATTTTTTTGTTGTTTTGGTTTCTGTTATTGGCTGACAAGCCATTAGAAATAATAGTAATATTGATAGGTATTTCATATTAAAATTTTCTTGGTTTGAACCTATCCTCAGTCCTTCCCTCCGAAAGGAAAAATTGAGGCTACGTTCAAACAACTGATTTTTGGCGATTTTTTGTAACAAAAAATAAAACGGCTGCCACCGTCATCGAAGCTAATAAAGCGAAAGTCACCGCAACTGCTGGATTTTTGACAGCACCTTTCATATAAGGTGTCAAACCGCCATAATAGATGGAAAAATGTACGACGATTGCCGTAACAGATGCAGCTATCGGAACAATCCGAGGGACATTTTTTATAAAAATGCCTAAAATAACAGGAACAAAAGCGGCTGAAAAGTAGGCGTAAACGCCATTTTGTGCAAAAATACCGACGCTTAGGCTCGGATGTAAAATTTGGTCGTAAGACAGGACAATTGAAATAAACGCTAAAGTAACTATGACGCCTTTATTAATAAGGATAAGGTTTTTACTTCGTTTCCTTTCGGTAATTCCTAACCGTTTATTGAAAAGCGGCTCGATGATATCAGAGGTAATGGTCGCAGAAACAGACTGAATTAAACCCTCTAAAGTTGATAAGCCTGCGGAAAGTAACCCCAAAATTACAATCAGACCGACATAAACCGGAAACTCTTTGACAACATACGCCGAAATAATGCCGTCCATTTTCAACAGTTTGCCATCGACCGTTAAATCTGGAAAAGAAATCCGAGCAAATAAACCAACTAAGACCACGGCAAAGAATAAAATTTCTACGCCAATGCCGACGGCTAAATATTTATTGACATCACTTTCTTTTTTTAATAACAAAGACTTTGTGATAATGTGCGGCTGACAAACTACTGCAATTCCGACTATTAAAGAACAGAAAATAATTTCAAAATAATCTCGAAAAAGGAAACTTTCGGGGTTCGTCGATTGTACCAAAAGCGGATCAATATTTTCTAATTTCGTCAAAAATCCATCGACGCCTTCGCTAAAATGTTCATAACCTGAAGTCAATAAAATAACGGCTACAATGATCATCAAAACGGCCTGAATCGTATTGGTGTAAACCATCGAATTTGCACCGCCAAACATCATGTACCCAAAAATAAAAACAACCAGGCCAATTAGGACATAAAGCTCGTCAAGATTTAGGGCTTTCGCCAAAACCTTAGTCATACCAACGCAAATCAGTACAATAAATGTAATTAGTAACAAGGACAAAAAGCCAAAAAACAACGCATAATTTTTACTTTCGTAGCGTTTGCCAATCCATTGAGCCATTGTTAACGCTTTGACATTGTTGCCTTGTTTTCGGAAGCTTTTGGTCAGAATAATCAGCGATACAAAAATCCCTAAAGGCATCACGACCGCAAAGGACAAAACGCCGCTTAATCCATACAAAGCAATGAATCCAGGATTGATAATAAAAGTCGCCGCACTGGTTGTCGAAGCCGCTAAGGACAAGCCTACCGCAACGGGCGAAAATTGAACATTGCCAACGGTATAATCAGAAATAGATTTGATTTTTAAAGCACCTCGAATGACAAAAAATAGAATAACGGCCATGTAAATGACCAGTAAAATTGAGGTAGCAAACACGAGTTCTTGTGAAGCCATTTTGGTTTAATGATTTGGTAATTTCACGCAAAACTTGAGTTTTCTAAATGATCATCAGGATCATTTGCCTTTTGTGGTTTTGACTTGATAACAAGACCTCAAAACTTAAAACTCAATTTTTACATCAAATGATTTATTTGGTTATTTGGTTGAAAATCAAAAACTTCGAGCAGCCACGAATGACTGCCGAAGTTTACTCACTCTAACCAACAGAGTTTCTTAATAGTATTTTTCTAAAAGCAATCAAAACTGCTATTGGTCAAAGGGATTTTTTGGTTTTATATTCTAAAAATAGAGATTTCACAGGCAGCAATTTTAATCATTTTATGAAATTCAAGTATGGACTTTTGATGTATTTTCTTTTTTAATCTTTTCTAAAATACTGATTATCAATATTTTAAGTACAATTTAGATAAATATGGACTTTATCTATTTTTAAAGACTTATTTCCTATTCATAAAAACAGTATATTAAATTAAATACCTGATAATCAACAACTTAATAAAAAGCATCGTTTTACTTTTTTGACCTAAAACATCATAAGAATCTATTAGTCAAATAGTTATAGCTTTTATCAAAACTATTTTTTGCTTATTTTTATATCTAAATATTTATATATTTATATAATAATACTTTAACCAACAAAATTTTAATAAAATGACGACTAACAAAAAACAGAGAATAGCCTTGGTTACTGGAGCAACTGGTGGATTAGGAAGTGCTATGTGTAAACGTTTGTATGATGATGGCTATTTTGTTATAGCAAACTATCGCAACCCTAAAAAGGCAGATCTTTGGACAGAAAAGATGGCAGAACAAGGGTACGATTTTGCAACTGTACAAGGTGATGTTTCGGATTATCATTCGGTGGAAGATATGATCAAAGAAGTGGAAGATAAGTTTGGGACAGTTGATATTTTGGTCAATAATGCGGGTATCACTCGTGATGGTTCTTTTCGCAAGATGTCCCCCGAAAACTGGAAAGCGGTGATTTCTACAAATTTAGATAGTGTTTTCAATTGTTCTCGCAATGTGATTAATCAAATGATTGACCAAGAATTTGGTCGGATTATCAATATTTCATCAGTGAATGGACAACGTGCACAGTATGGTCAAGCGAATTACTCGGCAGCAAAGGCTGGTATGCACGGATTTACGAAAACCTTGGCCGTTGAAGTTGCCAGCAGAGGGGTGACCGTGAATACGATTTCGCCAGGATATATTGCGACAGATATGGTTTTGGCAGTACCAGAAAAATACCGTCAAAAAATCGTTGCTAAAATTCCTGTTGGTCGTTTAGGCGGAACTGGTGAGATTGCTCACTTAGTGTCTTTTTTGGCTTCTGACGGTGCAGCATTTATTACCGGTGCCAATTATTCGATTAATGGCGGACAACATGTTTATTAAGTCATCGGTCATAATTAAAAAATAATAAAGATAATTAATGGTGATAATCATCTCATTTTTTTCCATTTATAACCTTTTCATTAACCGTAAAATACGGACGATATACGAACAAATTGCGGTTTTTTAATGATTAAATAGCAGATTCAAATTCCACTTTTCCCTATTTTTATACGTCAAAAATCCACCATTTACATGCAAAGGCGACTCCAGATTATTAGTATAAAGTTGACCTGTTCCTAAGCCTTGCGGCAAATTATTATCAAGCGTTGCAGTCCATTGAGCGATGGCATTCAAGCCGATATTGGACTCTAAAGCAGAAGTCATCCACCATGGTGTATTCAACTCATCACAAAGGTCAATCCATTCTTGTGTTCCCTTGAAACCACCGATAAAGCTTGGCTTAAAAATCAAATATTGTGGCCGAATTGTTTCCATTATTTTTCGCTTTTCAGCAAGGTCAAAGATGCCAATTAACTCTTCATCTAAGGCAATCGGAAGCGGTGTTTTTTCGCACAATTCTGCCATTTCATTCCATTGATGCTGCTTAATCGGTTGCTCGATAGAGTGCAAATCCATTGCTGACAAACGATTGAGTTTTTCTAACGCATTTTCGGGAGAGAAAGCACCGTTAGCATCTACTCGCAGCTCAATATCTGATTTAGAAAACTGACTACGAATGTATTTTAGCAGTTCCATTTCTGCTTCAAAATCAATCGCTCCGATTTTCAATTTTATACAATTCCAACCTTCATTGAGTTTGTTTTTAATTTGGTCAAACATAAACTGTTTTTCGCCCATCCAAATCAGCCCGTTGATATTAATCGGTTTTTCGTTATCTGTAAAATCAGATGGAAAAAGGGTTTTGGTCGCATTGGTTTTTAGGTCTAATAATGCCATTTCTAAACCAAAATGAATTGATGGAAACTCCCGCAAACCGTCATTTAGCCAAAAGTCATAATTGTTAATATGCTGACAAACTTCGGCTAATTTTTCCTCATAATTCGGCACGTCATCCACACTCAAGCCTCGTAACAAACCACATTCGCCGACGGCAGTAATATTTGGTTTTTCTGATGATTTTAAAATAATAAAATACGAATCTTTTGTACGAAGTACGCCTCGTGAAGTGCCGCTGGCTTGCTTGAAAATTAAAGTGTGCTTTTTGAAAGTCGCTGTTAACAATGTTACCTGATTTTATGATAAAAAAGAAAACTAACAAATCTCTGTACGATAAGTTGACGCCATAAAAAAAGGCAAGCCTAATTAAAGACTTACCTTTCTTTTATGGATACCAAATTATCTATTACATTTCTGTTTCTGCTTGAGGTGTAGCAGTACTGTCTGTTGTTGCTGTTGTTGCTTCTGCTACGTACAATTCACCCTGCGGATCTTTAGCTGTTGCGGGAGTTGTACCTTGTAATGACAAAATAAAACTGGCGATATTTTGCATTTGTGGAGGTGTCAATTGACTTTCCCACGCAATCATACCTTTTGCAGGTACACCATATTTTATCGTCTTAAAGACATCATGAATACTTCCACCGTGTAACCAATATTCATCGGTTAAGTTTGGCCCAACGCTACCGCCACCATCTGCAAGGTGACAAGCGGCACATTTAGCAACAAACTCGGCTTGACCAGCTGCTAATGCCGCTTCGTCCGTTAATTGTTTGACGCTGTTTTCATCTATTTGAGAACCTAAAGAGGCTAATCTTGCTTTTTTAGCTTCTTCAGCAACGGCCATTTCTTGCTCGTATCGATCGCCCGAACTTCCATTCACATCTAAAACGACATCGTACATAAAGAAAGCGACAGCAATAACGATACTAACATAGAACATACCTACCCACCAAGGTGGTAGTTTATTATCCAACTCTCGAATGCCGTCAAAAGCATGTTCAAATGCAATTTCGTCTTGCTTCTCAACAGGAACGGCAGCCGTTAAGCGTTGTAACCAAGATTGTTTCTTTGGTGCTTTAGCTGGTTCTAATGCGATTTCTGGTTCTCTCCCTTGATCCGTTAAGTACTGTTTTACGATGCTACTACTCATACTTTCGGATAATCGAAGTAGTGTTAAGACAGCAGCAAGGATAACTAAACCTCCAATTATAAAAATGGATGTTGTCATTATTTTTTGGAATAAGTGTGGATCGGCTGTGTTACCCGCAACTTCCTGAGCAAATGCTCCATAACTTATTCCAAGTGCTATGATTGATAAAAATAGTTTTTTCATTTTATGTGTGTTGAGGTGTTGAAGGATTGAGGTGTTGATGTTACGTTTACTTTTTTAACGTCAGTACATCAACACATCAGCACATCAACACTTCTTTATTTTAATCTTGAAGTGGTAAGTTTTCGATGTGTTGTATTGTGGAGGTCTTCATTCGCATAACGAAAAATAGCACAACCATAAAAAACACAAAGAAAATGATAATGGAAATACTTCCAAATACACCAACATCGGCTATTGCTCTTAATACGTTTTTATACATTTTCTTAGTTTTAATAGTTGGGTAGTTTCAGTAGTTCGCAGTATAAAGACTGCCCAACTACTAAAACTACTGAAACTAAATATTATTCCTCATCATCTGCCATTGGCGTTTTCTTAATATCCGTACCTAAACGTTGTAAGTACGCAATCAAGGCAACCATTTCAGATTTTGGATTAACTTTGATTTCTTGTTCTTTTAACTGTTCCTCCAATTCAGCAACAACCTCTTCAGCTTGTTCCATGTAATCCTCATTAGCGACCTCATCGTAATTTTCAGGATAAGGTGTTCCTAATTTTTTCAAGACACGGATCTTAGCAGGCGTTGACGATAAATCAACTTCATTTGTTTCCATCCAAGGATAAGCAGGCATAATCGAACCCGGTGACATCGAACTCGGCTCCATCATATGATTGTAATGCCAAGAGTGTGGGTATTTTCCACCAACACGATGTAAGTCTGGTCCTGTACGCTTAGAACCCCACTGGAATGGTCTATCGTAAATAAACTCTCCAGCTTTTGAGTATTCACCATAACGTTCCGTTTCTGAACGGAAAGGACGAATCATTTGAGAGTGACATAAATAACAACCCTCTTTGATATAAATATCTCGACCATGTAACTCAAGCGGTGTATAAGGTTCAACTGTTGAAATCTGTGGCACATTAGAACTAACTAAGAAAGTAGGAATAATCTCAACTAACCCACCAATCATAATTACGACTAAACTACCAACCAACATTTGAACAGGACGTGTTTCAATCCATCTGTGCCAATGTCCATCACTTGCATGATGCACCTGTGCAGGTGCTTGTGCTTGTTCGTTGGCGTCCAATTGACCACTTTTAACAGTTTTAATCAAATTGTAGGTCATCATCACGGCACCGACAATGTATAAGAAACCACCAAATGCACGTAAAGCATACATTGGTAAGATTTGAGTGACCGTTTCTAAAAAGTTACCATAAGCCAAAACGCCATCAGCAGTAAACTCTTTCCACATCAAACTTTGTGTGAAACCAGCCCAGTATAAAGGCACTACATAGAATAAAATACCTAAAGTACCAATCCAAAAATGTTGATTTGCTAATTTTACAGAGTGTAATTTTGTATTAAAAATACGTGGTAACATCCAATATAAAATACCAAATGTTAAGAAACCATTCCAGCCTAATGTTCCAACGTGAACGTGAGCAATCGTCCAATCTGTATAGTGACTAATAGCGTTGACCGCTTTGATTGACATCATTGGCCCTTCAAAAGTTGACATACCATAAGCCGTTACGGCAACAACCATAAACTTCAAAATCGGATCTTCACGGACTTTGTCCCATGCACCACGAAGCGTTAATAAACCATTCAACATACCACCCCAAGACGGTGCGATTAACATAATGGAAAATACCATTCCTAATGTTTGAGCCCAATCAGGCAAAGCTGTATATAATAAATGGTGTGGACCTGCCCAGATGTAAATAAATATCAACGCCCAAAAGTGAATGATCGATAATTTATAAGAATAAACCGGACGATTAGCCGCTTTCGGTAGGTAATAATACATCAGCCCCAAATATGGTGTCGTTAAGAAAAATGCCACCGCATTATGACCATACCACCATTGAATCAGTGCATCTTGTACGCCCGCAAAAACAGGATACGATTTCCACATCGTCACAGGTACTTCAAGGTTATTACCAACATGTAAAACGGTTACAGTTACCCAAGTAGCAATATAAAACCAAATCGCCACATAAAGGTGCGACTCCCGACGCTTCAGGATAGTCAAAAACATATTCAGACCAAAAATAATCCATACAACAGCAATTGCAAGGTCAATCGGCCATTCTAACTCCGCATATTCTTTACTCGAAGTTATACCTAAAGGTAACGTAATCGCAGCAGATACAATGATCGCTTGCCA
>Ga0075467_10002618_pt1 | contig 14178 bp, 19 predicted proteins | sample DEB08_DNA_9_FD_75067 | JGI IMG/M metagenome (GOLD analysis project Ga0075467, IMG submission 75067) | Aqueous microbial communities from the Delaware River and Bay under freshwater to marine salinity gradient to study organic matter... | ecosystem: Environmental > Aquatic > Marine > Coastal ...
AAACCCCAAAACCCCTTGTAAGTGAATGTGCGGTATAATAATAGAATGGAATCAAAAATTGACGAAATACTGAAGTAGCTTCACCTCTTCCTCTTTGCTGATAGTCAGCAGATTATAGTTGAGCTGAAGCACTACTTGCATGACTTTAACTATCAGGATGGAGACTTGGGTAAGTATATTCACATCACTCATCATCAATAGCATTCATTTCCTCCAAGCTCTTCAATTCAAACGAATCCCTTCTCGAGTTTTTGCGCAAAAACTGTAGTGAAAACGAGAAGCTCATTGCGGGAATTAAAAAGAGACTTTACGAACTTATTGGTGAGTTTATGGAGAGGAGGCCCACCTACGTTGCCACTTACCTGCCTCAACTAAGAGAGACGTGCATCCGCACTCTCACTGGTGACCCCAACTCACTCGTCAAGGAAGCTTCCTTGCAGGTCCTTCTCCAGATGCTAGACCACTACCCTGCAGCAGTCTTGGTCAAGGTCCTCAGCCCTAAGGAGCTTGTTAACCGATTGCTTGACGAGATCAAGCTTCGCAAGCCAAGTGCAAGCGTGAAAGGCGCAATCTGGCAACTTACAGGGCTGTGCCACAAAAAGTTTAGAGTGGACGTGCGAGAGTTCTTAGTCGAGTCTCAGGACTAGATGTACAAGGAGTTCAAAGCTTAACTCGATAGTCCAAAGCCAGAGCTCAGGGCCATTGTCGGAGTAATTAAGGGCCTCTCTTTGTCGCTGTTTGACGAGTGTACTCTCGAGGAAGACGAGGTCGAGGGGCTGTTCATCAGAGTAAAGACGGGAATGTAGCCTATGGCTGACGTCAGGCACAAGGGCATTCAGAAGCAGAGCATGAAGCTCTTCACCAACCACGTTGACCTCTTCAAGGCAGCCATCCCTAAGCACGCAGAGCCCATGGTGCGCCTGACCCTGCAGCTGTGTGTTGACCAGAACATGGAGGTAAGAGACGCTGCAAGTGATATGCTGGGCAAGCTAATGCAGGTAATCTCTGATGGACTCACCCAGCATGAGACCATACACAAGGACATCTTCCGCGAGATTATTCGGCAGTTCCAGAAGATCCTGGAGGACCCCGATGGTAACGTGCAGCTGATTTCAGCCATCAAGGCTATCGGAGTGTTCTCAAAGGCCATTCGTACCTTCATGAGCGAAGAAATGTTGCTCACCTACCTTGACCGCCTCATTGAGCTTAGTGAGGCAAAACTGATTCGGGAGTTTGAGCAGTAGAGAAATCCAGACGAAGACGTTCAAAACTTCAAGCACATACTTAAAAAGCAAAAGTAACTTATTTCTTACATTGAGAGTTATTCCTTTATGCTTCTAGAGCTTTCAACGACGCCATGTGAACGTGTGTTGGCTCATTTTTTCAAAGTATGCACTATCGGTATAGCAAATCACCGCAAACTCTATGACAAGTACAAGCACCGCTTCTATGAGGCACTTGCTTCTCTTGTTATGAGTCTATCGAACCACAAGGCAGCCTTTGCTTAATGGATTCGGAAATTTGTAAGACATACTCTTCAAGAGACCCTTAAGATTCCTGATGCTGCCATCTTTGGCGGGGAAAGTCCTGAAGAGAGTTTGAAGGATGCCATTTAGTTCTGGACTGAATGGTTGAATAAAGATAAAATATGGAGCACCCACAGTTGTCGACTAGTGTATGACGATCTCATCTAGGCAGTAATTGAAGACATAGAAGATCTTAACTTGAAATACGAAGCTAAGATAGACAGGTCTAGGGATGAAGCCCAATAGTCACCAGAAGAAGAAAAAGATGGAGAAGTTGCAGCAGGCAATGTGATTACATATTAGGCAAACAATGACAACCATCAGCAGTATTTGAAGAGAGTTGCTGACTTCCTAGAGGTCTTCGTTCCTCAGTGCCATGATGACTGGTTGATTAAATGGATTCCTAAACTTTCGGAGACTCTTATCCGAAAGTGTATGGATACACCAAGGATCCCTCGTATATATTTGATGCTAAAGACCCTTATGCACACATGCAGCAAACACAAGTTCTTTGAGAAAACCAATGCTGAGCAAACTCAATCTGAAAAAATGCAAATTGATGAAGGAAATGATGAAGAAAACAACCAGCTAGACTAGGGAGAGAAAATAAATGTGTTCAATCGTCTGCTTTCCTTCTTTAAAGATCTTATCGGAAAGTCTGAGGAGTATCAAGATGAACTTCTCTTAAGTTGCATCGATCTCCTCTTGCAAGTTCCACTCGCCCTCCTTTATAACAAGGACATCGGCACCGACAACGTTGAACTGTGGAAAGGAATAATGCTTAAGGCCCTTGAACTTGGTCACACAGACAACAGTATCGCAATGACTTGCATTAGCATGCTTGAGCAGTGGTTTGACAAACTACCTCCAAACACAACCAATAAACTTTATCAAGAAATCTTGCCCCAACTTTCAGACTACCTGAATGTTGAACTTGATGAGCAAAGCTCGAATCCAGACTACTTTCACCAACGAGTACTCAAGTAGGAGACTGAGTTCGGAAGAACGATTGCTTCTCGAAAGGACATCTCAAACAAAGTATTGGACTTGCTGGGCAAGATAGGAGGGTTTGCCCACAATATTATCAACAATGATCTCTCTAAGCAGCACGATAAAAAGAACTTCATACGCTGGGACCCAGAAAAACGACTCAAATTTAGTCTACCTCTCTACAACCGCAAGATTGATGTTTACCTCGACTCTTGTCTCCCAAGAATTGTTGAGTTGGCCTAAAACTCCATATAGAAGGAAATTAGGATAGCAGCCTGTGAATTCCTGCATTCCTTGATAATTTTCATGATCGGTAAGAATGCTCAACAACCGAAGAAGCAAGTAAAGCATAAGCGAGGAGCAGGAGCTCAGGAACATGATCGAGAAGAAATGGCAGCTTTCGCAAAACTTTATGCTAAGCTGTTCCCAGTTATCATTAAACTCGCAACAGACTCTGAACTGATCTCTAGATAACTTTTCAAGCCTCTGTGCTTCCAAATAGTTCGTTGGTTTAGCTCTAGCAAGATTTACTAGCACCCAGAGGTCGAGTCTCTCCTTGACTCTCTGGTAGAGGGAGCCTAGAACAAGAACAACTCTTCGCTTCGCTTGTTGTGTAGCAGTGCAGTAGCAGAGTTCGCCAAATGGAGTCTGAAGCAGATGACTGACAAAGAAATCGAAGAAAACCCTGTCAACATCAAGTCACTTGTGAGGCGCATAGAAAGCAACTCCAACCACCCTGACCCTTTTAAGAGGCTTTCCTCTGTACTTTGCTTCAACAAGATCTTCGCAGTGCTTAGAGAGTTCGATCCCTTGGTGGACAGGTTCTGCCTAGAGATCTGCTATTCAGTGTTACAGTCACTGAAGATGTGTTATGATCAGTTGGAGTAGTCTCACGAAGTCATCCTCACTTGTACTTAGCTCCTACCAAAAATCGAGAAGGTGATCCTTAGAAAGTGGTCAGTGCTTCTTTAAACGAACCCTACAAGAGGCATCGTTCCCGACTTGCAAACAATGCTATTGTTTGCATTTGAGCGCTTCAAGTCTTTCGAGACAGTCTACAGGAGGGAAGCAATCAGGCTATGGGAGAATCTTGTCACTCAGAGTCCACCATCTGCCAACCCAAAAGCTCGCATCCCTAATGACTTCAAGTCGTGGATCAAAGAATACTACTGTGCTGTCAGAAAAGATAGGTCAATCTTAAGATAACTTCAAGAGATCGATTTCGGCCATGAAAAAAGCTCCAGTGATAATGCCCGTGAGGTTAAATAAGACGGTATGCGCAAAAACAAGCTAACACAACTGAAAAAGAAGTTTGATCAGCTGACAGCATAACTGGACTTCATGGAATGGCTGCTGACAAAGGGCAAGTTTTCTCTTGGTGAGTTGCACAAGCTCAGCTTCAGCTCATCAACTATTTCTACAAATATTAACTCGTTTTTGAAGAACCTCATTAAAAAAGTGTTTAACAAACGAAGGTTACTTGTCTGCTCTGAGGTTCTTGTTTGTAAGGAAGACAGAGAGCAGGTCACTAAGTCTCAGATTGTTGTTCTCACTAGAATCTATAGCCAAATCAATCTATTTCTTGACAACATTTAGCTCCAGGGACAAGATTCTCAGCTTGAAGCTTGGATGCAGTCCTGTGTATCAAACTTGGATGGAGGGCTTGGTGATATAGATGAAAAACACATCCCAAACAAGTTTTCTAAGCTAAAATAACAATACTTTGTTGAAGTGGCTGTATACATTGTGCTCGTCCCTTAGATTTTCAAGCTTCAGCTGCTCGTCGAAGACCGAAATCTTGAGAACTCACTTCGAAAATGTGCACTCAGCTACTTGAATAAAGTTTGTGCATATTCTTCTGATGAGTAATAAATTCTTGGAAGCTAGGAGGAAGGCTTAATATGTAGACTAATAAGTAAAGTGTCGGTTCCTTAAATCCCTATTCTCGATATAGGCCATATTGAAACCTCTAAAGCCCATATTTACTCACCACGACTTACAATGAACCTATGCCTAGGGTACCTTAAACTCTGCGAAATTGATTAATCTCTCCGTCAGGCTTTGGTCGAATAAATTGGAGCACCTCCATCTGAGGGCTAAATGAGCTTCCGTTTAGTAGTGGAACTTTGGCTCAACGGTGACTCTCCATTTGAAAATGAAGCAGCACGTATACTTGTAAAGTTCATGACCAAATTGGGAATCCCAAGTGAAGTTCTTTTGGAATGGATTACGCAGAAGAGTGCTACAGCTGTCTACCACAAGTGCAGCGACGTTTTGCTGCAGTACATTGCAGATGTCTGGGCTGAGCCAAAGGAAATAAAAGAAGAAAAACTAAAAAACGAAGGTTCCAGCCTAGTGCAAGAGGACTAAATAATAGCCTAGAACTCAAGCACATTAGAAAACTAGATGCAAGGGGATGTGGAGCCACAGAGCTTCTCTTGCCTCGGGGAATTCCTAGTCGCCAAGATACCATCTCATCAAACACAACTGTACTCCTTGTTCATTCCAATTGCAGAAAAGCTGACTGAGCACTCTAATTCGGCCTTTAACCTCAAGATTCTGGTCGAGCACATTCCCAAATACTGCACTCGTGACATCAAACATGAGTTCAAAGATGTTGCAATTAACCAGATCAAGCTCTTAGGCCTTATCGCTGTCAGAGCAAGAACTATTCTTGATGACGATAATAATGAGTCTGGCTAAGTATTTGTGTAATTCCTCATCTCAAGGATCAGTGCTTTCCTGAAGGAAAAGTTCTCGGTCTACGTGAAGAAGGAGGTGTTTAACCTGCTCAGCCTCGTTGCTGACTTCCCTGTCGGTAAGCGAGGTGGACCACAGCGCGCCGGCGGCAAGCAACAGTACCAAACAATTTTCGACCACCTGGAGCCCTCGCTGAACTACGTGAAGAAGATGCACTTCCCGATGAAGTCGCGCGAGCTTCGCGCCCAGAGCAATGAAGCCCAGAACTTCTTGGTCATCGTAGAGGCCTTCCTCAGCATGGCGATCATCACCAAGAACCTAAGGGTGCTGCGCCACCTGTACCAGGTGATCCGCGAGCACAAGACTACCTTCGAGCATTCGCTCAAGCACTCCATCAACGTCATTGTCACCCAGTAGATCAATCTGCTGGCCCTGCCTGACTTCGTCACCTGCGTCTCAGAGTTCATCGCCGAGTTCAGGGGTCAGAGGGCAGGCAGCATGGACCGCAGTGTCTGTGACAACATCCGCTGGGCCATCGCCAGGAAGATAATTGTGCGCATCCTTGAGACCTGCCCCCAAGAGAAGCTGCTCGAGGTCATGCTGCACTGGAACTCGGACTTCATGGGCGTCCTCAAAGGCACCGAGTTCAGCGACTTCTCGGACCAACCCCTCGAGTTTTTCAACTTGGTCAGGGAGAAGACATTCGTGATGGTCTTTTACGAGATCATGTTCCGACGGCTCCCCGTGCAGGTCATCAAAGAGACCCTGCACACCCGGATTTACGGGCCAGATTGCGCCTAAAACGAGCTAAGCAAGCAGCTCATTGAGATTGCAGCGCACGCCAAGAAAGAACACATCCCGGGCTTCGAGGCGTGCTGCGGCAGCATTACTTCTGAGGACCCCCCAGCTGACCCGAAGGCAGATGTCAACTCGCCCCGCTCCGTGCAGACGCTCTACTGCTGCGCGGCCTACTCGCTCCTGAGCTCTGTAATCGTGTGCACCCAAACCAACGAGGTGGTGTTCGCCAACTTCCTGTTCAACCCCAGACAGGGCAGGGCCACTGAGTCGCTTTGGTCCCTGATCATCGACACTCAGCAGGAGTACGAGTTCAAGGTGCAGACGAACTTCAACCACATCGAGCTCAAGAGCATAGAGCAGAAGCTCGCAGACTCCGAGGCTGCCGTGCAAGACATCGCTGGTGCCAGAATCCAGAGCATGATGAACGAGTACCTGACCTCCTCGTTTATGGGTGCCAACGAGGGCTTCAACCAGGGCATGGTCTACGAAACGCAGCTCGACAAAGTCTCCATCAGGAAAGAGGAGGAAAAGTTCTAAGAGATCTTCGACAAGAGGTACAACCCACACAGCAGGCAGCCAGGTGGCTCACTTTCATCCCTGCCCTCGATGCCCTCTCAGGAAGGAGCCTCTGCCTCTCAAGACAAGCTGCTTTCGGCTGATGAGGAGCAAGAAGCCGCAGAGAACGCTGCAGGGACCTTCATCCCCGAGGAGGAGTCTCAGTTCGAGCTTGACACCGTGAACCAACACTGGTGCATGAAGAACATCAAGCGGTGCATTGAGCGCATGAAAGTGCTCTTCGGGGAGGAGTGGAGGGACAACTCTCAGTAGATGCCCCAGTTTGCCCGGTACTTGCTGGCCGAGTTCAGTCAGCCCGAGACGCACGTGAACATCAAGGTCTTCATCTTGAAGATAATCACCAACAACCCCAAGCTCTTCAAGCCTCATGCTAGCCTGTGGTTTGAGCCTATCTGCGAGTACATCACCCGCAAAGACAAGCGGGGAAAGGGTTTCCACTACTTCCTGCGGGACCTCTGTACGATGCTGATTGCCTGGGACTACATCCCGGAGCAAAGCTCGAAGACCCAGCTGCTCCTGACGGAGGTGGTCAACTCTTTGGTGCTCATTTCTGCAGACCCGACGAAACTGATCTTCAAACAGAACATCCAGATCGTGAGCACCCTCATGCGCAAGTGGAGGCACCTCATAGCCATCAACAAGCTGGTTTTGGCGAAGATGGTGGCCTATCCCGACTCAGAGACTGACAGCCACCTCTGGAAGATGAATGCGATCGAGGTGCTTGCCCTGGCAGTTTGCTACGACATCCCGGTCCTGCTCAAGCCGTAGGAGGTAGAATACCTGGCCCCCTCAGAGCGCAAGTTTAAGCTCCAAGCAGGTAATCGCGTTGACCCTCTCATGATGGCGCTGCTCAAAATGTACGAGAGTAAGAAAAAGCAGCTGATCTATGCAGCTTCCGAGCTCGTGGGAATGATCCTCAACAGCCAGGCCTCCGAGCCTTGTTTCCCCGACCTCCTCAAGCACTGCAAGACAGCGATCTTCGCCAACGAGGTGAGGGAGCGCCACGACGTCTTCGTGCACTCAATTGAGGGGGCCTCGCGAGAGTACAGCGAGCTCCTCTCGGACAGGCAGATCTTCATGAAGACCATCAGCTTCATTGACATCCTGACGGGCTCGATGCGGGCAGCAGTCTTCAAGACCTACGAGCGCTACGTCAAGGTCGCCAGACAAAACAACAACCTGGCCGCCATCGACGAGATCGCAATGTCTCTCGTGGCAGTTTCCAAGGAGATCCTGGCAGACATCAACGACGAGAACCAGCAGGCCTTCACCTCCTTGCTGATCACCCTCCAGGAGCTGAAGGGAGTCGACTCCGTGGAGAAGCTTCTTGCCATTGTGGTCCCTCAGCTCAAGCCCCTGTTTGTGCAGAACAAGAGCGAGTACTCGCGGGGTCGCTTCTACGACCTCATGGTGAACCTCTATGATCGCTACGAGCACTACCGCTCGCACCCTGCAGTGCAGGGTGCCCTGGTGCACGGCCTCAACGACAGCTCCAAAATGATCAGGGACAAGCTCGCAGAGTTCTGGAACGACCAGAACCGTCTCGACCTCGACCCCCAGTCGAGGCTGCAGTAGCTAATGGAAGTGCTCTACGTGAGTGACGAAGAGAGCATCTGGCTCACCAACGCTGCTTACCTGCTCCTCTAGGTTTCCTGCCGCAGCTCTGACTTCGACCGCAAGATCTTCGAGGAGCCCCTGCAGGAGTGCCAGTTCGCCCCGCTCCACCTGAACATGGCCGAGCAGGCAGGCGTGCTGAACCGTTCGCAGCCCATGACGCCGCTCTTCACGCAAGTCGACCAAATGATCCAAGCCTCTCAGAACGCTCAGGAGGGCAACCAGCAGCAGCCCCAGAGCTCGGGCCAGGACCAGCTCTCGATGACCGCAGTGTAGAGCAGGGGCAACGCCCAGCCGCAAGCGTCTCGGCAGGAGGAGCAGGCAAGAATGGAGCAAGGCTTCGTGCGCGCCACCCAGGTCCCCTAGTTCACCCAGACGCAGGCGATGCCCTCGGCTCTCATCGCCGGCATCAGGGGCAACGCAGGAGCCCAGGCGACTCTCTCGGACAGCTTCTACGGCGTCAACAGCCGGGCAGAGGCCGCTGGGTCACCGTCTCGGGGAAACCCTGCCAAGAGCAACCGACCAGTGCATCACGGAGGCGTCAAGGGAGGCACCCAGCTGTTCACAATCAGTGAGGAAGCAGGCGAAGAGGGCCGCGACGCCACGCACTCACAGGACAGCGACGGCTTCATCGCACCCGCTCCGGTGAGGCGGAGGGCAAACGGAAAGTTCTCTGACTTCTTTAAGAAGATCAACTTCGCCTACAAGCCGATGGAGGTCACTGGCGGCCAGAAGATCCGCTTTGTCCACGAGGCCACGATGCCCAGCCACCTGGCGCGCCAGGAGGAGATCCGCCGCATGCAGCGCTCACAGTTCATCGACCGGCAAATGAAGCAGCGCAAAAACAGAGTCAGCCTGTTCCGCCAGTACCGCATTGGCGAGCTGCCCGACATCCAGATCGACTTCAAGGACGTTCTGATGCCACTGATGGCCCTGGTCCGGGCCGACTCGACGATCGCCACGGAGGTGTTCGTCGAGATTTTCAAGGAGCTCTACTCGGACGAGAAGGACCGCGAGGTCCGGCAGCGCCTGGGCGGTGGCCTCAAGAACATCCTCAGCAGCTCCAAGCTCTACGACTACTCGGTCATCAGCTGCGCGCACCGCGTCGCCATCGAACTGCTGAAGATTGACGGCTTCACGCTTGACTCCGCAGTGATCGAGCGCACTGGCGAGCACTCGATGAGCTTCCAGACGAGTCTGATCCTACTTGAAGAGAGCCTTATCCGAGGCGACTTGAAGCAGGCGGCTGAGGACATGGAGAGGACCAACCAGCGCAAGCGCGACGGCAAGGAGCTGCAGGCAGTGCCCCTGTTGGACTCGAGCAGCCGGCAGCTGCACTCAATCACGAGCCTGAACCGTCAGTATTGGTTCAAACTGATAAAGCTCTACGAGATCATCGGCAACCAAGACGCTTTGCACGGAATTTGGTGCCAGCTCGCCCAGCAAGACGGCATAGTCTTCAGGAGAGGTGCTCCCTCCCTCAGCCAAGTTCAGAACGAGGACCCCAACCTGCTTGGTGAGCAGCTCCAGCAGGACCAGGAGCGCGTCGTCAACCTCATCAAGGACTCTCAGGACCTCAGGAACAAGGGGCGGATCGAAGAGGCCTTGCGGGAGATGGAAGCCACTCTCAGCTCCCCCGAGCTGGTCGCCGGCTTCGAGGAGTCGGTCAGGCGCGAGCTCGAGAACAAGAAGCTCGAGTACAAGGCGGAGCTCCTCAAGTGGGACCAGATCGCCGGAGAGCTGCTCGAAGAGAACAAGGGGAGGCAGCTGTACGAAATAGCTGGGGCCTCAGGGTTCAAGCAGGTGGACTTGATGATCAGGTCACAGATCCGGTGTGAGCAGCACTGGGAGAGCTTGACAGCCCAGATTAACCTGTGGATGAAGGACGACTACTCGAAGGCCATGCTCGAGAAGAACTTCAGCTACGAACTAGCAATGCTCTTCCTGACTCAACTGGACTTCGACCGCGCCAGGATCTACATCGAGCGCGAGGCCAGCGAGCTCCTCAGCCAGTGGAAGAACCTCACCAAGCTCAGCCAGGTAGCGCAGCACTTCCTGGTCCAAAGAATCCAGAAAATTTACGAGATGAAGGAGTTCCTCGAGCTAGCCAAGACAGACAGTGGCGCGGGCGCCACCAAAGATGGTCTGATGGCTCAGATTGTCCAGAGCATGCTCAACTGGAAGCACCGCAGCCCCAGCGAGAGCTTCGATCCCCTCAGCGTCTGGGACGACATCGCCCAGGCCCGTCTCCTGTTCATCGACCAGTACGCCATGAAGTTCCAGCACTCTCCCTTGCAGCAGACTCTGCTGGGCAATTCGCAGGTTGAGGACTCGCCCCTGGCCAATGAGCTGAATGCACTCTCCGACATCCAGGTGATGCTCCACATCCAGACTGCCAAGGGTGCCTTCAAGATGGGCGCCTTCGACTCGTCGGACAGGTACCTCAAGCTGGCCCAGAACAAACGGAAGCGTGCAGGCGGCTCCAACGACATGCGCATCATCGTGCCCATCATAAAGCTGAAGGCAGCACAGAGCAAGGGTGAGCTACGCAACCTGAGCTTTGAGCAGAAGAAGGCCAAGACCGAGAAAATATACCGCATCTTCCTCAACAAGATGGACTAGAACCGGCACGATCTCAGCGCTCTCGGTGCCGTCGAGGCTGCATCGGGCTGCGGCCACCTTGGCGCCTGCCCCGAGCTCGAAAGTGTGAAAACGGTAGTGAAGTCTAACCTGCTGAAGTTCTCGCTGCAGAAGAAGCTGCTCTCGATCGTGCTCGACGAGGCTGCCTGCGACAAGAACCTGAAAGAACTCGGCAAGTACTCGCCCAACATCAACTACTACCTGGAGCGCTGCTTTGGGTCCCTTGAAGACACTCAGAAGTACCTCGCCAACGGCTGCATCATTGGGCAGCAGCAGAGGAGCTCCTTCCCCTCGGCCGAGCAACAAGCCTACACCGCCCACCAGCAGGGCAAGATACTCTACCGACTCGCCAAGTTCTCTGACAAGCTGCTGCGCAAGATGGAGCAGAGGCAGTCCAGCAACTGCATTTTGGTGAGCTAGGGCCTGCAGTCAGTAGGCAGGTCTGAGGACTCTCTAGCAAAGCTCACCGTCTCGAGTGGCCTCCTAGCCCTGAACATGGGCTACCTGCGGGCCTCTGACGTCATCCCGAGGATGCTCGACGTTCTCAGCAGGTACCGAGACAGCGTCCAGGATGAGTTCGTAGAGCAGTCCAAGGCAACTCCGGCGTGGCTGTTCCTCAGGTGGATCAGCCAGATCGCTGCAGTGCTCAACCGCCCTGAGTCAACGGTCATCCAGGCCCTGGTGGGTAGGATCGCATCGAAGTACCCCTAGGCTCTCTACTACCCGTTCAAGGTGATCGAGTCGAACCTCGAGGCGAGCGTGGGTGGCAGCAGCTAGCCGGTGTCTCAACTGTTCTAGAGCCTGAAGTACAAGTTCCACTCCTTCGAGATGCTCAACCAGTGGGTCGAAGCCCTCGACTGCCTCATCTTCCCGGAGCACCGCTTTAAGTATTGGTTCCAGCTGGTGTGCGACACCTACCAGGACCCCTCGATGCAGCAGTCTCTCCTTAAGGAGACCTCAGGAGGACACGGCGGGGAGCTACTCGAGAAGATCAGGCGGATTGTGCTTCTGATGCATGCAGACATCATGACCGAGTCGAAGCCCTTGGTGGGCCAGCACATTGGCCTCTACAACCTGCAGTTCATCCAGAAGTGGGAGGGCGTCTTCACCAAGAGCTTTGGCAAGAACGGTGACAGAGTCCTCCAGATGGACCTCACAAAGCTGGTGACAGAACTCTAGAACATCCACAAGAAGATAGCATCCGTGCATCTGTTCCAGGGCTCGGAGATGATCTCAAAGTACTCAGAGTGGCTCGACAAGCTGGACTGCAACGAATTCTACCAGGTCAAGAACTACATCGAGATCCCCGGCCAGTATGAAAGCTGCCTCTTCCACCAGGAGCCCCTCAGCCAGAAGAACGTCAAGATTGCCAGCGTGAAGAAGATGTGTGTGGTGCTGGGCTCCATCCGCAGGCCGAAGAAGATCACAGTCCACGGCAGCAACGAGAAGGACTACCACCTGCTCGTCAAGGGTGGCGAAGACCTCCGCCTGGACCAGCGAGTGCAGCAGCTCTTCGGCATAATGAACCGCATCTTCCAGGAAGACCCCGCCTGCGAAAACAGGGACCTCAACATCAAGACTTTCGGAGTCGTGCCAATCACCAACCGCCTCGGCACTCTGGAATGGGTCGACAGCACAGAGCCACTGAAGGCCCTCGTGAGCAAAGAGCACAAGCGCCTCGAGGACGGCCGCGACCTCCATGAGTCCAGGGCCTACACTCAGCGAATGAACTGGCTCCGCAAGCTGCCTGGCAACAAAGGGGTCTCAGCTCCAGCCCAGCTTCACCTGGCACTGCTGAAGCACGAGGACACTGAGGTCATCAAAGCATTTGAGGAGCACCAAGACGCCTTCCCTAGCTTCCTGCTGCGTAACGCACTCGAGAACCTGTGCCTGACCTCTTCGGCCTTCCTGACGATCAAGACCCAGTTCCTGAAGAGCATGGCAGTGTTCAGCGTGGCCTCGTACCTGATCGGCATCGGCGACCGGCATCTTGAGAACTTCCTGATCGACACCTCTGACGGAGAAGTACTCGGCATCGACTTCGGCATCGCTTTCGGCAGCAGCGTCTAGCTGAGTATCCCCGAGCTCATGCCCTTCCGCCTCACTCAGCAGGTTGAGGGCGTTATTGCACCGCACCCATTGGGCGGTATCTTCAAGCAGACAATGGTGCATGCGCTCTCAGCCATGCGCACAAAGAAGAGTCTAATCCTTGACGCCTGTGAGATCTTCGTGAAGGAGCCACTCCTAGACTGGGTGAAGGACGCCAAGCAGAGGAACCGCGGACAGCGAGCAGGCACTGGGAGCCAGCAGCAAAGCTCAGGCATGAACTCAATGCGTCAGGACGAAGAAAGTCTTGTAGGTTTGGGCGGAGTCTCGATGCTATCTATGGAACAGCGTGAAGAGTGTGAGTTGTCGTGGTATCCTCGCAAGAAGATTGAAGTCGTTAAGAAAAAGCTACTCGGCGTGAACCCAGTCAAGATCCTGTACCGAGAGCTGAAGGACTCGACGCACGACAAGAAGGACTACATTGGCACCCTAGAGAAGGCTATCCAAGGTCCAGACGACGGTCTACGCTACTACCACCTCAGCCAGGGCAACAAGAAGTTCATGGAAGTCGAAGACCAAGTCGACATTTTGATTGAGCTCGCCAGAGACCCTAACATCCTTGGAAGAACTTGGATTGGGTGGTCACCTTACGTTTGAATAAACACCATAACAAGTTTAATAAACTAATTAATTTTAAGTCTTAATTAAATGTGGATGGCTCTTTTATCAAATCGTTAATAATATCAAAAAGTTAAATTTATAAATTATAAGTAAATGTGCTTTAAATAATAAGTCTTAATTAAAGATAAAGTGTTACTAATCTCTCTATTCACAAGTTTTCAATCATCTCAATTTGCTTTTCTTGATTGGAAAGCAAACTTTCATTCAAGAGCTTCATTTTGTCTTCAGTTTTCTGGAGTGTTCCTGCGACGTGCAGAATACGCACTCTGCATGTCTAGCCAGCGAGAGACGTGGTCAAGATGAGGGCGTTAGCAACCATAGGCTCATGTTCCCGACCAACTCTCAGTATGAGCACTTTAGTCTGCACGTTCCAAAACTTAACCAAGAAGTTTCCAGATACCTGAGCAACTCCAAAGTCGCCGTAAAGTGCATGTACTTGATGTCTGAATGCATCTTGAAGGTTCTTCTGAGTGAGGCCTAGCAGCACTTTTGAAGCTGATTCAGGGTCTTGGCACTAGACTTCTGCGAGGATGTAGCGCTATTTGATTCTAACCATTATTTTAAATAATATTATATTTCTGCAGCATGGGGTTTTGGGGTTTTGGGG
>Ga0075467_10002626_pt1 | contig 14147 bp, 13 predicted proteins | sample DEB08_DNA_9_FD_75067 | JGI IMG/M metagenome (GOLD analysis project Ga0075467, IMG submission 75067) | Aqueous microbial communities from the Delaware River and Bay under freshwater to marine salinity gradient to study organic matter... | ecosystem: Environmental > Aquatic > Marine > Coastal ...
CACGCCAAGGCCCCATCCCTTTGCGCCACCGGCTGGTAAAAGAGAGCCCTTCAGCGCGGCTTCCGGATCCGTCGTCGGATTGCCGTCAGCATCAACAGCCCAACCTTCGGGAATGGTCTGCCCGGCCTCCTTTGCCATATTCACAGCCCCCAAAGTCACGACGGCTGTGGCCTGATGAATGGCAACGCCGCCGACGCCATTCGGTACAGCAAAGGCAATAGGGTGTGTTCCGATCACCCGCTTGGACCCACCCACAGGCGCAATAATGGGGCTGGCATTGGTTACACCAAGCGCGATTAATCCAGCCGAAGCGGCTCGTTCTGTAAACCAACCCAGCGCTGTGCAGGTATGCGACCGTCCAATGTTCACGCTGACAATCCCGGTCTCGTGCGCAACCTAAACGGCTTGCGAGAACGCCGCGTCAAACGTTACCTGTGCAAAACCGTGGTCCGCGAGCCCCTTCAGAACTGACAAACGCACCACATTGATCTTTGGCGTGGCCCGCCTGTTGATCCGTCCGGTTTTAAGCTGGCGGCAATAGCTCTCAAGATAATACAGCCCACAAATCCGGTTCCCGCGCGCTTCGGCCCAGGCAATGGCATCCGCCATGATCGCGGCTATATTTTCGCTCGCGCCATGGCGCGAGCACAGCATCCTTTGAGACGCGCTCAATCTCTTGAATTGATATTTCGGCCATAGGGCAGGCATCCTTCGATGCAGCCGGGCCAATCTAGGCACCCACGCGAGCCCCGCAACCGGGATTTCATCCCCGGCGTTCGCGCAAAGCCCCGCCGCTTCGCTCGGTAATCTCCGCTGCAGCCTGCGTCACAGCCGCGCCCAACTCAGAAATCCGCGATGGATCAAACCGGATGCTTGGTCCCGAGATCGAAACCCCCGCGCAGGGATTGCCGTATTCATCGAAAATCGCGCTGCCGATACAGGACATCCCGTCGTGCCGCTCCTCGTGATCAAAAGACCAGCCACGTGCGCGGATCTCAGCCAGGTCCTCGAACAACTCGACCGGAGTGGTATGCGTATTGACTGTAAACCGCTCAAGCCCGGCTTTGATCAAAAGTTGTCGCACCTGATCTTCCGGTAACTCTGCCAAGATCGCTTTGCCGGTTCCGGAGGCATGCATGGCGGTCCGCGTGCTTGGCGGGAAGAAAGCGCGGATCGGATTCTGCGTCTCGATCTGCCCGATAAACACGACTTCAGCCGCTTGTGGCACTGCAAGGTTTGCCGTCTCGCCGGTCTGCTCCATTAATAGCTGCATAACGGGGCGCCCGATTTCCGCCAGATCGCGTCGCTTCAGAAACGATGATCCCGTGCGAAACGCCTCGATTCCGATCAACCAATCCTGTCGGTCTTCGTCAAAGGTCACGAACCCGCGTTTTTGCAATGTCGTCAAAATCCGGTGCGTCGTCGCTGTGGGAACGCCCACCGCAAGCGACAAATCCGTTAGCGTCATCCGATCAGCGCGCGCTATGGCGCTTAACACACCCAAGGCGCGGTCCAGCGACTGAAGCGTCCCTGCACTGCTTTCAGTAAACTGCGACCTTGGCCGGCCGCGTTGTCGTTTTTGCTGCTGCATTGTTACGAATCCCTGCTGAAACTTTTCACCGCACAAAGATATTAAAATGGAAAATATTTTCAATGGTATTTATAGGGTTAAAATTGGAAAACTAAAATTGTTTATAAACAGATACTTAATATATAAACTCTGTTTTTGGAAAGGTTTTTCAAGAAAATTGTACTCGTTGCAAAGCCTGTTAGATTGAGTTCAGCGAATCGGAGAATCCTGCGATGTCAGATCAAAACCCACTCTTTATCCCCGGCCCAACCAACATTCCTGATCGCCTGTTGTCGGCCATGCATGTTCAGACGCGCGATCACCGCTCTCCGGATTTTGTGGAAACATTCGCGCCGGTTCTTGAGGACACCAAGAAAGTGTTCCGGACCACGGACGGCAAGGTCATCACCTTTCCATCAAGTGGCACCGGCGGCTGGGAAGCGGCGGTAACCAACACGCTTAGCCCCGGCGACAAAGTGCTCGTCGCACGTTACGGCATGTTCAGCCATCGCTGGATCGACCTCTGCCAGCGCCATGGCCTCGACGTTCAGATCATCGAATGCCCTTGGGGCAGTGGCGCACCGGCTGACAAGTTCGAAGCCGCCCTTGCTGCCGATACTGCTCACGAGATCAAAGCGGTCCTCGTCACTCACAACGAAACAGCGACCGGCGTTAAGTCCAACATCGCCGGTGTGCGTGGTGCAATGACCGCCGCCAGCCACCCCGCACTTTTGTTCGTCGACTGCGTCAGCTCGCTGGCCTCGATGGATTTCCGCATGGACGAATGGGGCGTCGATATCGCAGTCTCCGGCTCGCAAAAAGGCTTCATGCTGGCAACTGGCATGGCGATCCTTTGCGTCAGGCCTAAAGCGCTTGCCGCAATGGAAACCGCGAAATTGCCGCGCACGTTCTTTGATTTCCGGGACATGATGAACGCAAACGCCTCGGGCGGATTCCCCTACACGCCACCGCTTCAGCTGATCTATGGCATGCGTGAAAGCCTTAAGATGCTGTTCGAAGAAGGCCTCGACAACGTCTACGCCCGCCACTTCCGCCTTGCCGAAGGCGTGCGTCAGGCCGTCCACGCATGGGGTCTCGACCTGGTTGCACAATCGCCGGACCTTTATTCTGACACCGTCAGCGCCATCTACGTGCCTGAAGGCTTCGACAGCAACGCGCTGACGTCTCGCGCTTTCGACGCATACGGCGTGTCCTTCGGCATCGGTCTGGGCGAGATGAACGGCAAAGCCTTCCGCATCGGCCACCTTGGCAGCCTGACCGACGTCATGGTCCTTTCTGGCATCGCAACGATTGAAATGGCCATGGCTGACCTAGATTACCCGGTGAAGCTTGGAAGCGGTGTTGCGGCAGCGCAGGAATGCTTCCGCAGCACCCACGTCATCGCAGCCAAAGCCGCGGCATAAGGAACGACACGATGCTGGATTATTCAACAGCCGAAGGTCTCACGATCGAGCATATGCGTGAGGCGCATGAGCGCATCAAGCCCTACATCAATCGCACACCGGTGCTACAATCGCAGTATCTGAACGATCTCACCGGCGCCGATCTGTTCTTCAAATGCGAGAACTTTCAGGAAGCCGGGGCCTTCAAGGTGCGCGGAGCTTGTAACGCCGTGTTTGGTCTGACCGAAGACCAAGCCAAAAACGGCGTTTGCACCCACTCGTCTGGCAACCATGCGCTGTCACTTAGTTACGCGGCTGGCCGTCGCGGCATCTGCTGCAACGTGGTCATGCCACGCACTGCGCCGCAGGCCAAAAAAGACGCGGTGATACGCTACGGTGGCACGATCACCGAATGCGAGCCCTCCACCACATCGCGCGAAGCCACCTTCGCCGATGTGCAGGCCCGCACCGGCGGCGAATTCGTCCATCCCTACAATGACCCGCGCGTCATCGCAGGGCAGGCGACCTGTTCGGCGGAGCTGCTGGAACAAACGGATGGCCTCGACGCTGTTGTCGCCCCGATCGGCGGCGGCGGTATGATCTCGGGTACCTGCCTTACGATCTCGAACCTCGCGCCCGACATCAAAATCTACGCCGCCGAGCCTGAACAGGCCGACGACGCCTACCGGTCCTTCAAGTCGGGTCACATCATCGCTGACGACGCACCGGTCACCATCGCCGATGGTCTCAAGGTTCCGCTGAAGGAAAATACCTGGCACTTCGTGTCGCGCTTTGTAACCGACATCCACACCGCGTCCGAGCAAGAGATCATCGACGCGATGAAGATCACGTGGAAATACCTGCGGATCGTCATGGAACCAAGCTGCGCCGTGCCGTTGGCTACGATCCTGAAAAACCGGGATGTGTTCAAAGGCAAGCGCGTCGGGGTCATCGTCACCGGAGGCAATGTCGATCTCGACAAACTGCCGTGGCTCTGACCCCAGAAATCTAGAACACTGTGCGGCCCCCCGTGCGCCAAGACAGCCCTTGAAGGAGCAAAGCAAATGAACAAAGCGATTAATGTCGACAGTTACGAAGTTGGCTATGACATCCCTGCTTTCCTTGGCATGAACGAGGCTGACATTCAGACACCCTCGCTGGTCCTCGATCTCGATGCCCTCGAGCGGAATATCAAAAAGATGGGCGACTGGGCGAAAGAGCACGGCATGCGCCACCGCGTGCACGGCAAAATGCACAAATCTGTCGACGTGGCCCTGCTTCAGGAAAGCCTTGGCGGGTCGTGCGGCGTCTGTTGCCAAAAAGTTTCGGAAGCCGAGGTTTTCGCCCGCGGCGGCATCAAAGACGTCCTGGTTTCGAACCAGGTCCGTCAGCCAGAAAAGATCGACCGTCTGGCTCGGATACCAAAGCTCGGCGCACGCACAATCTGCTGCGTGGACGACCTTGAAAACGTCGCTGACTTGTCCGCAGCAGCCACACGTCACGGCACACAGATCGAATGCCTCGTGGAGATCGACTGCGGCGCAGGCCGTTGCGGTGTGACCACAACATCAGCCGTCGTTGAGATTGCCAAAGCCATCGACGCCGCTGACGGTCTCAAGTTCGCTGGCATCCAAGCCTACCAAGGTGCGATGCAGCACATGGACAGCTATGAAGATCGCAAAGCCAAGATCGCCATTGCCGTCGCGCAGGTAAAAGACGCGGTGGATACGCTAAAGGCGGATGGCATCGAATGCGATATCGTTGGCGGTGGCGGCACCGGGTCCTACTACTTTGAAGGCACCTCCGGCGTTTTCAACGAACTCCAGTGTGGCTCTTACGCGTTCATGGACGCTGACTATGGCCGCATTCTGGACGAGAACGGCAACCGCATCGACCAGGGCGAATGGCAGAACGCGCTGTTCATTCTTACCTCTGTTATGAGCCACGCCAAATCTGACAAAGCCATCGTAGACGCTGGCCTCAAAGCCCAATCCGTCGACAGTGGCCTGCCAACGATCTTTGGTCGCACAGACGTCGCATACGTCAAATGCTCGGACGAGCACGGCATTGTCGCCGACCCGGACGGTGTTCTTAAAGTAAACGACAAGCTGAAGCTGGTCCCTGGCCACTGTGATCCGACCTGCAATGTGCACGACTGGTACGTCGGCGTGCGCAACGGCAAGGTTGAAACCCTTTGGCCCGTCTCGGCACGCGGCAAGGCGTACTAAGCTCCGCCAGCCGGCAAACCACAGGGCGCCTCTTACAGGGCGCCCTTTGAAGCCACACCGCACAGATGGACCCTAGGAACATGACTGACACTCAGAACGAAGGCCTGCTTATCGTAGGCGAAGACCTTTGCGAGAAACTTGTCGGGCGCTCGGACGCTTTTGAAGCAGTCGAGGCCGTCTTCAGTGCAATGGCCCGTGGCGATGCGTACAACTTTCCGGTCATACGCGAAGCTATCGGCTATGCGGACGCGCTTTACGGCTTCAAGTCCGGCTTTGATCGCGCAGGAAAGGTGCTCGGGCTTAAATCTGGTGGTTTCTGGCCGGGCAACATGGCGAAAGGCCTCACCAACCACCAGTCAACTGTCTTCCTCTTTGACCCCGACACCGGCAAACTCGCCGCCCTCGTGGGTGGCAACTACCTCACGGCAGTCCGTACAGCCGCCTCCTCGTCCGTCTCCATTTCCCATCTTGCACGCAAAGACTGCAAAGTCCTCGGCATGGTCGGCGCAGGCCACCAGTCGCATTTCCAATTGCGTGCAGCGGCCGAACAGCGCGACTTTGAGAAAGTCGTCGCATGGAACCCGCACGCGGACATGCTTGCCCGGTTGGGCGAAACCGCAAAAGAACTTGGCCTCGACTTCGAAGCGGTGACCCAGCAAGAGCTTGGCGCAAAGTCTGACGTGATCATCACAATCACTTCGGCGTTTGAGCCACTACTGATGAAGGACTGGATCAAGCCTGGCACCCACATCGCCTGCATGGGCACCGACACCAAAGGCAAGATGGAAGTCGACGCAGCCCTTGTCGCCTCGGCCACCGTCTTTACCGATGAGGTCGCGCAATCCATCTCCATTGGCGAAGCGCAACACGCCATTGCCTCGGGTGCGATCACCGAAAGTCAGATTATCCCGATCGGCAAAGTGATCAACAAAGACCATGCGGGCCGCACAAGCGACGCAGAAGTCACATTGTTCGATGGGACCGGCGTTGGCCTTCAGGACCTTGCGGTCGCGTCGGTCGCGGCTCGTCTTGCATCCGAGAGCGGGCAGGCGACACGCGTCGCTCTCTAAACACCGTAAAACAAAAAAGCCCTGCCGAATTGGCAGGGCTTTCTCAATCTAAAGGACCGAGGCCTTAAGCCGTCTGGTCGTCAACTTTCGCATCCGGCGCATTCTTTGCCACGGACGCAATGCCGTTCTCGCAAGCCGAATTGCTTTCGTACATCTCGGACGTGCCGATCACCTGACCGTTCGACGCTTTCAGGTTGAACATCGGCTTACCCGACTTCGACTCCTTGCGCTCAAACCGTGCGTCGCTGGCCGAATTCTTGCGAACGGACTCGATACCGTTCATGCAGCTTGGCTTACGCTTGTAGCCTTCGCTTGCCAAAATCGTCTGGCCATTGCCAGCCTTCAGACGAAAGCGGAACTCACCACCCTTGTCCTTATAGACTTCAAATTTTCCTGCCATCCTGACTGGACCTCTTGCTCTTGGTTAATAGGAGGCACTTCGAGAGTGCGTACCGCCCACTCTACCGCATAGTTTCGTTTCGCCAAGATGCCGCAAGACGTTTTTTTTGACCAGCCCTTGCATTTGGGACTCGGCTGCGGGTTTGGTGTCGCCGTGTTCTTGCCGAGAACAATGCTATCCCCCCAACCCGAATTGTCGCGAAAGCCCGCAAATGGCTCGGCGGGTCTTCGCGTGTTTGTTTAAATTGGATTGATCCGCCTTACGGCTGCCGCAATCTCTTCACAATCGCCTCCCACCTTGATGTCACTCCCAAAGCATAAGTCTTTGGCAAACAAGGGGGCGCAGAAGGCGCAGAAAATGAGCAAAATTCATCGAATTGCAGGTCTCAAAATATCTCGTGTAGCATCGCGGGCCAAATCGACGGATCCGCTTACGGATTACTGGACGCCCGCAGACGCGCTTCCGGACCTTGAGCCGCCCGAGGACAAACTGCGCCGCAACACCCGGCATATCTTCTCTTCAGACACAATCACACTGTCCCATAGCTCTTCTATGGAAGACGTTTTTGATCCGCAGAAACGACCCGAACACAAGAACGTAGTCGCCCGGCTCACGGTCTACGTGCTCAACCTGATCGTCATGGTGATGGCGCTTCCCGTCGGCCTTGCGCTGTTGTTCTTCAATATTCTGTTCGGAGAGAACCTCCGGACGACGGCCCATGTCATCGCTCTGACTGGCATGGCAATGGCCCTATCGACGATGCCCGGCGCGAACGATCTTTTCCGGTTCATCTGACCGAGTAACCAAACGTCTTCCGGCGCACCGCATCCAATCCGGTGCGCTGATCCTCAGTCAAACTGTCGACTTTTACCATGTAGGTGTGGATCAAAAACGCCACGGCACCGCTTTTCGCCAATCGCCGCAGCGTCTGACGCTCTGATCTCAGAAACCGCGGGTTAGCTCCGGTCGTCCGAGAAGGATCGACCTCGCGGCGCGGCGTAAACAACTCCGGCGTCTCGTATAAAAACGCATTGGCCCGCCACATCGGATACCCGACCTGTATCCGGTCAAACAGCCGCTGCACCCGCCGAGCCGTGTGGTCGTCGTACTCGGCGACCGGGCGGTGAATACGCACCAAAGGCCGCCCGATCTTTTCCGCCAGCGTCCATGCCGACGGAAAACACAAAAGTGCGCCCGTCAGGATATGCCCATCTGGCCCCGGCTGCATCAGGCAGACGTCCTCCTGAATGAGACGCCCCAGAGTGATCAAGGGCGCCTCGCGATCTAAACGGACCTCAACCCCATCCGGGCGGACAACCACGTCGCCATCGACGCGATAATCAGGCTGATCCGCCAGGAACGCCAGACCCAGATCCAGACACTCCTCAGCGGCGGCACGCCCTTCCGGCAATACCGCGTGCACCGCCTTCGGTCGGTCGGCGATGAGGTGGTCGCGCAACGCCATTTGGCCGGAAAATGCCTCGTCCACCAGCAACCATGTCGCGGGATTCAAAACCTGAATTCCCGGCATTTTCCACGTCTGTGGCTGCGACCAAGGCGCATGCGGCAAACTGTTCTGCAAAACATAAGAATCCATCCGCCTGACTTAGCCGGACAACCAGACCTTCGCCAGTGCGTGTCGCAGACGACCCCTGCTCGTGTCGGTTTCGCATGTGACGACACCGAAATCTCGGACAATCCTAAAAGGAACAAAGGACCGGCGATGAACCAGCATTTCAGCGACTCCCGCAAAATTGACCCGACCCGTGCCGCGACCCTTGGCGATGGCACTCCGAACGACGCCAATCGGATTGAAATCGGCCCGACACGCCTTGCGTTCGGCGAATGGCACGCCGCGGGTCTCGACCTGCCAGACCTTGCTGAAATGCGTCGCTATCGCTGGCAACGCCTGACCGACCATATCGTGGATCGCGACTATGGCGGCCTATTAATGTTCGACCCCCTCAACATCCGCTACGCTACCGACAGCACCAACATGCAACTGTGGAACACCCACAACCCGTTTCGCGCCGTTCTTGTCTGCGCCGACGGCTACATGGTAATCTGGGATTACAAAAACGCGCCCTTCCTGTCGTCCTTCAATCCCCTTGTGCGCGAGGCCCGTGGGGGGGCATCGATGTATTATTTCGCAAAAGGCGACAAGATCGAAGAAACGGCGGAAACCTTCGTCGGCGAGGTCAAAGAGCTCTTGCGCGAGCACGGTGGCTCCAACAATCGGCTTGCGGTCGACAAAATCATGGTCCCCGGCTACCGCGCGCTGGTCGCGGCCGGGATCGACGTTATGGAAGGCGAGGAAGTCACTGAGAAAGCCCGCAGCATCAAAGGCCCGGACGAAATCAAAGCCATGCGCTGCGCCTCTCATGCCTGCGAAGCCTCGATGTACGCGATGGAGGACTTCGCGCGCGCAAACGTGTCGCTTGGCAACACAAGCGAAGACGACATCTGGGCGGTTCTGCACGCCGAAAACATCAAGCGTGGCGGGGAATGGATCGAAACCCGGCTTCTGGCCTCGGGTCAGCGCACCAACCCGTGGTTTCAGGAATGCGGCCCCCGCACGACCCAGAACAACGAGATTATCGCCTTTGATACCGACCTTGTCGGCAGCTACGGCATCTGTGTCGACATCTCGCGCACATGGTGGATCGGCGACCAAAAGCCGCGCCCCGACATGATCGACGCGATGAAGCACTCGGTCGAACACATCATGACCAACATGGAAATGATCCGACCCGGCGCACGTATCGAAGACATGTGTCGCAACACCCACGTACTTGATGACAAATTTCAAGCCCAGAAATACGGCTGTCTGATGCACGGCGTCGGCCTTTGCGATGAATGGCCACTGGTCGCGTATCCTGACAAAATGGTGCCGGGCGCGTTCGACTACGAGCTTGAAGCCGGCATGGTCCTATGCGTGGAAGTGCTGGCCGGCGAAGTCGGCGGGGATTTCTCGATCAAACTGGAAGATCAGGTCTTGGTGACCGAAGACGGCTTTGAAAACCTGACGACATACCCATTTGATCCAGCCTTGATGGGGGAGAGCTAAGCCCTCTCAGTGCCAAGGCATCACCCGCCAATTCCGGCGGCCCACGTGACCGTATCGACCCCAATAAACCGCCGCATCCGGTCCAACTCTGACGTCAGCCTTTCATGGCGGCTGGCGGGCCAGCGAACGCCGTCCTCCGGCCAAAAGCCGATCACTGACAAAACAGATTTCTTACGATCGGCCTTGATCTCGATCCGGCCCACAAACCGGCTCCCCTCAATGATTGGAAACACGTAATACCCCCAGATGCGTTTGGCCGCAGGAACAAACATTTCCACCCGGTAGTCGAACCCGAACAATCGGCTCAGGCGGTTGCGGTCGCGGATAACCGGATCAAATGGATTGAGAATCCGAAGCCGGTTTGTCGGTGGCGTCACCGCAGCCAGCCGTTCCTCGATATTTCCTGGTGCATACCCTTTAACCCACGCGCCCTGCGCCGTTTCGATTTCCACCGCCTGAAGCTTGGACCCAGAGTGTTCCAGCCAACCGCGCACTTCCTTGGCGCTTACCGCGTCCCAGTATCGCTGAACATCACCGGGCGCACCGAACCCGATACGGTCCAATGCGGCATGACACAGCCAGTCGACCTGATCGTGATCCGTCAATCCACCCTCAGACAGGGCCTGTGGGAACACACGCTCGGCAAGGTCATAATACTTGTTGAAATGCACCCTGTGGCACGTCGCAAGCTCGCCGCAATACCACATATAATCCAGCGCCAGTTTGTGCGGCGGGCGCGACCACATTTCCTTCGGCCCGGTGATCTTCGTGTCAAAGGCCTGGGTCGACAAAGCCCCCTCGCGGCGGATGCGTTCTTTGATCGCGTCCCGCGCCGCCAAATCCGGCAGGCTCTTCCACCATCCCCCACGATCCATCTGTGCTTTCTTCCGACGAAACTGCCGCTCCCACATCGGCAAGTAGTCCATCGGAATAACCGAGGCATCATGCGTAAAATGCTCGAAAATCGATCGGTCCTCGGCAAGTAATTGATCAAGCATCGGCTCGCGGTAGTTCTGATTGCGGCTCCAAAGGATGTGGTGATGCGCGCGGGACACGACCTGGATCGAGTCCAATTGCACGAACCCAAGCTTCTTTATCGTCCCCAATACGTCAAGCGTACCAGTCGGCGCTAAAGCAAGTCCCTGCGATGTAAGCCAAAGCTGGCGCGCCGCTTTGTTATCAATCCGTAAAGGTTCCATCCGCTCCACCTCGCGTGCCGAAGGAGCCGCAGTGAATGCGACGGCACGGCACAAGTCCAGTCCCGATCAGCCCAGCCGAATCAAAAACCTGACGTAGGGGCCATCCTACGCCCCGTAACTCTCAGCCCAAAGATGGTGACGTTCTTGCGTAAGTTCACCTGCCTGAGACATCTCGTGCCCTATACATCACGACGTTGACCGGGTAGAGGCGGCCCAACAACGGCGCGCTCGAAACGTGCGCCGCCCATGACTCATTCAGATACCGGAAGTAGAATAGCCGTGAAACAGGCTCTTGCAGATGCTTTAGAAGCACGTGGATACACCACACTCACCGCCGTTCAGGAAGCAGTGACCGATGCCGAAGTGACTGGCAAAGACCTGCTGGTCTCTGCTCAAACTGGCTCGGGCAAGACGCTTGGGTTCGGCCTTGCGATTGCGCCAAACCTGCTTGGCGACGCAGAAACGTTTACTTCTGCAGGGGCGCCTCTGGCTCTTGTCATCGCGCCGACCCGGGAACTTGCGCTGCAGGTCAAACGGGAATTGGCGTGGCTTTACCAAAAGGCAGGCGCGGTTCTTGCCTCTACCGTTGGCGGCATGGACATGCGCGATGAACGTCGCGCTCTGGCACGCGGCGCCCACATCGTTGTGGCGACACCCGGTCGCCTGCGCGATCACATCATGCGCGGTTCCATCGAACTTGGCGGGCTGAAAGCGGTCGTCTTGGACGAAGCCGACGAAATGCTCGACCTCGGCTTCCGCGAGGACCTTGAGTTTATCCTCGAACAGGCCCCGAGCGAACGCCAGACGCTGCTGTTCTCGGCCACAGTGCCGGCCTCGATCGCGAAGCTTGCCAAAAGCTATCAAAATGACGCCGTGCGAATCGCAGCGACATCCGGCGCCTCGCAACACGCAGACATCGACTATCGCGCGCTGCGCGTGTCCGCGCGTGACGGCGAGAACGCCATCATCAACGTGCTGCGCTACTATGAGGCCCCGAACGCCATTGTGTTTTGCAACACGCGCGCCATGGTCAACCGCCTGACCACCCGCCTGTCAAACCGCGGCTTCTCGGTCGTTGCCCTGTCAGGGGAGTTGTCCCAAAACGAACGCACCCATGCGCTTCAATCCATGCGTGACGGACGTGCACGCGTTTGTGTTGCGACCGATGTGGCGGCGCGCGGTATCGATCTGCCGAACCTTGAACTGGTGATCCACGCCGAGCTGCCAACAAACCAGGACACCCTTTTGCACCGCTCGGGCCGAACTGGCCGCGCTGGGCGCAAAGGCGTCAGCGTGATGATCGTCCCGCCTGCCGCAGCCAGAAAGGCCGAGCGCCTTCTTAGCTGGGCAAAACTGCGCGCGGACTGGGCCGACGCCCCCTCTGCGGAGGAAGTCTCAGCGCGTGATGACGACCGGATGCTGGCCGATCCTGACTGGATGTCTGAGGTCGAGCCTTCAAACCTTGAGACCGTCGACAAACTCGTCGCAGCCTTCTCAGCTGAACAGATTGCGGCGGCTTACGTTCGCCTCTACCGTGAACGCCATACAGCTCCAGAAGAACTCTCGGACGTCTCAGAGCCGGCCAAGCCCCGCGCCGCGTTTGGGCCAAGTGTCTGGTTCTCGCTTGAAGGTGGCCGCGCAGCCTCAGCTGAGCCGCGTCGCATCCTGCCGATGTTGTGCAAGCTGGGTAACCTGTCGCGCGAAGACATCGGAGCCATCCGCATTCAGCCAGACTCTTCGCTGATTGAAATCCGCGAAAGCGCCGCAAAGAAATTCGTCGACGCCATCGGCCCGAAAATGACCGTAGAAGGCGGCGCGAAACTCGCCCGTCTTGCAAGTCCGCCGAAACTTGATCGTGGCCCACGCCGGGACGGCCCGCCGTCGAAAGATAGAAAACCGCGTTCCTCGGATACGGCTGCTCCTGCCTCCGTTAAACCTGCAAAACCCGCAAGCCATGGTACCACGAAGCCCGTCGACTGGAACGATGATCCGGCACCTCGCGTCAAAAAGCCCAAGGCTGGCGCAAAGCCAACAGGCGGCGCAAAGCCAAAGCGCGACTTTAAGAAGCCTCCAGAGGCTGGAAAAGCTGAACCGTGGAAACCGCACAAACCGAAATCGACCGGGCCAAAAGGCGGCGACGGGAAGCCAACCCAATCGGGCGGCCCGAAGACCCCTGCGGGAAAACCTTCCAGCAAGAAAAACCGCGCGCGCCAAATGGCTAAGGGTGGTGGTGGCGGCACAGGCGCCGCGGCCCGTCCGCATCGGTCGTCAAAACCAAAACCGAATAAGAACAGCGGCAACAGCTAAGCCATGAAGGCGTTCGATCAGCCGTTTTCTTTCATCAACCGCGCTTTCTGGCGGTTCCAGTCGCGCTTGGCCTGCGTTTCACGTTTGTCCGGCGCGGCCTTACCCTTGGCGATACCGATCTTCACCTTCGCCTTACCGCGATGGTTGAAATACATCACCAACGGCACAAGCGTCATGCCCTTGCGCTGCGTCGCATTCCACATGTCTGAAAGCTGCTTTTTCGACACGAGCAATTTGCGCCGACGCCGATCCTCATGGCCGAACATTGCCTGCATATATGGCGCGATATAGCTGTTCACCAACCACAATTCGCCATCATCGACTGTGGCGTAGCTTTCGGCGATATTCGACTGACCCGTGCGCAGAGATTTGACCTCTGATCCCATCAGCATGATGCCACACTCAACATCATCCTCGATGGCATAGTCGTACCTTGCGCGCCGGTTCTCGGCGACAACCTTGTAGTTGGGATTGTCTTTTTCTTTTGCCATTGTCGAATGCAGATAGGCGCTCGGACGATCCAAGTCCAGTCCACTTGACCTTGCCGCTCAGGCGCGGAACATAGCGGACATGTTTGCACAACTCTTCATCGGCAGCCTGCTTATTCTCTGCTCAATCATGATCGCGACGACCTCGTGGTGGGCGCTTGAGGCGATCCTAATCCGGCTGCATGGATGGTCGGTCCGACCGCCGCACGGGCCAAAACTGGTCGCTATCCTGTCGCTTGCGCTGTTTTGGACATTGTTGATGATGACCGTGTCGGTTTGGCTATGGGCGATATCGCTTTATTGGCTGGATATATTCATCACCCTCGAAGCATCTGTCTACTTCGCGCTGGTGGCCTTCACCACGCTTGGCTTCGGCGATATCTTACTTCCGCAGGAATGGCGCCTGCTCGGCGGC
>Ga0075467_10002627_pt1 | contig 14144 bp, 13 predicted proteins | sample DEB08_DNA_9_FD_75067 | JGI IMG/M metagenome (GOLD analysis project Ga0075467, IMG submission 75067) | Aqueous microbial communities from the Delaware River and Bay under freshwater to marine salinity gradient to study organic matter... | ecosystem: Environmental > Aquatic > Marine > Coastal ...
AAAAAAGCTGTCGAAACGGCACGGCGCCCTCGGGGTCGAAGAATACGCCGCCATGGGATACCCTGCCGCCGCGATGCGCAACTATCTGGCGCGATTGGGATGGTCCCACGGCGACGATGAATTGTTCACCGATGAACAGGCCCGCGACTGGTTCGATCTGTCAGGAATCGGCAAATCCCCGGCCCGACTCGACTTCAAGAAGCTCGATAGCGTCGCCACATGGCATATCGCCCGGATGGACGATGCCGAACTGGTGACCGAGGTGACACGGTTTCTTGAACTGACGGGTCAACCGCCGCTTTCGCAGTCGCAGCATGATGGCCTGACGACTGCGATGTATTGCCTCAAGGAACGCGCGAAATCTCTGCCTGACCTGCTGGAAAAAGGCCATTTCGTCTTGGCGGATCGGCCACTTGCTATGGATGACAAGGCGGCTGCGGCGCTGGACGATGTATCCCGTGGTATACTGACTGAATTGACGCCGCACCTGCATAATGTTAGCTGGACACGAGATGCGCTTGAAGCGACCCTGACCGAGGTAGCCGATGCACACGGGTTGAAATTCGGCAAGCTGGCAGGCCCCCTCAGGGCTGCGTTGGCAGGCCGGAGCGTCACGCCAAGCGTTTTCGATATGATGCTCGTCATCGGCCGGGAAGAAACCATCGCCCGCCTGACCGACGCAGCCACCCCTCGCACCTGACAAGGGGGGCGCAGCAAGGCGCGGGCCGCAATATTCGGCCCCCGGAATTCCGTCCACCGCGCCATCATGTGCGGGGACCCGAACGCAGAGGGACTGACATGGCTGAACCCAGAACCGCAACCCTGACCATCGGCAACATGACCTATGATCTGCCGATCCACGCGCCGACCGCTGGTCCCGACGTGATCGATATATCCAAGCTTTACGCAACGGCGGGTGTCTTCACCCATGATCCGGGATTCACCTCCACCTCGGCGTGTGAAAGCGCGCTGACGTTCATCGATGGTGACAAGGGAGAGTTGCTGCACCGGGGCTACCCGATCGACCAGCTTGCCAAGAAATCGCACTATCTCGAGGTGTGCTACCTGCTGCTTTACGGTGAACTGCCGTCTGCCGCGCTGCTGGAAGACTTTGAACATCGTGTGACACATCATACGATGGTGCACGAACAGATGCACAACTTCTTCCGTGGCTTCCGTCGCGACGCGCACCCGATGGCCACCATGGTCGGCGTCGTCGGCGCGATGAGCGCGTTTTACCACGACAGCACCGATATCAACGATCCGTGGCAGCGCGAGGTTGCCTCGATCCGCCTGATCGCAAAGCTGCCGACAATCGCGGCAATGGCCTACAAATATTCAATCGGCCAACCTTTCGTCTATCCGCGCAACGATTGCGACTATGCGACAAACTTCCTGCGGATGTGCTTTGCCGTGCCCGCCGAGGAATATCAGCCCGACCCCATCCTTAGCCGCGCGATGGACCGCATCTTTACGCTGCACGCGGATCACGAACAAAACGCCTCGACGTCGACGGTGCGTCTGGCGGGCAGTTCCGGGGCCAACCCCTTCGCCTGCATCGCCGCCGGCATCGCTTGCCTTTGGGGTCCGGCACACGGCGGCGCCAATCAGGCTTGCCTTGAAATGTTGCAGGAAATCGGAACCGTTGACCGGATCCCCGAATACATTGCGCGCGCCAAGGACAAGAACGACCCGTTCCGCCTGATGGGCTTTGGCCACCGCGTCTACAAGAACTTCGACCCGCGTGCGACCGTCATGAAGGAAAGCGCGGATGAAGTGCTAGATCTTATGGGCATCCATAACAATCCGGTGCTTCAGGTCGCGAAAGAGCTGGAAAGACAGGCCCTCAACGATCCCTATTTCGCCGATAAGAAACTGTTCCCGAACGTGGATTTCTACTCCGGGATCATTCTTGAGGCGATGGGCTTCCCGACTTCCATGTTCACGCCGATCTTTGCGGTCAGCCGCACGGTAGGCTGGATCGCACAGTGGAAAGAGATGATCGCGGATCCGACCGGCAAGATCGGCCGCCCCCGGCAGCTGTATACCGGCCCCACCCAGCGTGACTACGTGGACATCGAAAACCGCTGAAGATACGTCAAAGGCCGCGCCATCTGGGGGCGGCCTTTTTCAATGTTCATCCGTCAACTTACCCCGGATATCGCCATCAGGGGCATTGAATGTTGTTTTCGGGCGGGTCAAACCTGAACTGATCAATCATGGGACCGACCGTCATGCCACGCGACATCATTATCGATACCGACCCCGGTCAGGATGACGCCGTCGCGATTTTGCTGGCGCTTGCCTCGCCCGAGGAATTGAACGTTCTGGGTGTCACGGCCGTCGCTGGCAACGTTCCCTTGCCTTTGACCCAACGCAATGCCCGGATCATCTGCGAACTGGCCGGTCACACCCATGTTCCGGTGTTCGCCGGCTGCGATCGCCCGTTGTCGCGCCGCCTGGTCACCGCCGAACATGTCCACGGCAAGACGGGTCTGGATGGGCCGCAACTGCCCGACCCGACCATGGCGTTGCAAGATCAGCACGCGGTTGATTTCATCATCGAGACATTGCGCGAACGCCCCTCGGGAACCGTGACGCTCTGCCCGTTGGGGCCGCTGACCAACATCGCCACCGCCTTTCAACGCGCGCCAGACATCATCGCCCGCGTGCAGGACATTGTCTTGATGGGCGGGGCGTATTTCGAGGTTGGCAACATCACCCCCGCCGCAGAGTTCAACATCTATGTCGACCCGCACGCGGCCGAGAACGTGTTCAGGTCCGGCGCGCCAATCACGGTCATGCCGCTTGATCTGACCCACAAGGCGCTTACGACTGCCGGTCGCGTCGCATCCTTCCGCGCTATGGGCACGCATGTGGGCACCATGGTGGCCGAATGGACCGATTTCTTCGAACGTTTCGACAAGGAAAAATACGGCTCCGAAGGCGCGCCCCTGCATGACCCTTGCGTGATCGCCTACCTGATCCGTCCCGACCTGTTCACCGGACGTTTCATCAACGTCGAGGTCGAAACCACATCGGAACTGACGATGGGTATGACCGTTGCGGACTGGTGGGGCGTGACGAACCGCCCAGCCAATGCAACCTTCATGGGACATGTCGATGCCGCAGGTTTCTTCGCGCTGCTGACCGAACGGATCGCCCGGCTTTAGTTTACCCCGGCAATCCGCATCAAGATCGCTTGCCGCCAGATCAACGTGTGCAAGCGGGGGGTGGCGTTCCAAGGCATGCCGCCCTACCTCTGGTATAAGCCATCAGGATCCGCGCCATGCAATTCCCCTTCGACAATACCTATGCTCAACTTCCCGACCGGTTTTTCACGCGGCAAATGCCGGAACCGGTGTCGGCGCCCTCTGTTCTTGCCGTCAACCGTGACTTGGCCGACCGCCTTGGCCTGTCGCTTTCCGATGACCCGGCGACCCTCGCGGCGATCTTTGCAGGCAACACCGCGCCTGAAGGTGCCGCGCCGCTGGCACAGGTCTATGCCGGCCATCAGTTCGGCGGCTGGTCGCCGCAACTGGGCGATGGGCGCGCGATCTTGCTGGGCGAGGTTGTGGCCCCCGATGGCGCCCGGTTCGACATCCAATTGAAGGGCGCTGGCCGCACGCCATACTCCCGCATGGGCGACGGCCGCGCATGGCTGGGTCCGGTTTTGCGTGAATACATCATGTCCGAAGCAATGCACGCCCTGGGCATCCCCACCACCCGCGCGCTTGCCGCAGTGGCCACCGGCGACACGATCTTGCGCGAAACCCGCGTGCCCGGCGCGATCGTGACCCGCGTCGCCGCCAGCCACATCCGCGTCGGCACGTTCCAATATTTCGCCGCCCGGCGCGATCTGGAGGGGCTGGAGGCGCTAACCCAATACACGATTTCCCGCCACTACCCCGACGCACAAGGCCCCGAGGGTCTGCTGGATGCCGTCATCGGTGCGCAGGCAAGCCTGATTGCAAAGTGGATGGGCGTGGGGTTCATCCACGGGGTCATGAACACTGACAACATGACGATATCGGGCGAAACCATCGACCATGGACCCTGCGCGTTCATGGATGCCTTTCACCCCGAAACGGTCTATTCCTCCATTGATCAGTATGGCCGCTATGCCTACACCAACCAGCCGCAAATCGCGGTCTGGAATATTGCGCAGCTGGCGACGGCCTTGCTTGCCATCATGCCGGACCGCGATGCCGCAATCGAACGCTTCAGCGAAATGGTGAACGGTTTTTCCGACCGTTTCGATGCCGCGTGGCACGACATCCTGCGCGGCAAACTTGGCCTGACCTCAGCGCGCGAAGATGATGCGCAACTGGCCTTCGCCCTGCTTGACGCAATGGCCCGGAACCAAGCCGATTTTACGTTGACCTTCCGCGCCCTGTCCGGCGCATCCCCCGAAACGGCGCGCGAACTTTTCGTCGATCCCACGGAATTTGACGCGTGGTTCGCAACCTATCAGGCCCGTCTTGATGACGCCCCCGACCGTGTCGCCCGGATGCAGGCCAACAACCCCGCCTACATCCCGCGCAATCACAGGGTGGAGGAAGTCATTCAGGCCGCCCTGACGGGTGACATGGGTCCGTTTCATACGTTGAACACCATCCTCGCGGCACCCTTCGATGATCAGCCCGAGCAGGCCGCCTATCAGGCCCCGCCAGACGCCTCTGAGGTGGTGCAGGCCACGTTCTGCGGCACCTGAGGCTACTTGTTGCGAAACCGTTTGAACCAGTCGCGGTTCAGATGGATAAATTCGTCAATCAGTCCCGACAACCCGCCAACCGATTGCCCTTTCAGATAAAAAAATCCGGCCAGCCCCCCGATGGCTGCGCCGGTCACGTCCACGATCAGGTCGCCCATCGTGTCCAGCAATCCTGATTTTTGCATGTTGAGATCAAGGATCTGGTCCATGGCGAATTCGAATATCTCCCACAGAACCCCAATCGTCACCGCAACGCAGAACGCGATCAGCCCAAGTGCCCAAGCGGGGGCGGCATAGCGATCTCCCTTGAACAAGATAAAGACGAACAGGAATCCGATAATGCCGAACCCAAGCGCGGAGATGCCGTGCAGGGCGATATCCCACCACCAATAACGTCCATAAAAATCAAAGACTTCGCCCAGAAAAAGCGTCGCAAAGATAAAGAACGTCGAGGCCGCGATCATGCCGCGCGGTAGCCTGATGCCAAACCGCGGCACCACCAACAGCGGCACCAGCGATACCGCGATGGTGGCAAGCGCCACGAATGCCGTCTGCCACCGCCCCGCGATGCCCGCCAAGATAGCCCCCACCAGCAACGATGCCCAGATGATCAGGGTGATGCGGTTCTGTTCCTTCATGATGTTCATGCCAGTCAGTTAATCGCGTTGTGGCACCTTTCTCAATGGCGGGCTTGTTCCTGACGCGCAGTCGGGCAAACTCATGGTCATGATGGTCCCACCACCCAAATCGGCCAACGCAATCCGTGTGGTCAGCTACAACATCCGCAAATGCGTGGGGTTGGACATGCGCCGTGACCCGCATCGGATCGCCGGGGTGATCCGGCAGATCGGTGCCGATATCGTCGCCCTGCAAGAGGCCGACAAACGCCTGCCGCCGCGCAGGTATGCCTTGCCGCCGGACGTTATTCGCAGCGAAACCAACATGTTCCCTGCGGCGGTCGCCCCGACCAAGGTCAGTCTGGGCTTTCATGGCAATGCGCTATTGCTGGCACCGGGTTGGCAGGTTGACGCGGTGCATCGCCTGCCCCTTCCGGGGCTTGAGCCACGCGGCGCGATCATCGTCGATGTAACCTCGGCACGCGGACCGCTGCGCGTGATGGCGACGCATCTGGGCCTGCGGCGCCGGGACCGACAACAGCAGATGACACTGATGATGGCCGAACAGATGTCTCTTGCCGCCCGCCCAACCATCCTGCTGGGTGATCTGAACGAATGGTCCCCTTCCCAAGGGTTTGCACCCCTTGATCCGTTCTTCACGGTGCACAACCCCGGCCGCAGCTTTCCATCGCGCAGGCCGATCGCGGCACTGGACAGAGTAGCGACAGGACCGGGGCTGCACCTTCTGGATGCGGGCGCTATCCGCGCCGGGGCTGCGGGCCACGCATCGGATCATCTGCCGATCTGGGCCGACCTCGGGTTGGCCGATTGATCAACAAAAGACCCACGCACACCAGCACCAGCGCCACGATGATCTCAGAGCCAACATGCTCCCCCAGCAGTAGCCAACCCAGCAAGACGCCAAAGATCGGCGACAGAAAGCTGAAGGACGCGACGGCGGCGGCCGGATAAATGCTCAGCAGCCAAAGCCAGAACAGGAAGCCTGCGCTGACCACAAAGAATATCTGAAATGCCAATCCCGCCCAATGGATCCACGTCGGATCACGCAGCAAGGGCCCGAACAACAGCGCAGCCAACAACAAGATCGGCGCCGACACGGTAAGTTGCCACAACAACTGCACCTCTGGCCGCACGGTCTTGAGCACTGTCGCCCGCGCACACAGGGCGATCCCGGCCCATGCCAACGCAGCCGCCAGCGCGCAAAGATCCCCCATCAGCGACGCCTGCCCGTCCGGGCCGCTCCGCTGTGCGATGGCATACGCCACACCGCCCAGCGCCAGCCCAAGACCGGCAAGCTTGACACCCGTCAGGCGTTCTCCCGGCAACACGAAATGCGCCGCCAGCGCCAGCCAGAATGGCATGGTGTAGAAAATGATCGAGGTCCGCGTGACCGTCGTCAGGTCCAAAGCGACGAACAAGAAGATGAATTCAACCGCAAACGCCACCCCGATCAACAGCCCGGCGGGAACGGTTCCCGGCGCAATGTGAATGCGGATGCCTCGGGCCTTCATCCACAAAAGGATGCATATCGCCCCGCCTGCGGACCGCAACCCTGCGAAAAAGATCGGCTGCAGGCCCTCGTTGGTGATCTTGATGACAACTTGATTAAGCGCCAGCAACAGGGCAAACCCGGTCAATGACAGGGCGCCAAATGCGTCCATCTGTGGCTTGCGATCCATGGTGATCCCCTCGGCTTCCCCTCAGTGGATGGGCGGGTCAGAGGTGTCAACAGGCCGCGGGTTCGTAAAAGCTGACTCTCGCCACCGCCCCCCGACATCATGTCCCTGCCGCGCTGCCACGCTGGCACGCTGAAGAAATAACCGGGCGGCCATTGGTTTCAGACCCCGCCCGACGCAGAGCTTGACCGCAGTGGCCGGCGTCCTTGCCTCAATCGACGGCGCGCGATGCGTGAAGGACGGAACAGGCCGCGCACCGAGCGATCCGATTGCGCGCCAGAGGTCCCCGCCTACCCTGCCCCCGCGACCATAACCCGCGGATCGGGGGACGACGGCGGCGGAGGTCCGATCGCGTCTTCTCCCAAGCGGCGGTTTTGCGTATACCAACCCGCACGTCCACGATGGGTAAAGCTATGATAGATACGATCGAAGAGCGCTGCGAGGCCAAGGGGCTGCGTATGACCGACCAGCGCCGGGTCATCGCCCAGGTGCTTGAGGCCGCCGATGACCACCCCGATGTTGAAGAGCTTTACGCCCGCGCCGCCGCCCGTGACCCGCACATTTCCATCGCGACCGTCTACCGCACCGTCAAGCTGTTCGAGGAATCCGGCATTCTGGACCGGCTGGAGTTCGGCGATGGCCGCGCCCGCTATGAAGACGCCGAGCGTGACCATCACGATCACCTGATCGACATGAATTCCGGCGAGGTGATCGAGTTTGTCGATGCCGAGATCGAGGCGCTGCAGGAACGAATCGCGGAAAAGCTGGGCTATCGCCTCAAGGGTCACAAGTTGGAGCTTTATGGTGTCCCGCTGAAAAAAGGCTGACCGGGCCTCGGCAAAAGGCGGAAATTTACTATGCGAATCATGCCGGGTTCGATGTTAAGTTTGCGATGCATGCGTGTGATGTGGATTACATGCCCATGAACAGGAGGGCCTTGCAGCCATGCCACGTGACTTGTCGAAACTGACCCGAATCGCAAAGGATTATACTGCAGCATGGAACTCTGGCGATCCGCAGGCGGTGGCGTCCTTCTATGCGCAGGACGGTGTGATCGTCATCAACAAGGGCGATCCTTGGCAAGGCCGTGACCGCGTCGCCGAGATGGCCGCAGGCTTCTACGCCGATGTGCCCGACCTGACCCTCGTGTGCGACGATCTTCGGTCCGCCGGTGACCACGTCATCTATGTCTGGACGTTCACCGGACACCACGCGGGAACCGGCAATCCGCTTGCCGTCAAAGGCTGGGAGGAATGGGAGATGGACGCGGACGGCAAGGTTGCCGCCTCCAAGGGATGGTTCGACGCCGAGGATTATGCCCGACAAGCCGCAGGCATCCGATCCCCCTTTCCCTGAGGGCATTGGCGCGTTAGGGCGGACCGACGCGAACAAAAGGACGCTCTGTTGGAAAATCTGAAAGGCATGGCGTGGATGACGCTCGCCATGTTCGGCTTTGCCGTTGCCGATGCCTTCATCAAGGTTGCAGCCGAAACGCTGCCCGTGGGACAAATCCTTGCCATGTTCGGCGTTGGCGGCACCGTGATCTTCGGCATAATTGCCAAGTTGCAGGGTGTGCGGCTGATCTCTCCGGTGCTTCTGCTGCGCCCTGTCATGCTCCGCAACGTCGCCGAAATGGGCGCGACGATCTGCATCGTCTCGGCGATTGCGCTGGTTCCATTCTCGACCTTCTCGGCCATTTTGCAGGCCAATCCCCTGATTGTGACGCTTGGGGCCGCCCTGTTCTTGGGTGAAAAGGTGGGCTGGCGCCGCTGGACCGCGATTGCCGTCGGGCTGGCCGGGGTGCTGATCATCATCCGCCCCGGTCTTGAAGGGTTCGATGCCATGGTCTGGTTCGCGGTTTTCGGCACCATCTTCGTGTCCATCCGCGATCTGGCCACGCGGCCTGTCCCCAACACGATTTCCGCCTCGCAACTTGCCACCTATTCCATGGCCTCCATCATGGCCGCAGGCTTTGCGGTGCTGGCATACACAGGCGGCGCGGCGATGCCGTCGCTGGCGATCTGGGGGGTTATGGCGGCGGCGCTCGTCATGGGCCTTGTCGCGTTTCTGGCCATTACCAATGCCATGCGGACGGGTGATATCAGTGCGGTCACCCCGTTTCGCTATTCCCGACTTGTCTTTGCGCTGATCATCGCGGTGGTCATCTTTGACGAACAGCCAGACCTCTGGACATTGATCGGGGCCGCAATCGTCATTGCCACCGGCCTTTACAGCTTTGCGCGCGAGGCGCAGTTGCGCCACCAAGCGCGGGCAACGCCGGCAAACTAGACCCTTCGATCTGTCGCAAGCCCCTGCTATAGAACGCCCAGACCCGACACATGAGGACCAACATGAGCACCATCATCGACATTCACGCCCGCGAGATCCTTGACAGTCGGGGCAACCCAACGGTCGAAGTTGACGTAACGCTGGAAGATGGCACATTTGGCCGCGCCGCCGTCCCGTCAGGCGCATCCACCGGCATTCACGAGGCCGTTGAAAAGCGCGATGGCGACAAAAGCCGTTACATGGGCAAGGGCGTGCTGGAGGCAGTGGCCGCCGTGAACGGTGAACTGGCCGAGGAACTCCTGGGTTTCGACGCAACCGAACAGGCCGCCATTGACGCCACCATGATCGAGCTTGACGGAACAGCGAACAAGGGCCGTCTTGGCGCCAACGCCATTCTGGGCGTCAGCCTTGCGGTCGCAAAGGCCGCCGCCGATTACACCGCGCAGCCGCTTTACCGCTATGTCGGCGGCACCGCCGCCCGTGTCCTGCCCGTGCCGATGATGAACATCATCAACGGGGGCGAACACGCCGACAACCCGATCGACATTCAGGAATTCATGATCATGCCGGTCAGCGCCGGCAGCATTGCCGAAGCCGTGCGTATGGGCTCCGAGGTGTTCCACACCCTCAAGAAAGAACTTTCTGCCGCTGGCCTTTCCACAGGCATCGGCGATGAAGGCGGCTTTGCCCCGAACCTTAGCTCTACCCGGGATGCGCTTGATTTCATTCTGAAGTCTATCGAAAAGGCGGGTTACAAGGCCGGTGATGACATCATGCTGGCCTTGGATTGCGCGGCCACCGAATATTTCAAGGACGGCAAATATGTCTTTGCCGGCGAAGGAAAGACACTCAGCGCCGAAGAAAACGTCGCCTATCTCGAAGCCCTCGTGAACGATTACCCGATCCTGTCCATCGAGGATGGCTGCGCCGAGGATGATTGGGACGGTTGGAAGATGCTGACCGACACCCTTGGAAACCGCGTGCAACTGGTGGGCGACGACCTGTTCGTCACCAACCCCGCGCGCCTGAGCATGGGCATCGAAACCGGTTGCGCGAACTCGCTCCTCGTCAAGGTGAACCAGATCGGCACCCTGTCCGAAACCCTCGCGGCCGTGGAAATGGCGCATCGTCACCGGATGACCTGCGTGATGTCGCACCGATCAGGTGAAACCGAGGACGCCACGATTGCCGATCTGGCCGTGGCTACGAATTGCGGACAGATCAAGACTGGCAGTCTTGCGCGGTCCGACAGGCTGGCGAAGTACAATCAGTTGATCCGTATCGAGGAAATGCTGGGTGAAACCGCCGTTTATGCCGGGCGCAGCATCCTGCGCCGCTGACGACAGGGCAGACCCGCATCCGTCTTGATCGCCTACCCATGCCCGAGCCACTGTCCCTGACAGGTCTCGGGCATGTCAGGGGCCGCCGTCACATGATCAGCCGCAGACCCGGGCCACCCCGCGCAGGTCGCCCGCAACCTGACCGATACCGCCGCCATCAATCAAGACAAGGGCCATAATGACTGCGGATCAGATCATAAGCCATCTCGCGCTGGAACCACATCCCGAGGGCGGTCATTACCGCCAGACCTGGATGGCCGAAAACGAAGGTCGCCCAACTGGAACCTGCATCTATTTCCTGCTGAGACAAGGTGAGGCAAGCCACTGGCACCGCGTCGATGCCACCGAGATCTGGCTTTACCATGCGGGTGCGCCCCTGACCCTCAGCCTCAGTGCAACCGATGCGGGCCCGGCGGTCGATCATCTGCTGACCCCCGACCTTGAGCAAGGCGCACCCCAGATCATCGTCCCCGAAAACCATTGGCAGGCGGCCCGCACGACCGGGGCCTACACCCTCGTCTCCTGCACCGTGTCGCCGGGTTTTCAGTTCTCGGGCTTCACCCTTGCCCCCGCAGGGTTCGACATCCCGAGAGTGCGCTGATCTTGGGTCAACGAAGGCCAACGTCCCGCAAAAGCCCACCGAAAGCTCAGGTCGGGAACATCACGCCCACCAACCACAGGGTGATCACCGGGAAACAGACCAAGATCACCACCCGAACCAGATCGGAAAGCACAAAGGGCGCAACGCCGGCATAGGTGCGCGCAATCGGGATATCCTTGGCCATCGAATTGATGATGAACAGGTTCATGCCGACCGGGGGTGTAATCAGCCCCACCTCAACCACGATTAGGGCAAGGATACCAAACCAGATCGCCGTTTCCTCCGGGCTCAACGCATAGCCGAAGATCACGAACTCCAGCGACACGATGATCGGAAAGAAGATCGGGATGGTCAGCAAGATCATGCTCAGCGAATCCATCACGCAGCCGAAGATCAGGTAGGCGATCAGCATCACCGCCAATACCGTCAGCGGCGCGAAGCCCTGCGTCTGGATCCAGACCACCAGATCTGCGGGGGCCTGCGTTATCGCAAGGAACGAGTTGAACAAGGCCGCACCCAACACGATGAAGAAGATCATCGCCGTGGCCTGTGCCGTCGACAGGACCGAATCCAGAAATCCACGCCAGTTCAGACCGCCGGTCAACAGGCCGTAAAGCCCCGTCCCCACAGCGCCGACTGCGGCCCCCTCGGTCGGCGTGAACAGCGCCTGAACACCACTTTGTGCCCAGTCCCAGTCTGCCGATATGCCCCCCATGACCAACCCGAAGATCACGATCACCGGCCAGATCTTGCCAAGCGTCACGAACCGCTGCCGATAGGGAACACGTTCGGCCTGCGTGGCCGATCCGGGCCGCACCCGCACATAGATTGCCACGGTCAACATATAGCCAAGCGCCGCAAGAATCCCCGGGATCAACGCCGCGACGAACATCTTGACGATGTTTTGCTGTGCCAAAATCGCGTAGATCACCAGAATGATCGATGGCGGGATCAGGATGCCCAATGTGCCGCCCGCTGCAAGAACGCCGGTGCTCAGGCTGTCGGAATAGCCCCGTTTACGCATTTCGGGCAGGGCCACCTGCCCCATGGTCGATGCCGTCGCCAGCGATGACCCGCAGACCGCGCCGAAGCCCGCGCAGGCCCCCACCGCAGCCATCGCGACGCCGCCCTTTCGGTGCCCCAGCCAATCGCTTGCCGCCTGAAACAGCGCACCCGACATGCCCGATTTCGTCGCGAACTGCCCCATCAGCAAAAACAGCGGAACAATGGACAGATTGTAGTTCGAAAACGTGTCGTAAGTCAGCGATTTGAGCTGGCTCAGCGGCGCAGATGGCCGTCCCAGCACGATCCAGGTGCCAACGAACCCCGTGATCCCCATCGCCACGCCAATGGGAACGCGCAGAAAGATCGCCACCAACATCAGCCCGAAGGCGACCATCGCCAGATCAAGCCCGCTCATACCGGTTCCTCCGCGCCCGTCAGGGTCCAGTTCAACGACCGCCAGACCGTGTAAAGCGCCGTGATCAAGAATAGCGCGGCCCCAATGAAGCACAGCCCATAGGGGATCCAGGTCGGAATTTCCAATTCATAGCTTGTCTGCGGAAAAAACGGTCGCGGCCCCATGTCCAGCGCCGCGCGCAGGTTGTCGCTGCCATAAGGAAACTTCTCGCCGAACCCCAACCACAACCGCCACGCGATGATATAGGCCGCCACGGCCAACAGCACATCGCCGATCAGACCCGACAATGCCTTGACCCGTGCCGGAAACGCCTGAACCACGATATCCACCGCCACATGCCCGCGCTTCAACTGGCACCACGGCAAGAAGGCGAACACAGCGATCGCACAGCCCGCCTCGACCAGTTCGTAATCACCGGTGATCGGTCCGAAAAACAAGATCCCGTCCAGCCGTCGTCCGATCACCGAGACAACGACCATCAACGCCAAGACAGTCAGGATCAGCCCACCGCCATAGGCCAGCCAACGGGCCAGCACCTCCATCACACGGCCCGTTGCCGCCTCAGCCCTTGGTGCCAGCACCTACAACTCCATCAGATCGGGCCGCCCGTTCAGGCCCGCCACATCGAACCCCGCCGTGGCCTTGTAGCCGTTGGCGATCGCGGCAAGTTCCTCGGCGTCCATCACGTCCTCGATGCGCGCGAACCCATCAGGTGCGCGTCGCGCCACTTCGTCCAGCACCTTGTCGGGCCCGTCGCCCCGATTGGCAAGCACCAGCGCGTTCACGGTGTTCCGCCGATCCGCCTCGTAAGCGCCAAGCGCCGCCGCGCACATCCCGTGGCGCATGATTTCGCGGGTCAGCACACGGGCGTCCAGAATGGCCTGCGACGCGCCGTTGGACCCGATGGGATACATCGCATGGGCGGCATCGCCCATCAGGGTCATCCGCCCGTGGGTCCAGCGATCCAGCGGGTTACGGTCCACCATCGGGTATTCCCAGATATTCGCCGCGCCGCGGATCACCGCCGGGATATCCAGCCAATCGAATGACCACTCCGCGAACGCAGGCAGAAAATCCGCCAGCCGCCCCTCCCGCGTCCAATCCTGCCGGTTCCACGGATAGTCCGCCGGCTTGGCCAAATCCGCGATCCAATTGATCCGCACCGTGCCATCGCCATGGTCCTGAATGGGGTAACACACGAATTTGCGGTCCTTTGTACCCGCCATCGCCATGCTGCGCCCGGTCAGAAAGGCGGGCGCGTCAGTCACCCCGCGCCACATGATGGTCCCACCCCAAACCGCGCCCCCTTCATCGGGGAACAGCCGGGCGCGGGACGTCGAATTGATCCCGTCGGCGGCGACCAGCACGGTGCCATGCAGGTCTTCCATGGCCGCCCCCGTCCTGTCCGACAGGTGCACAACGACCCCATGGGCGGTATCGGACCACCCTTGCAGCGCAAGTCCCGT
>Ga0075467_10002628_pt1 | contig 14137 bp, 16 predicted proteins | sample DEB08_DNA_9_FD_75067 | JGI IMG/M metagenome (GOLD analysis project Ga0075467, IMG submission 75067) | Aqueous microbial communities from the Delaware River and Bay under freshwater to marine salinity gradient to study organic matter... | ecosystem: Environmental > Aquatic > Marine > Coastal ...
GACCAGGCACCCGGCACTTTGACCGGGGGATGATAATCGTTGAACAAGGTGAGAACCCCAGCTTTTTCGGCCTACTCCGGCGTGGCTTCGTGCGGCAAGAACGCTTGCGCTTGAACGGTGACCGCATTGTTTTGGGGCTGGCCCGTCCGGGTCATATCGTCGGCGGCCTTCCAGACTTGGTCTCGGGTTGCACCAGCGAAGCCGCGACAGACGTCGAAGTTTGCGCCTTTGATCTTGCGACCACTGAGCGCTTGATGCGGGAAAGTCCTCGCTTCAGGCAAGCGCTACTTAGCGAAACGAGCCATGACCTCGATCGCTTGCTGGACTCCGCCTGGCGGCTTAATGCTCTGGACAGCCGCGAGAGGATCATCGCTTTCCTCGTCGATGCGACACGGTACATGCCCACGGAAGCTGAGCCGGACGGAAGCCTGATTTTGCAGGTCGAGGTTTCACGACAAGACTGGGCCGATCTGACCAACACGGCGGTCGAAACGGTCAGCAGAACGATGCGGTACCTGAAAGAAAAAGACATTGTGATCAGCCTGACTTCGTCGAAGTTTCGTATCCGAGATATCGATCGGCTGGCGTTTCTCGCGGGCATCGAAGGTTGTGCTCGCCCTTTGCGGGGTCAACACGGCTGCCATACACCGCCGCGATGCGCGTGAAGGGCACTGTCATGTGTGGACGTATATGGACCCCTACATCAGGGTTATCCCTCAAGACCTCGCGCCGACACCGGCCACAGAGACGTTCCGAGCATTCCGGCCCGAAACGTGCTCTGTGGCTTGGTATTGCAGTTCAGTTACCGAGGCCGCTCTGCGTAAGCCCCGGAAGTCGCGCGCCTTTACGCCGACGCTGTCTTCGACACCAACTCACGTGGGTGTCTGGTGGGCGATCCTGGAATCGAACCAGGCGTGAGTCGCCTCGAGGGAGTTACAGTCCCCTGCCACACCTTGCGGCCTATCGCCCACTAAGCGGGGTCAATAATGCGGCCATAGGGGGGCGTCAAGCGCAAACGCGTGGTTTTTTTACCCAAGGCCACGCAATAGGCCTCGCGCCCGGTTTTCCCCTTGCACCCCCTCGCATCAATGCCCATTCTTGGCCCCAATCAGCCGTGTAGGGGCAAAAAGACATGACGACGCAAAAACCCACCTGGGTCATCGACAAAGAACGCGCCAAACGGCAGGCCGCGAATGAAACCGTTTGGCTGTTTGGCCTGCATGCCGTGCGCGATGCCCTGATGAACCCAGCCCGCGAAAAACTCCGGCTGGTGCTGACCAAAAACGCCGCCGACAAGCTGCTTGAAGCAATCGAGGCCAGCGGCATGGACCCCGAAATCGTCGACCCGCGCAAGTTTGACGTGCCCATCGATGAAGGCTCGGTCCATCAGGGTGCTGCGTTGCAAGCCAAGCCTTTGAACTGGGGCAAACTGGATGATGTGGCCATTTCTGGCACCGGCGCGCCTTTGGTCGTTCTTCTCGACCGCGTCACAGACCCTCATAACGTCGGCGCCGTCCTCCGCTCGGCCGAGGTTTTTGGCGCCCGCGCCGTTATCGCCCCCCACCGCCATTCCGCCCCCGAAACCGGCGCCTTGGCCAAAACCGCCAGCGGCGCGCTGGAACGCCAGCCTTATCTGCGCGTGGGCAACCTCTCGGATGCGATGGAAGAATTGCGTGCTATGGGGTTTTATCTGATCGGGCTGGCAGGCGAGACGGAAACCGATCTTTCCACCGCCCTGACCCAAGCAGGCAGCCACCCCGTAGCCCTTGTTCTGGGGGCCGAAGGACCGGGTTTGCGCGAAAAGACCCGTGAAACCTGTGATGTTCTGGCCCGCATTCCCGCCGCCGGTGGCTTCGGTTCGCTCAACGTTTCCAACGCCGCAGCGATTTCGCTTTATGCGGCGGCAACCCGGTCTTAATCACAGATGCGCGAGCGGGGCTTTCATTTGCGCAAAAGCATCCCATGTCTAGTTGATGACGCCGGGTTCGGAACCCCCGATGTCCCTTTACTGTCCCTCGTTCCGCACTTGCGCCCGGCCTTTTGGCACGGGCGCTTTTTTTCACCAAAAGGAACCGCATCATGACCGCGAGCGATGCCCAGATCCGTGAGATTTTGCAAAATACCCGCGTCATCGCACTGGTCGGTGCCTCGGCGAACCAGACCCGGCCCAGCTTTGGGGTGATGCGATTTTTGCTGGGCAAAGGGTACCGCGTGATCCCGATCAATCCCGGCCTCGCCGGTCAGGCGTTGCAGGGTCAGACTGTCTATGCCAGCCTGAAAGACATTCCGAAAGATGCGGGCGTGGATATGGTCGATGTGTTTCGCGCGTCAGATACGGTGCTGCCGATTGTTGAACAGGCCTTAGCCGATTTGCCCGATTTGCAGACGATCTGGCTGCAACTGGGCGTAGAAAACGCCGAAGCCACGACTTTGGCAGAGGCAAACGGTATCACGATGGTGCAAAATCGCTGCCCCGCGATTGAATACCCACGCTTGGGGCTTTAACCCTCAGGGGCGCGCGGCTTTTTCCGCAATCCCCGACGTACCTTCACGCCGCGCCAATTCGGCAAGCACATCGTCCAGCGTCACATCCCGTGCGGCCAGCATGACGAGCAGATGGTACAGCACATCTGCCGCCTCGGAGGTAAGCTTGTCGCGGTCGCCCTTGACCGCCTCGATGATCGCCTCTATTGCCTCTTCGCCAAATTTCTCGGCACATTTTTCCGCGCCTTTGGACAGCAACTTGGCGGTCCAGCTGGCCTCGGGGTGGCCCGATTTGCGGTCGGCGATGGTTTGGGCAAGGCGGGTCAATGCGGTCATGTCAACCTCATGGGGATGCCGGCGGCGGCCATATGGGCCTTGGCCTGCGCAATGGTGAAATCGCCAAAGTGAAAGATCGATGCGGCAAGCACGGCGGATGCGCCACCAAGGGTGACGCCTTCGACCAAGTGGTCCAGCGTGCCAACCCCGCCCGAGGCAATAACAGGAACCGACACCGCATCCGAAATCGCGCGGGTCAGCGGCAGATTGAACCCTGCACGGGTGCCGTCCCGGTCCATTGACGTCAGCAAAATCTCCCCCGCCCCTTTGGCTGCGACGGTACGGGCAAACTCTACCGCATCAATCCCGGTGGCTTTGCGCCCACCATGGGTAAAAATCTCCCATTTACCAGGAGAAACGGTTTTCGCATCAATGGCGACAACAATGCATTGGCTGCCAAATCGGTTTGCCGCCTCGGCCACCACATCGGGGTTGGCAACCGCCGCCGAATTAAAGCTAACCTTATCCGCGCCAGCCAACAGTAAGGCCCGCACGTCTTCATGCGTGCGCACGCCGCCGCCGACGGTCAGCGGCATAAAACATTGCTCAGCCGTGCGGGTGACCAAGTCGAACATGGTGCCACGGTTTTCATGGGTGGCGTGAATGTCTAAAAAACATAGCTCATCCGCGCCGGCCGCATCATAGGCGCGCGCGGCCTCAACCGGGTCGCCCGCATCGCGCAGGCCTACGAAATTCACGCCTTTGACCACACGGCCGTCGGCGACATCTAGGCAAGGGATGATCCGGGTTTTCAGCATTTGTTGTTACGCCTTTGGCAGGGTCTCATTCTTCAAGGACTTTAGGGCGGTGGCAAGGTCAATCGCCCCATCATATAGTGCGCGGCCCGAAATGGCCCCTGCGATGATATTGGTATCACGCAATGCAGTCAGATCCGCCATCGACGACACCCCACCCGAGGCAATAACGGGGATTTTGACCGCACGTGCCAGCCTTTCGGTCGCGGCAATATTGGGGCCTTGCATCGCGCCGTCACGGTCAATGTCGGTATAGATAATCGCGGCTACGCCTGCATCTTCAAAACTGCGGGCAAGATCGGTCACCATCACATCCGTCTCAACGGCCCAGCCTTTGGTCGCCACCCGACCATTGCGGGCATCAATACCGACGGCCACCTTGCCGGGGAAAGCCAAGGCCGCTTCGCGCACCAATGCGGGGTTTTCAACGGCAACAGTGCCAAGGATCACCCGTGCAAGGCCTTTGGACAGCCAGCTTTCAATCGTCGCCATGTCGCGGATGCCGCCGCCCAACTGGCATGGCACCTTTACGCGGGCAAGGATCGCATCAACCGCCTGACCGTTCACGGGTTGGCCCGCAAAGGCGCCATTCAGGTCAACCAGATGGATCCATTCGCAGCCAGCGGCCTCAAACGCTGCGGCTTGGGCGGCGGGGTCATCGCCAAACACGGTGGCAGCCTCCATCTCGCCGCGCAGCAAACGCACGCATTGGCCGTCTTTCAGATCGATGGCGGGGTAAAGGATCATGGTTCTCTCCGGTCGCAGACTTTGTGCGTCTTTGGCACAGAGGGGCGGGAATGCCAAGATGCACAGGGGTAGTTGGGTTTGTAGATCAAGCGACCCCACGTCACGCTTGATCGGTGCAAGATTTCGCAGCAGGCCTTTGACCACAAACTTTGGAAGGAGCAGACATGAAGCAGTTAATAATGGCCGCCGTTTTGACATTAGTGGCAGGTATGGCGCACGCCGCCGACTTGGTTGAAGGTACATGGCAGACCAAGAAAGATGACAATGGCAATTTTGGTCATATTCAGGTCAAACCCTGTGGCCCTGCGTTTTGTGGCATCTTGGTGCAATCGTTTGACAGCACTGGCAAAGTGCTGAAGTCTCCGAATGTCGGCAAGCGTATCATCTGGGATATGAAGCCGAAAGGTGGCGGCGCTTATGGTGACGGCAAGGTTTGGTCGCCAGATCGCGACAAGACCTATAGTTCGAAGATGAAGCTGAGTGGGAACAATCTAGCGATTGAAGGCTGCGTCTTTGGCATTTGCCGCGACGGTGGCACCTGGATCCGCGCTAAGTAAGCGCAAGATTCGGGTCGCTTTGCGCCGCGCTTGCTGCTTTAGGTGGCAGCGAACCCGGTAGGAGCAACCCGCGTGCAAGCAGAAATGAAAATGAGTGGCTTTGATTGGCTGCTGCTGACGACCCTCTCCCTTTTGTGGGGCGGGTCGTTTTTCTTTGTGCAGCTCGCGGTGGGGCACCTGCCTGCGTTCACCATCGTTTTTCTGCGCGTATCATTGGCCGCTTGTGCGTTGGCGATGGTGCTGTGGGCCACGGGTAAGCACTTCCCCAAGGGTTGGCCAGTGTGGCGCGCGTTGCTGGTTATGGGTTTTTTGAACAACGCCTTGCCCTTCAGCTTTTTCGTGCTGGCGCAGGGCGAGATAGGCAGCGCCTTGGCCGCCATTTTGAACGCGACCACGCCGCTGTTTACGCTGCTGGTGGCACATCTTGGCACATCGGATGAGCGGTTGAATGGCGCCAAACTGCTGGGCCTTGTGATCGGGTTTGGTGGCGTGGTGGTGATGATGGGCGGTGCAGCGCTTTTGGGCGGCGCTGCCACGGTTTTGGCGCAAGCCGCCTGCCTTGCGGCGGCGGTATGTTATGCCGTCGCCAGCGTTTGGGGGCGACGGTTTGCGCGGCTGGGTGTGCCGCCACTGGCGACCGCGTTCGGGATGCTTGCCTCCTCATCGCTTATGCTGTTGCCTTTGGTTTTGCTGGTCGATCAACCTTGGACCGCCGCCCCGCCCGGTTGGGTGGCGTTGGTAGCAATTGGTGGGCTGGCTATATTGTCCACCGCCCTTGCCTATCTGATTTATTTCCGGCTTCTGGCAAGCGCTGGGGCTGTGAACCTCGCACTGGTCACATTCCTCATCCCGGTCAGCGCGATTGGTTTGGCCGTGCTGGTGCTAGGTGAGACGTTAGAGTTGCGGCATCTGGCAGGCATGGCGCTGATTGGGCTGGGTTTGGCAGTGATTGACGGGCGGTTACGGAAAAAGTTCGTATCTTAACCAAACACCGACCAACCCGTTGCTTTGGCCAGCATTTCCATAGCCTCGGTTCCCAGCTTGGAATTGCCTTGCGCGTTCAACCCCGGCGACCACACAGCAATGGACGCGCGGCCCGGTGCGATAACCAAAATACCGCCCCCTACCCCGCTTTTGCCCGGCAAACCAACACGGTAGGCAAAATCGCCTGAGGCATCGTAATGCCCGCACATCATCATCATTGCATTGATCCGCCGCACGCGCGCAGGCGACACCATGCGCGGCACGCCGGGGGCGGCCATCAAAAATCGGCCAGCTTGCGCCAATTGCTCACAGGTCATTTCCACCGCGCATTGGTGAAAATACGCCCCCGTCGCCAGTTCGGGCGCGTTAGCCAGATTGCCATGCGCCCGCATGAAATGCGCCAAGGCCATGTTCAAATGCCCTGTTGCGAGTTCAGACCGCGCCACCGCCTCATTGATATGGATATCATCGTCGCCCGCAGCCGTGCGCACAAAACGCAGCAATTCGCCCAGCATTTCCCGTGGCTTATGCCCTGCCAGAATGGCATCTGTCACCGCAATGGCACCTGCGTTGATGAAGGGATTGCGCGGGCGGCCATGCTCATGTTCCAACTGCAGGATTGAATTGAACGCCTGCCCCGACGGTTCACGCCCCACCCTTTGCCATAGGCGATCGCCAAGGCGACCCAAGGCTATGGCAAGGGTAAACACCTTGGACACGTTCTGAATGGAAAACGGCGTTTGCGCATCGCCCGACTGCAAAACTGTGCCATCGGCAAGGGCCACCGCAATGCCAAACTGGTTTGGGTCAATCCCCGCCAATTCGGGGATGTAACTTGCCACCGCCCCTCGATCAGTCGTGTCCGCCATGGCTGCGGTGATCTGATCAAGGATGGCGCGCATGTCCACTTAAGGGTTCCAGCGCAGGAAATTTCCGATCAAGCGCAACCCGTTGGCTTGGCTTTTTTCTGGATGAAACTGCATGCCGACCATGGTGTCACGGCCAATAATCGCCGTAATCTCTCCGCCATATTCCACATGCGCCAACCGATGGGCCGGGTCGGCCACACGAAAATGGTAGGAATGGACGAAATAGGTGTGATCGCCGGTTTGCAGCCCCGCCAGAACCGGATGCGCCTGCCCTTGGGGGCTAAGGATAAGATCATTCCACCCCATATGCGGAACCTTAAGCGCAGGGTCGTCTGGCATGATCTTCACCACCTCGCCACCAATCCAATCAAACCCTTGGGTATCGGTATATTCCCGGCCCCAAGTGGCCATCATCTGCATCCCTACACAAATGCCAAGGAAGGGCACGGCGCGGTGCGTCACGCTGTGCTCAATCGCCTCAAACAAGCCGCCATAGCTGCCCAGCGCCCGGCGACAGGCCGGAAACGCCCCATCGCCCGGCAAAACAATGCGGTCAGCGCGGGCCACATCTTCGGGATGCGACGAAACAAGCACCTCGCCTGCGCCGACCTCCACCGCCATGCGCTGAAAGGCTTTTTCAGCCGAATGTAGGTTGCCGCTGTCGTAATCAACCAGAACCGTCAGCATTCACAGGCTGCCCTTTGTCGATGGAATAGCATCTGCACGGCGCGTATCAGGCTCCACCGCCTCGCGCAGCGCACGGGCCACGGCTTTGAACCCGGCCTCGGCGATATGGTGACTGTTGAACCCGTGGATCATATCGACATGCAAGGTGATGCCACCATGGGTCGCCAGCGCTTGGAAAAACTCCCGCACCAATTCCGTGTCAAAGCTGCCGATTTTGTCGGTGGGAAAGGGCATGTTCCACACCAAAAACGGCCGCGCAGAAAGGTCGAGCGCACAGCGGATCAGTGCGTCATCCATGGCCAAGTGAAAACTGCCATAGCGGCGAATGCCGCGCTTGTCGCCCAAGGCTTCCGCAAGGGCTTGGCCCAAGGCGATCCCACAATCCTCGACAGTATGGTGGTCGTCGATATGCAAATCGCCCGTAGCTTTGACCGTAATATCGATCAGTGAATGGCGCGCCAGTTGGTCCAGCATATGGTCGAAAAACCCAACGCCCGTGTGGATATCGGATTGGCCGGTGCCATCCAGATTGATCGCCACAGTGATTTTAGTCTCGTTGGTATTGCGGAAAAGGCTTGCCTTGCGCATCGCGGGCTCCGGTCTATTGGTACGGTTGGTGGCGGTTATAGGCGGCAAGGGGAGCCTTGGGAAGGGGTTTAGCCAGCCTTGCGGTGCGGGCCGAACACGGCGGCCAAAGCCAAGAGCACGCCAGAAGTGACCGCAATCATCCCCGCTGCCGAAACCGCGCCGGACATGCCCAACCACTGTGGCCCAAACCCTGCCAGCACATAGCCAAGCACCGCCGACAGTGCGGCAATCACCACGCTTAGGAACACTTGCACACCCAAGCGGTTGGTCAACAACCGTGCGGTGGCAGGCGGGCAGATCAGCATGGCGATGGTCAGAATGGACCCAACGGCGGTAAAGGCCGCGACCGATGCCATCGCCGTGGTCGCCACCACGCCGAGTGAAATTGCCCCCACCGGCAAGCCCAAAACCGCCGCATGGCCAGCATCAAAAGACGCCATTACCAGTGGGCGCCAAAACACCCACATCAGCACAGCCAGCAGGATGACCACGACCCCAAGCTGCGCCAATTACGGCGGCAGACCGGCCAAGGCTACCGGGTCTATCAGCGATGCCCAGCCCTGCGCATCCAGCCAAATCAAGCTTTCCAAATTGCCATAAAGCGCGTGTTCCACATCCAGATGCACGCCCGACGCACCTGTCAATTCCAAAAGCAACACGCCGCTTGCAAACATTGTTGTAAATGTCATTCCCATCGCAGCCCCGGGATCAACCCGCGCGAGGCGTACCACACCCTCAACCATCAAGGCTGAAATCAGCGCCGCGGCGCCAGCGCCCGCAAACATCACCCAGCCCGACACTTGCCCCGTCAGCAAGAACCCAACAATCAGCCCCGGCAACACCGAATGGGCCATCATGTCGCCCATCATCGCCTGCCTTCGCAGCAACAAGAAATTGCCCGGCAGCGCACAAGACACCGCCGCCAAAATCCCAATCAGAATGGGCACAAGCGACAGAACTAAGAAATCCTGCCCCATCACGCGGCCCCTCGCAGACGGCCCAAGAGCCCGCGTTTGGGGGCGATAATGGCCGAGATCACAAAGGCCGCGAACACCAGCGCCACAATCACAGCCCCCGTCGGCAACCCCGGCACCGCCGCCGACATTGCAGCCCCGCCAAACCCTGCCGCCCCACCGATGCCAGAGGCGATCAGAACCATAACCCCTACACGGTCGGTCCACATCCGCGCTGCAACCGCTGGGGTGATCAACAAAGCCACCACCAAAATTGCGCCTACCACCCGGATGCCCAGCAAAACTACCGCTAAAACCAACCCCATCAACGCCGCATCCACCCAAGCAGGCCGCACCCCCATCACCGCAGCATAGCCCGGATCAAAAGCGACCATCACCAACACGCGGCGCAGCGCTATCAGCGCCGCCAATACCAACATTCCGCCGCCCGCAATCAGATACACATCCGCGCGCAGCATACCTGCGGTGGACCCTAGCAAAAACCCTTCCAAGCCAGCTTGGCGCCCTGCCCCAAGCCCTTGAATATAGGTCAAAAGCACAATACCCGCGCCGTAGAATGTAGACAGCACAATACCTATTGCTGCATCTTCGGGCAGCCGCGTGCCGCGCACCAACCCTTGCAACACCCACAGGCCCAGCAGCGACGATACCCCGGCCCCAAGCAACAACCCCGGCAAAAAACGCCCTTCGCCGCCAAAGGCGACCATGACCAGAAAGGCAATCCCAACACCGGGCAAGGTGGCATGGGCCATCGCATCAGGCACCAAGGACCGCTTGCGCAAAAACAAAAACGCACCCACAGCCCCGGTTGCCAAACCCAGCGCCATCGCCCCAAGCGTAACCAGCGTGGCGTTATAGCCTGATTGCAGCAACAGTGATTGGATCATGGGGCTTGGATTATGGGTTGGGCCAAGGTCACGCGACCTGCATGGCGGGCAAAGCCCCACCGTAAGTTTCGCGCAAGCGCTCGGGGGTGAATACCGCCGCCACTGGCCCTGCCGCAATCAAACGGCGGTTAAGCAGCAAAACTCTGTCAAACCATACCGGAACCGAGGCCAGATCGTGATGCACCGCAACCACTGCCGCCCCTTCATCGCGCAAGGCCTGCAAGACCCGGACAATCGCCGCCTCGGTCTTGGCATCCACCCCGGCAAAGGGTTCATCCAGCAAGTAAAGCTGCGCCCGCTGCGCCAAAGCGCGGGCCAAAAACACGCGCTGTTGCTGGCCACCCGACAAAGCCCCAATCTGGCGCTTGGCAAAATCTGTTAATTCCACGCGGGCAAGGCACTCCATCGCCCAAGCCCGATCAGCCGCACGAACCGGGCGCAACAGACCCAACACGCGCTGCATCCCCATTAGCACCACATCAATCACCCGGATTGGAAAATCCCAATCCACCGAGGCGCGCTGCGGCATATAGGCAACCTTGGCGCGCGCCACCTCTAGCGTCGTACCCAAAAACCGCGCCTCGCCACCCGCCTTTGGCACCACACCCAAAGCGGCCTTCAGCAAGGTCGATTTTCCAGCCCCGTTTGGCCCTACAATCGCGGTCAACGCCCCCATCGGAATATCGGCCGTCACATGGTCAACTGCCGTCACCGTGCCATAGCGTACCGACAATTGGTCAAAGGCCAAAGCTACCGTCATGACCCACCTGCCGCCAGCTTACCAACCAAACCACGGGCAGGTGCACCGCCGCCCAAAGCGCGCGCAATCAGAGTGATATTATGGTCAATCATGCCCGGATAAGTACCTTCATAGGTACCCTCCACGCCCATCGCATCTGAAAACAACTCTCCGCCAATGACCACGTTGTGGCCTTGCGCCGCCGCCCCTTCAACAAGTGCCCGCATCGCGCGGTCAGGGACAGAGCTTTCGACAAACACCGCCTTGATCTTGCGCGCGACCAGCATGTCGACCAACTCCCCGATGCGCGCCAATCCAGCCTCACTCTCGGTCGAGATGCCTTGAATTCCTTCAACCTCAAACCCGTAGGCCCGGCCAAAATAGGAAAACGCATCATGGGCTGTGACCAGCACACGCGCTTCAGCCGACACCTTACCCAATACATCGCGGGCATAGGCGTCGAGCGCCGTAATCTCATTGCGGTAGGCACTGGCATTGGCGGCAAAAGCATCTGCCCGGTCGGGTGCCACGGCAACCAATGCCGCCTCGACTGCGGTGACGGCCTGCAACCACAAAATCGGGTCCATCCAAACATGGGGGTCGTGATGGTCGGGATACCCTGCCCATGCCAGCAGCTTGCCCGTCTCAATCGCCTCTGCAACTGGCACCACTGTGACCCGACGCGACAAATCGGTCATAAAATCAACCAATTGCGCCTCAAGCCTTAACCCATGCCACAGCACAAGATCCGCACGCACAAGCGCTGCAATATCGCTGCGGGTTTGACGATAGCTGTGCGGGTCAACCCCCGGCCCCATAAGGGCGGTAACATCGCCCCCGCTGATCCGGCGCGCCGCATCGGCAATCATGCCTGTAGTGGCCACAATTTTGGGCACCTCGCTTGCCCAAGAGACAGAAGGCAAAGCCAAGAGAGCGGGAAAAGACGCGAGCAAGCTGCGACGCGATATCATGGATGTCTGTTTCATTGTACATAAGTATTGCGAATGGTTCGCAATGTCAATGATTCTGCGAACCATTCGCAATCTGGCGCACTCCAAGACTGCAGCTCACCTTAGCTGCGCAACCCGGTTTCTTGCAGCATCCCACGGCGCTTGGCCTCATAATAGTAACCACGCGAATACCATTTAATCGCAGAATCAAAATTGCCATCGGCCAAAAGCCACGCCCCACGCAGGTATTTTACGCCATATTTCAAATTGGTTTCGGCATCCAAAAGGCCTGTGTCGGGCCCCGTAAAACCCACACCGCGCGCGGTCGCAGGCAAAATCTGCATCATCCCAAAATAAGGACCGTTGCGCGCGCCGGGACGGTGGCGGCTTTCGCGGATGATAACGCGGTGAACCAGCCCGCGCGGCACCTCGTTCATGTCAGCATATTGGTTGATCAACCGCCGCAGTTCGGGTGTTTCATTCGCGTGCAACGGCGGGTCAAATGCCCTGCCAGACCCAAACCGCCCTGCGCGGTGGTGGCCGTTTGGACCGCCTCCGGCACAGCCCGAAACAAATGCTATCATCCCCAAAACAGCAAAACGGCGACTAAGCTTGACCATAGGGTTCTCCTCACCACAGCGCTATCTCCTTAACTTTGTGCCGCAATTCTGGCAAACGCTGGTTTTACCTATCAGCTTTTTCCCGCCGAGCGGGTTTTGCGGAATGTCCTCCCTGCCCTGCACAATTCGCCGGAAAAACGGCCACGCAGAAGAAGGGGCGTTTGCAAAACCGCCAATTGTACTGCGCAAAGCTTTGCCCTAACGTCGCGCGGAATTGAGCTTTTGCGCAGCAAATCAGGGGAAAACGCATGTCCGACACAGCAAACTATAGTTTCGACACTTTACAAATCCACGCGGGCGCACGACCAGACCCGGCAACAGGCGCGCGGCAGGTGCCGATTTATCAGACTACGGCCTATGTGTTTCGCGATGCCGATCACGCGGCGGCGCTGTTTAACCTGCAAGAAGTCGGCTATATCTATTCCCGTTTGACCAACCCAACCGTCGCCGCCTTGGGCGAACGGATTGCGGCACTTGAAGGCGGTGTCGGGGCGGTTTGCTGCTCCTCTGGGCACGCGGCACAGATTATGGCGCTGTTTCCCTTGATGCAACCGGGCTGCAATGTGGTTGCCTCCAGCCGTCTTTATGGCGGCACGATCCAGCAGTTCACCAACACGATCCGTAAGTTTGGCTGGTCAGCAAAGTTCGTTGATTTCGATGATCTGGATGCGGTTGCGGCGGCGGTGGATGACAACACCCGCGCGATTTTCTGTGAAAGCATCGCGAACCCCGGCGGCTATATCACCGATATTCCGGCAGTGGCCAAGGTGGCTGACAAGGCAGGTCTGCCCTTGATCGTCGATAACACGACCGGCACACCTTATCTGTGCCAACCGATCAAACTGGGCGCGACCTTGGTGGTCCACTCCACCACGAAATACCTGACCGGGAACGGCACCGTGACCGGGGGCTGTGTTGTGGATAGCGGCAATTTCGACTGGTCTGCCAGCGGCAAATTCCCAAGCCTGTCCGAGCCGGAGCCTGCTTATCATGGCATCAAGTTCCATGAAGCGTTGGGGGGCATGGCCTTTACCTTCCATTCCATCGCGATTGGATTGCGGGATCTCGGCATGACGATGAACCCACAAGGCGCGCATTATACTTTGATGGGGATCGAGACCCTGTCCTTGCGGATGGCCCGCCATGTGGAAAACGCGCAAAAGGTGGCCGAGTGGCTGGAAAAGCACCCAAAGGTCGAGAAGGTGACCTATGCGGGTCTCGACAGCTCTCCCTATAAAAAGCGGATTGCTAGCGTGTGCCCGAAAGGGGCTGGCGGACTGTTTACCGTGTCTTTGAAGGGCGGATATGAGGCTTGCGTGAAGATGGTTTCAGGCCTTGCTTTGTTCAGCCATGTAGCCAATTTGGGCGACACGCGCAGCTTGGTTATTCACCCGGCCTCGACCACCCATCGCCAGCTTTCCGAGGCCCAGCAGGTGGCGGCAGGGGCGGCGCCGAATACGCTGCGTTTGTCGATCGGGATTGAGGATGCAGGCGATATTATTGGCGATCTTGAGCAGGCCTTGGCCAAGCTTTAAGGTCTAAATATGACTTTCCGCGCGTGGATGTCCGCGCGCGGAAAGCTTTATAATACATTGATAAAAAATGATTTTTTAATTTTTGTTAACTAATTTTTAACCCGCGCCACTCCCTTTACCGCTACAAAACAATGGCCACAGCGACAAAATGGTGAGTTGCCACAAGATAACAAGAACCGAGTGCGCGGATGCTTGCTTGCGGTTTGCCGCACTGCCCTATTTCTGACAAATTAACCTTTTACCGTGTTAAGTCATTGTCGTCAGATGCGCACCGCATAACCTGAAAAAGGAAGTCCTATGTTAACTCTTTTGAAAGCAAGTGTGGCTGCGCTTGCACTTTCCGCCTTCGTCGCGGTCCCTGTTGTAACACTGCTCGGTGCTGATGCCGCCTATGCCAAAAATGGCGGCGGCAACGGTGGCGGAAA